>Ga0114918_10003678_pt1 | contig 13458 bp, 19 predicted proteins | sample LantaG_FD_87015 | JGI IMG/M metagenome (GOLD analysis project Ga0114918, IMG submission 87015) | Deep subsurface microbial communities from Baltic Sea to uncover new lineages of life (NeLLi) - Landsort_02402 metaG | ecosystem: Environmental > Aquatic > Marine > Oceanic > Sediment | place...
GACCATACGAGGGTCAAGAATTAGATAAAACGTTTATCTAATGGATAGGTTTAAAACATACGGTGAAGATGTGTTTATTCATGATAGAGCAATAATTAAACATCCATCACATTGTGATATAGGTTCACATAACGCAATCGATAACGGTGTTACTATCTCAACCGTATTAGAGATGGGTGATTATATTCACATCGCACAAGATGTAACAGTAATCGGTGGTCTTGATTCTAAGTTAATATTAGAAGATTTTTCATTTGTTGCCGCTGGAACTAAAATAGTTTGTGGTAGTGAAGACTATACAGGTGCTGGTTTAGTTGGCCCTACAATTCCAGTTAAATACCGTACAATCAACACCTCAACAGTTAAGTTTGAAAAATTTGCTGGTTGCGGTGTTAACTGTTCAATCATGCCTAACGTCACATTAGCCGAAGGTTCTATACTTGGTGCCAATTCATTATTAACTAAAGATACTGAACCTTGGACCATCTATGTTGGTAGTCCAGCCAAACCAGTTAAGATTAGAGATAAAAATAATATATTACAATATGCAAAAGAATTAGGTTATGAGTAATTTAACATTAAACAAAAAAGAAGTACAAAGATGGTTTGCAGATAAAGGTGACTACACCCACAACATAACATATGATTTGAATGAAGATTCTGTTGTTATGGATTTAGGTGGTTTTACTGGTTTATGGGCTAAACAAATAATTACTAAGTATAATCCGAATATGTACATCATAGAACCTATCTATGACTTCTATGATGGGATGGTTAAAACATTCGAAGATAATGATAAGGTTAAGTTATTAAATGTTGCCGCTGGTACTGAGGATAAAAATGGTTCTATTTACTTAAATGGGGATGCTACCTCAGCTAACTTAAAGACTGGTACTCGTATTGATATTGAATATAATACAATGGAAACATTATTAAAGGAGTTTGAGGTTGATAGTGTAGATTTAATTCAGATTAATATTGAAGGTGATGAATATCCTTTACTAGAAAACATGTTAAAGAGTGGACTAATCAATAAATTCAAGAATATTCAGATACAATTCCATAATGGTATTAAGAACGATATTGAAAGACGTGATAATATTAGACGTGGTTTGGTTGATAATGGTTTTAGCGAAAAATTTAATTACCCATTTGTTTGGGAGTCGTGGACTAAAAAAGATTAATTATGGTGTACATTATTGGAGATAGTCATGTGTCCATATTTTCTGGTGTTGATTCTAGAAGTGATGGACAGATTCATATTCAACCAGAATATGGGCACTGTTACATCTTGGAAGATGGTGAAATGGTTTCACTTAGAAAAAGGAATGAATTTATCCATAATATACCAAACGTTTACCCAATCAAAATGGGTTCTCATACAGCATACAATTTAATTAACAAGGTTAATAAACTAAACAATATCATCAACGATTACCACATCGGTAGTGACGACTTAATACTATTATGTTTTGGTGAGATTGACATTAGAGCACATATAGGGTTCAAAGATGTCGTTGACGATGCTATAACCGAATGTGTGGATAGATATGTCAGCGTACTAGAAGAACTTAAACGTAACGGTCTTAATGTTGGTGTATTCGCACCTTATGCTAGTCTACCGAATGAACTAACTTATAATGTTGGTAAAAACTACAGTAATAGTCAAACAAGGAATAAAATAACAACTACATTTAACCATTACCTAAAACAAAGGATGGATGAATTAGGTATGACGTTTAGAGATATCCACCACTTAATGTTGAATGATGATTATTCCTCTAATCAGATTTACTTCAAAGATAATATACACGCTTCAAAAGAAGTTTTACCCTTTATAAAAGAAGTATTAAAAGAATTAACATAATGGCAGTATTATACAAAATAGAAGAGAAGGTGATATTATTCGTACACATACCAAAGACTGGTGGTGGTTCGGTTGATAGTGCATTGTCTAAATACAGAGTTGACGAACCAAGAATTGTTGGTCATCCAACTCAAGAACAATGTTTAAAGGTTGTTAATCCAGATTATATATTTACCGTTGTTAGAAACCCTTGGGATTGGCGTTGTTCTTGGTACCATTATCTAAAGGAAGGTAAGTCTGGTCACACATATGAATACAATAATTGTAAAGATAAATCATTCAAAGAACATTTAAAGTGGATTGATAGTGAACCAAGAAAGAACTTTACTAACTCTAAGTACAATGGTACTGACTCAAAGTTATTCATAACACCACAATCAGAGTACATTAATGATAACGTAAGGGTATTAAGGTTTGAACATCTTAAAACTGACTTTGAAGATTACATGGTCGAAATGGGGTTAGATATTAAACTAGATAAACACGTTAGGAAGAGCACTAATAATAATTACATTAAAGAATATGATAGTGAAAGTATTAAGATAGTTGAAAGAATGTTAAAAAGTGATGTAATTAAATTTAATTATAATTTTAAATAATGGGTAAACAATTAATTAATATGATAGGTGGAGGATTTCAACATATAGATTGTTCCTCACACGGTCACACTCCAAAATACATGACTTGGGTTAAGAATGGTTCAGCACCAATATCTATCCACATTGATAGCGGATTAATTAGACCAGTAGATAAATCTAAAAAGAATTATGGTTGGTTATCAGAATCTAAAACAATAAACGGTCATCTATACGCTTGGTGTATGAATAATATTGCATATATCGAAGATAACTTTGAATATTTGTTCACTCATGATACTGAACTAATAAAACTATCCGATAAATTTAAGTTGGTTATTTGCAGTGCAAAGCATTGGGTTAGTGATATTGGAATCCACGATAAAACCAAGTTGATATCAATGATAGCATCTAACAAGGTTATGTGTCCAGACCACAAATACCGTCAAGAAATAATAGTTAAATATAAAACTAGTGTCGATTTATTTGGAAGAGGTTTCAATCCAATAGATAACAAAGAGATAGGTTTAAACCCGTACTACTTTTCTATTGCTATGGAAAACGGAACTTATCCATTAATGTATAGTGAGAAAATTACAGATTGTTTTGCCACTGGTACTATCCCAATATATTATGGAACACCAAACATTGGTGAGGTTTTTAATACTGATGGTATTATAATACTTGATGAAAACTTTAAGATTAGTGATTTAACACCAGAGTTATATTATAGTAAAATGGATGCTATAAAAGATAATTATAATAGGTCTATTAATATGCCCGTTGCCGAAGATTATATTTACGAGAAATACATAACGTAATATTTACTTAATCAACCATTATCCATATATTTAAAATAAAATTATGGATTTTAATACAATAACCGAATTCGAAAATGAGATAGCCAAGTTCTTTGGTGCTCCATACGCAGTAGCTGTTGATTGCTGTACTCATGGAATAGAATTATGTCTTAGATTAACCAAAACAACAAAAATAAACGTACCAAAAAGAACATATCTTTCAGTACCATTTTTGGCTGATAAATTAGGTTTAGAATTAGAATGGCGTGATGAAGACTGGGAAGATTATTATACACTTAATTACGATGATAAAAGAATAATCGATGCCGCAGTTCTTTGGAAAAGAGATTCTTACATTCCAAATACAATGATGTCATTAAGTTTTCAATTCCAAAAACATTTAAGTCTCGGTAGAGGTGGTATGATATTATGTGACAACGAAGATGATGCTAAAATGCTAAAGAAGATGTCATATGATGGTAGATTACCAAACACACCTTGGAGAGAGCAAAACATTGAATCTATGGATTACCATTATTATATGACACCAGAAACAGCACAAAAGGGTTTAGGTAAATTAAAAGATGCAATAGAAACAGAACCTAGACAATGGGTAGCAACTGATTGGCCAGATTTAACACAAATGAAAATATTTAAAAACAAATAATATGAAATATCAAGCATGGGACACAGTAAGTTTAGGACATGGTGAGCCGTTAGTTGGATTCACCAAACTATTCGAATCCGACATTTTAAATAAAGTGGTTAGATATATTGACGACAACGTAAAAGAAGATGGACCAGTATTAATGGTAACACATGAAAATGGTGGTCGTTTATTCGACACAACTATGTCAGTATATGAATCACCAGATGGTAAAGCAATATATAGACGTTTACCACTATCAACTAATAAAACAAAAATTAATTAATTAATGAGTAAAAAAGCATTTATTACAGGTATTAACGGACAAGACGGTTCCTATCTAACAGAATATTTATCATCACTTGGTTATGAGGTTCATGGGATGGTTAGAAGAAATTCAACATCTGAAAACCAATCAGCAAGATTGGGTGAAGCATTTAAGAGTGATAAATTATTCACACACTATGGTGACTTATTAGACCAAACATCAATCGAAAGATTACTAACTGAAATTATGCCAGATGAGATTTATAATCTTGGAGCACAAAGTCACGTTAGGGTTAGTTTTGATATTCCACAATTCACAGTACAAACAAATGCCGTTGGTGTGATTAATATCTTAGAGGCGTATAGAAGAATCTGCCCAAAAGCAAAATTCTATCAAGCATCATCTTCTGAAATGTTTGGATTAACTGTTGATGATGATAAGTTTCAAAGAGAAACTACGGTAATGAACCCAGTATCACCTTATGGGTGTTCTAAAGTATTTGGTTATAACGTTGTAAGACATTATAGACGTGCTTATGGTTTGCATGCAGTAAACGGTATTCTATTCAACCACGAGTCACCAAGAAGAGGTAGTAACTTCGTAACCAACAAAGTAGTTAAAGCTGCTTGTAGTATCAAATTAGGGTTACAAGATAAATTAGAATTGGGTAATATGGACTCATATAGAGATTGGGGTCACTCAAAAGATTACGTTAAAGCAATGCATAAGATTGTAAACCATGATACAGCAGAAGATTTCGTAGTATCAACGATGGAAACACATTCAGTAAGAGAAATGTGTGAAGTAGTATTTTCATATTTAGGTTTAAACTATGAAGATTATGTGGTACAAAACCCTAAATTCCTTAGACCAGAAGAATTACCTTATTTGAAGGGAGATTCTACTAAATTAAGAGAAACACTTGATTGGAAACCAGATTATACATTCGAAGCATTGATGCACGAAATGTGTGACCATTGGATGGATGTTCTTCAAGGTAAACCTTCAACTAGATAATATGACGAAAAGAAAAAATACAACAAAGGCTGTAGAAGAAGTTCCTAACTCACCGTTAAATATTATTCTACCAACTAGACACAGACTAAAGTGTAAGAACCAAAAACAAAAGGTATTTGCCAATCTAATTACCGATAAGGAAATAGTTTTAGCAACTGGTCCAGCTGGTGTTGGTAAAAGTTATGTTGCTATTGCTAGAGCAATTGAATTATTACAAAATACTTCAAACCAATACAATAAGATAATCTTAATTAATCCAGCAGTGGAGGCAGAAGAGAAACTAGGTTTTATACCAGGTTCTATTCGTGAGAAACTAGACCCATTTGTTGCACCATCGATTGATATAATTGATAAAATAGTAGGTATAACTAAAAGGGTTGAGTTAGAAGGTGCTGGAATAGTTGAAGTTGGTGGGTTAGGTTTCATTAGAGGTAAGACCATTGACCACACTATACTTGTTATGGAGGAAGCACAGAATATGTCACCAAATCAAATGAAAACACTTCTGACTAGAATTGGTTTTAGTAGTAAGTTTATTATATCTGGTGACCTTGACCAATCTGATAGGTATAATGATTTTAGACAAAGTGGCCTTTATGATGCAATTAGTAAACATGGTAAATTAGATGAAATAGGTGTTATTGAATTTAACGAATCTGAAATTGTTAGAAACCCATTGATTTCAAGAATTCTTGAAAATTATAAACCAAAGGATTTGATAAAACCAACTCCACCAGAAATTAGGGTAATTAAGGAAGGTTATTTACCAAATAATAGTGGGGTTAAGAAATCAGATGTTATCAATGTTGAACCACGTTATATAAAAAATAAAAAAACTAAATCTAAGTTAATTAGAAAAATAAAAATATGGTTTAAGAAGAATTTTACTTGGTAAGGTTTACTTATACCTAATTTATAATATTTTTAAATTATGAAAATAGGAATTACATTAAATGAAGTACTAAGAGATTTTATAAGTCAATTTGCTTATACATATGAAAAGTACAGAGGTGTTAAAATCGACCTTAAGAAAAACCCAATAACTGATTTTAATCTTATGAATCACGAGTTAGTTGATTTTAAAGATGAGATGGACATGAAGAAATTCATGTATGTTGAAGCAGCTTTAGAGTTGTTTGGACATGGTGACCAAACCCATAATAACATAATGACACACTTTAATAATTTCTTACTTGAAATGAGAGATGAAGATGAACATGAAATAGAGTTGGTTAGTAGAGAAGCTGCGGCAAGCATACCAAGTACATTTTGGTTCCTATCTAAAACACTTTGTAAAGCACCAAACATTAGATTCGTTACTGCTTATGCGGATAAGTGGGATGGTGTTGATGTTTTAGTCACTGCATGTCCAACAGCATTAGAAGCAAAACCTTCTGGTAAGATTTCAGTGAAGGTTAATACATCATATAATAAAGATGTAAAAGCGGATTTTGAAATTGATGATTTATTTGAATTCATGAATGATATCGAATTAAGAGAAAGAATACTTAGAACTAAGACAGCAGATTTTGAAGAAATTTAATATGAATAAAAGAGATAATTTAATAGATATCGGTGGTCAATTATTTATAATTGATTTAGATTCGTTTAGTAGTTTACTGACAATGAAAACAGAGTCAGATAAGACAATTGAAACTGAAACTAAAGTTAATTATGATGATAAGGGTGCACCAATTGGTACAACAATAACAACTAGAGAGTATGAAAAAAACCCAGAAGTTGATGGACCAAAGTACGATTTATTTAGAATGTGTTTAGAAATACTTTTCACATATAATGACGAATTAGATGATAGTTTAGGTTTTGAACTTGCAATGAGTAAGACCACAATATCATTTAAAATGGCTTTCAATACTTTAATAGAGTATGGAATCTTAAAAGAAATATAATAATAATAAATTAATAAATTAAAATGGCAGAAGAAACAAACAAACCTGTAAAAACACAAGAAGAACAAATTGGTGAATTACTATCTAAATTAGATAATAAAGATTTTTCATTTTACTTCTTTACACTTGACACTAAAGGTAATCCAGTTGCTGGTGTTGCTAACATTTACGAACATGTAAAAGTTTTGAATGAATTGGGATATAAAGCATTCATCATGCATGAGAAAGATGATTACAAATTACGTGGTGATGAATCTAGTATGGGTATTGCTGATTGGTTAGGTGAGGAATATGCAAACCTACCACACATCTCAATAGAAGGTCAACAATTAAATGTAAACCCTTCTGATTTTATTATCATTCCAGAGATATTCGCTAACATTATGGACCAAGTAAAACAATTTCCATGTAAGAAGATTGTTTTCTCACAAAGTTATGATTACCTATTAGAGTTATTACCAATTGGTAAGAAATGGCACACTGACTTTGGTTTCTATGATGTTATCACTACATCTCAAAAACAAGCTAATTATGTTACGAGTTTATTCCAAGGTATTAACACACACATTATACCAGTTGGTATTTCTGATATGTTCAAACCAAGTGATAAACCTAAAACACCTGTTGTAACTATCCTTACTAGAAATCATGGTGATGCTAAGAAAATTGCTAATGCGTTCTACTTACAATTCCCAATCTATAAATTTGTAACTTTCAAAGAACTTAGAGGTATTCCAAAAGCACAATTTGCAGAAGAGTTAAGTAAGTCTTGTTTGGCCGTATGGATTGATGACCAATCTGGATTCGGAACATTCCCACTTGAGGCTATGCAATCTGGAACGCCAGTGATTGGTAAGATTCCTAATATGATTCCAGAATGGATGGAACATACGACAGAGAATGGTGAAACAACATTATTAAATAATGGTGTTTGGACTAGTACAACAACTAACATTCCAGAATTAGTTGGAACGTTTATGAAAGTTTGGTTTGAAGATTCAGTACCACAAGATATTCTTAATGGTATGGAAGCAACAAATGGTCAATACTCAATGGATAAGCAAAGAAAGGCAATTGAAGAAGTTTATGGTACACTTGTCACCAATAGAAAAAAAGAGTTTTCTTCAATGATTAAACCTAAAGAAACTAACGTAGAAACAAACGCATAAAAATGAAAAAAGTATTTTTAGGTGGTACCACTAATGATTCTGATTGGAGAGAGACTTTGATTAAGAGTCTAAAGGTTGATTACTTCAACCCAGTAGTGGATGATTGGAATGAGACTGCACAGAAGGAAGAGATTAAACAACGGAAAGAATGTGACTATGTTTTATATGTAATTACACCAAAGATGGTAGGTGTTTATTCAATTGCAGAAGTTGTAGATGATTCAAACAAGCAACCTAAAAAGACTATTTTCACCTATCTACTTGATGATGACGGTAAAGAGTTTACTAAACATCAAATTAAATCATTAGATATGGTGGCTAAAATGATAAAAGATAACGGTGGGAAAACCTTTAAAACACTAAATGAAATTAGTGACTTTTTAAATTTCGATAAAAATTTATAATTGAAAATTTTACAATTAGATGAAAATAAGGTATTAATAAAGGAATGGGATTATGTTAAAGATATTATTAATGTATTAAACTTTAATACCTCATCAATTTATAAATCAATTAAAACAAATAATAAATATAAAGGGTTCTATTGGACTCATAAATTAAATTAAATAAAATGGATAAAAAAGAAAAATCAATCAAGACTAACATCACAGTGATACTACCCGTACACAAATTAACAGACTCAACAAGACCTTTATTCGCTAACGCAATTAAGAGTGTTGAGGAACAAATAACTCTACCAGATTCATTACTTATCATCGTACCTAAAGGTAGTGATGTATCAAAAGAATTGAAGAAGTATGATTTTGGTAAAATAAAAGACATTGTGAAAGTTATTGATAATGATGGTGAAACAGATTTCGCATCTCAGATTAACTTTGGTGTTAAAAATACAAAAACAGAATGGATTAGCGTTCTAGAATTAGATGATGAATATTCTAAGATATGGTTTAAGAATGTTGTTGAATATAGAAGTGCACATTCAGATGTGGATATGTTCATGCCAATCATTGTTGATGTTGACCCTAAACAAGCATTTGTTGGTCTTACCAATGAAGCAGTCTGGGCTCAAAGTTTTTCAGATGAAATGGGTGTTTTAGATATTAGTGCATTACTTGCATACCAAAACTTCAATATTGATGGTATAGTTATGAAGAAATCTTTATTTGAAGACTTCGGTGGACTTAAATCAAGTCTTAAACTTACATTCGTATATGAATTCTTACTTAGAATGGCATTCAAAGATAATAGAATATTTGTTATACCAAAATTCGGTTACAAACACATTAACCAAAGAGAAGATTCATTATTTTTTAACTATAGAGAAGAACTTGACCCAGTAGAAGCTAAATGGTGGTTAGCTCAAGCTAAGAAGGAATATTATCATAGTCACGATAGAAAACTAACATATGACTCTGAAATAAACTAAATGGGAAAAACTGAAAACAAATCCGAAGATACCCCGAAAAAAAGGGGTAGAAAAAGGAAAAATGATTTGTATTTCGGCCCAGAACAAGAAGAAGCAGTTGTAAGATTTTTAGAATCAGATGACATAATAGAGAGAAACCATATCTATAATAAATTCCTAAGATTTCCAATCGAAAAAATGGTTGAATCAATCATAAGAACGTATAAACTTTACAGAAAGTCGGTTACGTTTGAGGAACTACATACAGATACAATATCGTTTCTAATAACCAAGGCCGACAAATTTGAGGCCAAAAAGGGAAAGAAAGCTTACTCGTACTACGGTACAATTTGTAAGAATTATTTGATAGGAATGCTTCAAAAAGACGATAGAGGACTTAGACAGTTCTCGTCTTTTGAAGACAATAGCGATTCTTTAGAGTCGAATGAAGATTATAGTTATACACTTGATAGTGATAACCTTATCTTAGCCGATTTCATCAACAAGATTATTATTGAAGTTGAGAATGAAATCACACAAGATTATCTAGACAAAAAGAAACTAACTGAAAATGAAATTAAGGTTGGTAGATGTTTGATTGAAATATTAGGACAATGGGAAACTGTATTTGATGACATGAAAGGTGGTGCTAAATACAATAAGAACCAAGTTCTTGAAACTATGCGTAACTACACTAGCCTATCAACAAAGGATATTAGGGTTGGAATGAAACGATATAAAGTAATGTATGAGTTCTTAAAATTTGATGGACTTGAGAATGGTTTTGATGAAAATCCATATGCGTGATATTTATATATAAAACAATACTATGCCAAGGAAAAAGAAGCAAGAAATAAAAGTTAATAACACCACTTCATTAGAAGGTCTAATGCAAGAGGTGTATAATGATGCATGTGGTCAAATAAATGATGCTAATAGAACAATAAATGAATTACAAACATCTACAACACCAGAAGATGTTGAAGATGCAACAAAGATAGCTAAGACTAAGATAGATGCTCAAAAGATTAAGGACTCTGGTATCAAGATTAAACTAGAAGTTGCTAAACTTCAAAGTGATATTATTAAACATAGTGGTAACTCTGAGAAAGCCGTTGAGGAAAGATACGAAGGGAAAGCACAAATTAGTGATTTTAAGACTATTAGAGACATCATCAAGAACAATGGTGATGAAGATACTAACGAAGAGGATAATAACTAAAACATATGGGGTTAATAGACCAAAAAAGTGAAATATTTGGTAAGATAGCTGCCGCTAGAACTGTTGCTGAGGGTTTACCCAAATTAGTAACTAACCCTTCATTCCCTTCAATAAATAATGATGGTGATAGTATTGCCTTTCTTGTAGACCTACTTAAATCTTTAGTTGGTATTGAAGAATTACGTGAAGTTATTGTTGATACATTGACATATCAGTTAGATAATATGGAAGTTGATATTAAAAAATCAATGAAGAAATCACTTAAAACTTTAGTTAATTGTGGTGTAGACCCATCAATACCAAACTTTTTGAAATCAACAGGTGGTGGAATTTCTACAGAAGTTAATAAGGTTGATTTTTTTGATATGTTTAAAACAGACCCAATATCAAAAGAGGGTAATTTTATTTATACTGACACTCAAGTAACACCTTTAACGAATAGTAATGATTATAACACCTTTGTTTATGGTACAATACAAAATGATGGTGTTACCGAAACTTGGGGAAATCAATTATTGGATGTTAGATTTGATTCAGTAAACCTAAATCCAAACCCAAACAATACCCTTACATTTAATACAAATACTAATTTTGATAGTAAGACACTAACAGAACTTAATAATACGTATATTGACTCTATTAAACTATTTGATTCTGCTAATTTATTAAATAAGATTTTAGATGATTTATTTGGTTCGTTATCAGTTAAATTAAATAAAAGTAGAACTCAACTACAAAAAGAGGAAGAAATTAACACTATAATTAAGTCTATTATAAATGCTGACGATGATGATGTTATTGATGATAGTTACTTTACATTCACCAATGAAGAAATTGCACAACAAGAAAACTCGGCAAATTTTAGGAAGAATGGAATTAGAGTTATAGAAGCCTGTGGTCCAGTTCAAGTGTCAATACCAGAAGTTTTGATTGATAATGCTAATTTAAGAATAAGTGGTACGAGTAACGAACAAAAGAAAATCGCTATTAGCGATTCTATTAATTCAATCGGTGCTTCAATAGGTAGTAATTCACCAGATGTTAAAGATAATTATGCACTTGAACTAAACTTTATTGATGATTTAATTCAAAATTTAGTTATTGCTATTGTTAGTTTTCTATTGTCACCAAAAATTATTAGTATATTTTTAATAAATTATAAAATAGTTTATGGTATTAATGAGAATTATACAGATGCTACTGATTTTATGAAACAAAATAAAAACTTAATGAAAGATATTGCTAACGCTGTTAGAAATGCAATCATTAGGGTTATACTTAATCAAGTATTAAAAGAGATTTCAAACCTTGTTTCAGAAACAATCGTTGAGATATCTACTGAAAAGGCAAAAAATAAAGTAGCACAAACACTTAGTTTAGTGGGTGTACCTACGGAAGTATTAAGATTAATAAAAGGTTTATAATGGCACAATCAACTCAAAAAGCGGGACCATCAACTGGATTTAATTTTGGTCAGATTAGTAATATAATTCAAGTCGTTCAAGCTGCGTTTGTAATCCCTCAAAAACCTGTTACACCGTTACCACCACCATTGATTATGTTAGGTGGTAGTTTAAGAACGGGGTTAAGTTCTAAACAAATAGCATCTAGAGTTATTTCAAGACAATCTGAGGCTGGTGCACCTGTTGGTGATATATGGGGTGATGGTGAGAATGTTATGGAAGGTATAATTTCTATAATATGTGAAGAGGTTGTATATGCTATACAAAATGAATCGGTTGTTAATGTTGTCGTTCCACCTGGTATTCCATTATCTGCAATCGGTGCTGGTAATACTGGTGCACCTGTTATATCTCAAGGGTATACAACAAGTTATAAAGAAGCAAATGGAATAATAAGATAAATCATGAGTAGATTAGAAGATAAATCAAATAATGAGATATTGCTTGAAATAAAGCAATTACAGGCTGAACACGAATCACTTAAGTTATCTATGGTTAAGGATTATGATACTATAGAAGCACTTAAAGTAAAGATGAAGAAAAATTGGTCTAAGTTAGAAGGTGTTGAGGAAAGATTTAATGAGGCAAATGCTATAATACTTAGAAGATTAAAGGGTGATATATAATGTATTTTAACGGAAAATTTAATAGAGAGGGTAAAAACTCGTATCAAGGTGATAATAAAATAACCTTCATTCAAAGAGGTAAGGTTATGTCTATTGATGACCCTAACGATGCTGGTAGAATTAAGGTTAGAGTTATGGGTGTTGATAACGATGAAACAGATTCTGACACTGCATATGCATTCCCTATGTTACCAAAACACATTAATATTGTACCTAATTTAAAAGAAGCGGTATTATTGTTTTCATTCACAAACGAAAATAATAAAATAGATAGAATGTATCTAGGACCAATTATACCACAACCACAATTCCTAGAAGATGCACAATATGATATACATGCTTGGGATGGTTTTAGTTTTGGTAGAAATGATTTAGGTCCAGCACCAACAAATAGAAGGAAAATTAGAGGTGGTTATCCAAACAAAGAGGATATTGCCTTACAAGGTAGAAAAAATACCGATTTAATATTAAAGAAAGAAGAGGTATTATTAAGAGCTGGTAAGTTTGTATTTAAAGGTGATTTGGCCAA
>Ga0114918_10003679_pt1 | contig 13457 bp, 5 predicted proteins | sample LantaG_FD_87015 | JGI IMG/M metagenome (GOLD analysis project Ga0114918, IMG submission 87015) | Deep subsurface microbial communities from Baltic Sea to uncover new lineages of life (NeLLi) - Landsort_02402 metaG | ecosystem: Environmental > Aquatic > Marine > Oceanic > Sediment | place: Baltic...
CACCCCACCCCACCCAGCCAGCCACAGCCGTATTCACTTGCTGCGTTTTTTTTTATGTAAAGAAACTGCGCACACATGACATCTCTACACATGCTTTCCTCCCGCCTTCTTTTTCGCTCTCTTCTCCTCGCCGCCCCTCTTGTCCCGCTTCTTCAGGGCGGCCATCTCGGTTGCAACGGCATCCAGGGACGCGGCCACGACGGCGCGCATGCCGGCGGCCAGGGCTGCGGGGCAGCCGCCCTCCTCCTCCTCGTCCGCCAACGCTTCGCCCTCACCCTCGACGAGCGCCCGCGCCGCCTCGGCCGACCGCCGGTGCAGGCGGCGGGAGGAGGCCAGTAGGGAGGACACGAATCGCGCCGCCGCGACGTCCGCCAGGGCGTCCGCGGCGGCGGCCTCATCCCGCCCCGCCCCGCCGGCCGCGGCCGCGGCGTCCCAGCTCGCCGCCGCCGCGGCGCGGGCCTGCAGCAGGGCCCCGCTCCCCGCGGCCGACCTGTCTGCCTCTTCCGCGCCCATCACCGCCAGCCCTGCCACAAGGCGCCGCACCCGGCCCGCCGCGCCGTCGGTGCCCAGCCAGTGTGGGGCGTCCAGGCCAGCCGCATGTAGGAGTGCCCCAACGGGCCCGCCCTCGGGCTCTTCGGGGGCGAGATCGAGGGCCAGGGCGAACAGGAGGTGCCCCGGCCCGCCCAGGGTCGGGTCCAGGCGCGGGGGCGCGGCGTCGGCGTTCTCACCGGCGCCTGACTTCTTAAACGCGGCCAGCACCTCAGCCCCAAACTCGCCGACCACCTCCTCCGCGGGCGAGCCGGGTAGCTCCAGGGCCCGGCACAGGAGCGCGGACGGCGGCAGGCGGCAGGCAGCGCGGAGGGTAGCGGCAGAAGATGCGCCGGGCGTGCCCGGCGACCACTCGACGTCCACCGCCACGCCGCGCAAGGCGGGCGGGATGGCGGCGGCGAGGGGGAGCAGGGCAAGGTGGCCGCCGGGGGCAGGCCAGGCTATCCTGTCCAGGAACGCGGCCGCCCAGGAGTGGGGCGGGGCGCCGCCGGGTGGGGGTGGGGTGCGGTCGAGCAGGGCGGCGAGCAGCGGCGGGGTGGTGGCCTTCGCCGCGCTCTCTCCCCTCGCAGCCGCCAGGACAGCTGCCACGCCCGCCTCCCGGTCGGGCAGGAAGGTGATGGCGTCGGCCGGAATGGTGGCCAGGATGGCGCCGGGCTCGGTGGGCGCGCCTGGCGGCAGGGCTAGGCCCCAGCCCCATCCGACCCCGGCCGCGGCCGGCCCGGTCGGCACCACCTCACGCACGCCCGCCGCCGCCTGGACAGCAGCAGCAGCAGCAGGCTCCGCAGTCAGCGCCTCCTCCGCCACCAGCCCGCAGTCGACCGCCGCCTCCCAGGCCGCGGCCATCACCCTCCCCGCCACGCCCTCCAGTGCCGCCAGGGCGGCCGCGGCCAAGCGACGCTGGCCCGCCCTGTAGGTGAGGGCCATCGCCGCGTGCGGACGGCTGGCAGCGGCAGCAAGGCCCGCAACCTCCTCGTCGGCCGCCGCGGACGTGACCAGGCTGGACGGCGTGGCGGGCGGCGCGGCCTCAGCCCCACCACCACGACAACCACCCAACGCCCCCGCTCGGGCACGCAGGGCGGCCCGCAGGGAGCGCACCGCGGCCAGTTGGGTGGCGGGCGCTGCGGGGAGGCCAAAATCAAAGGCCGCGCGCTTCTTGGCTGGAGGGGGGGTGGGGCGGGGTGGCGGGCGCGGCGCGGCCGGGCCGACGGCGATTTTGGTCGCAACGGCGGGGGCGGCCGGCGGCTGGGAGGACGCCTCGGGCTGTGGCCTCGCATCGCCGCCACCACCCCACACCAGGACAGCCTCCAGCCCAGCCGCCGCGGACGGCGGCGCCAGGACGATCGCCGCCGCCGCCAGGGCGCCAGCCGGCAGCGGGTCGCCCGCCCGGAAGTAACAGTCCCGGGGCAGTCGCGCCGCGCGCAGCAGGGCGGCCGCGCGGGCGCCGCCCTCCCCGCCCACGCCCAGGGCGACGTGAAAGAAGTCTGCTTCATTGTGCGGCAGGATAAAGCCGTACCCGCACATGAGCTCCTCGCTCGACTTGTGGGGCGAGTAGTTCATTTGGAGGGGGGTGGCCGCCGCGACGGGCGAGACGGCAGCCCACTTGAAGGAGGAGGAGGCCTCGGGCACCTGGCGCCCGGCCTCCTCCTCCCCAGCTGCTCCATCCCTCTTCCCTCCTTCACCTCCTGCCTCCTCCTCCAGCCACCAGGCCACGCTGACGGTGGGATCGTGGTCCAGCAGGTCCGCCACAGGCACCAGGGCCGCCGCCCCAGACCCGGGCGGCGGCAGGTTGAAGGCACGGGACCACACGGTCGAGCGGGCCCAGGCGGCACCTGCGGGGGAGAGTCCGTAGGGGGTGGTGGTGGACGCGTGCGACGCTACCCAGCCCCGGGCGGCCGCGGTGGCGTCCAGGCGCGCCCGGCCGGCGTCGTCCACCCCCACCACGCCCGGCGCCGCGAGCGGCCCCGGCGGCAGGCCCGCCCCTTTCCGCCACTCCTCCAGCCTTCCAGCCGCCGCGGTCAGCCGCAGGATGTGCGTCCAGGCCGCGTCCAGGGACGCGCCGGCCCGGGAGCCGGCTAGGAGAGCGGCGTCCTCCCCGCCCCACCAGGTCGGGTCGTCGTACGAGACCGGCAGGGCAGCCACGTAGGGCGCCCATGCGCTGGATTGGCCATCACACCGCTCGACCAGCAGCGCCAGGCACAGGGCATCCCTATCGGCCAGGGCCAGGGCAGCAAAGGCGGGGCCGTAGTGCCGGTGGGCCGGACCCGCCAGGGCGGCCGTCAGGAGGCAGGGCGGCGGGATGGTGAGGCACACGGCTGTGAACGAGGGAGAGAGGAGGTTGAGAAGAGCAGGGGGGCGCAGCCCCATGCGGCAATCTCTGCCCTGCGCCCTCTCTCTCTCTCCCTCCCTCTCTCTTTCCATCGCTCACTGTTCGCCGGGATATCTGCGATCGCGTTGATGACCCGCCCCCTAACCTCCAGGTGCGGGTGGAGGGCGACGCCCTGTTGATGAGAGAGAGAGAGCGACAGATGTGAGCTAGCTGGCCTAGTAAAAAACGCGTCCAATCTATGCATGCGGGTTGCTTGCCCTCCTGAACCGCCCTCATACCTTTTTCTGTGCCCATGCCAGCAGGGCGGCTATATCTGGGTCGGCCATGCCGCGGGGAGAGCCGAGGCGGAGATCCCACTCCCCTTTGAATGTGTGAAACCAAAGCACGCTTTTCCTTTGCACCCTCCGCTCTCTCCCCACGCACACCCCCTTCCCTTACGCCTCCTCCTTGGGCGGCTCCTGCGCGGGGAACAGCGCCTGCACCGCCGCCCATGTCTTTTTGCCATCTACCAGCGCCCGCAGCAGGGCCGGAATCTCCGCCACGGGCACCCGCACCTGGGCCATCGAGTCCCGCTCCCGCAGGGTGGCCGTCCCGTCCTCGGCCGTCTGGCCGTCCACCGTCACACCAAAGGGCACGCCGATCTCGTCCGTCCGCGCGTACCGCCGCCCGATGGTGGTGGCCGTCGTGTCCACGATGTTGGACACGCCGGTCGCCGTGATGGTCGCCGCCAGGGCGGTGGCCGCCGCCCGCATCTCCGCCCGCGCCAGCAGCGGGAACACAGTCGCCTTGACGGGCGCGATGGCAGGCGCGAACCGGAAGACGGACCGCTTGTCGTCGCCCGACTCGCGCGTGTAGTAGCAGTGCTCGAACATGCAGTATATGATGCGGCTTTTGGAGGGAGAGAGAGAGAGGGACAGAGAGGAGCGTGAGATTTGAGAGGGGCAGGGAGCGCTGCGCACGGGCGGGCGGGGATGAAAACAAAAGAGAACCACTCTCCCAGTTCACAGTTCACTCACCCGATGCCGAAAGACGGCTCGATGACGGAGGGCGTGTACGACCGCCCCGTCAGCTTCTTGGTGATGACCTCCATCTTGACGTGGTCGGGCGTCAGGTTGACGACCGTGCCGCAGGGCAGGGCCAGGGGCGCTGACCCGGAGGCCGCCAGGCCGTCTCTGAGGGACTCCGCCCCGGCCTGGTCCAGCCCCGCCAGCGCGTCCGTGACGGCTTTGGCCTCCTTCTTGAACGCCATGCCCAGCACCTTCTTGTCTGGCACCGCTGTCAGGGCCTCCACGGTCTGCGTCGTCTCGAACTTCTCAAAGACGGTGAGGTCGGCCTTCGTCGCGGCTGCGTGGGCAGTCAGGTCGTAGGCAGACCGGTCGGCCAGGCCCGCGCACTCGATCCAGCCGTACGAGGTCTGGACCTCCGCGTCCCAGCAGTCCTCCGCGTAGTGCGCCATCTCGTGGACCAGGTGCTGGCGGAAGCGCAGGCGGGCCGGGTCGATGCCGACCTGAGAAAGAGAGAGAGGAAAAGAGAGAGAGAGAGAGAGAGAGAGAGAGGAAGAGAGAGAGAGGGTGAGTGGGTGGGTTGTTCTCTCTCCCAATTTTCCACCCCCATCTCTCCTGTCTCTCTCGGCCCCTTCCTCTCTCTGTTACCTTGGTGAAGAACAGCCAGGTCCGGCCGATAAAGTAGGCCAGCGTCTCGTTGGCGATGATGCCGGCCGCGACCGCCTCGACCAGGGCCATGGGCTCCGCGACCTTGGCCTCCCCCATCTGCAGCGCCCGGGAAAACAGGAGGGGGGTCAAGGCCGCGATGGCGCCCGCAAACTTGGGGTGCGCCTTGTCGTCCGGGTTGCAAAAGTGCTCTATCTCGGCCTGGGTGAACTCCCGCACCCGCAGCAGGCCGGCCCGCGGGTTGATCTCGTTGCGGTAGGACTGCCCGATCTGGGCGGCCGCGAAGGGCAGGCGGTTGCCGTTGAAGTAGAGGAGGTCCTTGAAATTGACAAAGATGCCCTGGGCCGTCTCCGGGCGGAGGTAGCCGACCGCGTCGCCCCGCGGCCCGATGGACGTCTTGAACATGAGGTTGAAGGCGTACGGTTTTGAGAGCGCGTTGCCCGTGTCGGGCGCGGCCACCGAGTAACGGGCCAGGGCCTCTCCCAAGCCGTCGGCCGTCAGCTCCTCCACCGTGGCCAGCAGCGTGCGCGCCTCCTCCCGCTGGTGCGGGGTGAGCGGCTTGGCCGTGTCGGCCAGCGCCCTCTCCAGGGCCTCCTCCAGCAGGTGGTCCGCCCGGTGGCAGTCGCCCGTGACCGTGTCGGAGACCATCAGATCGGTGAACCGGTCGACATGCCCGGACGCGCGCAGGACGGCCTCCGGGGTGACTGCCGGGCACTCCACCTCCAGCATGCCCTCCTCCAGGACGAAGTGCGCCCGCCAGGCCTGGGTGATGTTGGCCTTGACGGCGCAGCCGGGCGGGCCGTAGTCGTAGAAGCCGGCCACCGCGCCGTAGATCTTAAAGGAGGGCAGGTAGAAGAGGCGGCGTTCGAGCGCGTTGGCGACGGCGGCCCGGAAGGCCTCCGCGGACGAGGCGGAGGTGCGGCCGGCGACGGCCTCGTAGGCGGCCTGGGCGGTCTCGGCGGACAGTTTCAGGTCCTTCAGGCGGGCGATCTGGGCGTCGACGGCGGCCTGGTGAGAGGAGAGGGGGGCGGGGGTAGGGAGGGGTGGAGGAGAGGGGCGTGCGGCGGGGGGTGGGCTGGTTGTGCTCTCTTGGGGCGCGGCCGTGGAGCCTGCGCTCCACATACACCTCTGTGAGTGGGCACTACGGGTCCAGGTCATCCGCCTGGAGGAGTGAGCGGCATCCCAGGCCCCCTCGGTCCACGCCGCACGCTCTTTCTCTCCGCGGGCGCGCCGTCGATCGGCTCCCCCCCTCTCTGTTCTGACCTTGTCTGCGTTGCCCTCCTTGGCCTTCGCCTTCAGCGCGCGGACGGCGTCGGCCTGCTGGTTGACGGCGGCCGCGGAGGCGTCGACGGCGGCCTGGAGTTCGGACACGTCGGGGGCGGGGGTCGACATGGCTGAGGAGAGGGAGGGGAAACAGAAGAGGGGGAGGGGGGTGTGCGGGCAGCCCATTCTCTCACTCACTCGTGTTTTTCGCATCCACCCTGTCGCCCCTCGCCCCACTCACACCCTACGCTGGCGCTGACTAACCGCGCGCCTCGCTCCCCCTGCCCGTCGATCGCGGTGTCTGGCTGTCGCTTGGGGGCGTGAGAACCGCGATTCAGGCAACAGCGCGGCACTGAGAGTCAGGGCTCAAGGCAGCACTCTCCCCGCGTCTCCTGCTCGCCGCGTCTCTGCTTTGCTGGTCTGTGTGTGCTCGCATCGTGGTGAACCACACCCGCCCTGCTGCACGGCCTGCTCCTCACCTCCACTCGCACGCCCCTCTCCCGGCAGACCCGGATCGTGTACTGCTCCTGCGAAAAGGTGAGGGAAGGGTGTGTGCGGAGGAAGGCGGCCGACGCGCAAGCCCCGCACAAAAGAAGGAACACCTTTTTTCGCGCAGGCGAGTTGTCGACGCTTGTGCGGCGAGGCGCGCAAGAGGGGCACGCTAGGCCTGGCTGGAGACGGGGCCCGCACTCGCCCATCGTCTCCCGGATCCTTGAGGCCGGCTGTTGGCGCACCTGAGCCAGGAGCGGACACCATTGGCGGCGGCCTGCCCTGGCCGGGGCGAGGCAGCGATGCGAGGGAGAACGTGCCGGATGGGAGCGGCTCCCGCCGCATCCAGCTCGCGCTCGACGCTGCGGCGCGCAGGGGGTGTGCCTGCGCCCTCTCTTCTCTCTGTGCCCCGCCTAGTCCGCGCGCCTCACGCGACCTCTCGGCCGCCTCTCTCTTCCTTACTCACACGCAGGAACACCCGCGGCCCGCGTTCACCCCTAAGATACATACACACACGCCCCGCACCACACCACATACCACGGCCGGGCCCACCGCCTCCTCCAAACGAGGCATGGCCGCGACGGCCGACCCACAGGCTGGCGCGGGCGCCGCCGGCACCACCCCAGCCTCCACCACCCGCAGCGCCGCGGGCGCCTCCACGGCGACCGCCGCCCCGGGCCCCGCCCACGCGCCCAAGCGGTCCGCCGCCATCGCGGCGGCGGCTGCCATCAAGGAATCGGGCGGCGGCACCGTGCCGCCGGCCCTGGCCAAGCGCAGCCACAGCGCCGCGTTTGGGGCGGGTGCGGGCACGGCCCCTGCCGCGCCGCCCGCCCTGCGCGGGCGGGGCGCAACCGCCGCCACCTCCACCGCCTCGCCCCCGCCGACGACGCCGCGCGGGAAGGCCGCTAAAGGGGTGGCGGCCACCGCGGGCCCGGCGATCAAGGCCGGCTCCCGCCGCGGGACGTCGGAGACGGAGGAGCCTGTGGTGGGCGGCGCCCGCTCGTCCGCCGCGCGCTCCTCGCCCTCGGCCTCGCCCGCGCCGACCGCCAGCCGCGACGCCGCCACCGCCGCTGCCCCCCCGCTGACAACGATGGCCACGACGACGACGACGACGACGACGACGACGGCCAACCACACGCCCTCTCCGCCCGCCCCGGAACCCGTCCCCTCTGCCGCGGCTGTCGGGCGGGTGGAAGAGGGCAGTGGGTTGGCGGCGGCCGCCCCTGTCCACCCCGTCAAGGCGGAGGCCGCCTCGCCTTCCTCCCCTCCGCCACTGACCTCCATCCCCACCGACCCGGCGGGCCTGGACTACCCAGATGCGCACTTGCACCCCGCCCTGGCCCCGCCCCCCTCTCCGGGCGGCGGCCGCAACCGCCCCGGCGGTGGCGGGGGGTCGGCCGAGGCCGCGCGCGCGGCCCTGCGCCGCCTCCGCTCCGACGTGCTGGACGTGGAGGAGGCGGTCCCCTGGGGCGCGGTGCGCAAGACTTGGCGGGGGCGGCGCCCGGCCTGGCGTCGGGCGCTGCGGGCGTCCGACTCTGCGGCCTGCGTCGCCCGGGCGGTGCGCGAGTTCCGGGGCGCCCTCGCGCCCGGCGCGCCCGACCCAGCGCCCGATGGCGGCGGCGCCTGGGAGCCCCGGCTGGAGGCTGTCGCCCGGGGCACCGCCCCGGGGGCCTCCCTGCACGGCCTGTGGGCGGCGCTGCGGGGATCGCTTTTGTCCTGGCTGGGCGGGGAGGCCGCCATCACCCCTCGCTCCCGCCCGGGGCGGCCCTCCTGGCTCGCCACCGACGCGGGTGTGGCTGCCGCCGCGGCCGAGGGTGGCGTGGGCGGCGGTGTTGAGGGCGGCCTGACGCTGATGCCCGTGAACCCGGGCCCGGCGCTCGCCATTCGCCCTGGGCGGTCCGCCGCGGCGACGGGGGCGGCCCGCCCGGGCGGTGCCGGCGCCGGCCCGCTGCCCCTGGGCCGGGCCACGCCAAAACAGACGGCCGCCGCGATGGCGCGCGCCGCCCGGTTTGTGCTGTCAGACCCCTCCCCCGCCCCGCCGCCGCTGCCGCCGGCGCTGCCGCCGTCCTCCTCCCTGCCCCCTTACCAGGCGGGGTGGGCCGCCCTGCCTGAGTTTGGGGGCGCGGGCGGGCGGCAGGCCATGGCGTTCGGCAACGGCGGCGCGAGTGCTGCGTCCAGCGGGGGTTGGGCTCCCCCCGGGCGGGCCTCGCCCACGGCCGCGGGCGCCCCCCCGCCCTTCCCGCCGCTCGGCTTGGGGTCGGGCCTGGCCTACCCCATCCCCGTCCCGGCCGGCCCGGGCCAGCCCCCCGCCTGGGCGTACGGCGGCGGCGTCTCCGCGGCGGCGGCAGCCCTGTACGACGGCAGCGGCGTGGCGCCCGTCGGCGGCGGGGGCGCCGTCTCGACCCTGCCACCCGCCAGCGGCGCCGCCCCGCCCCCGCCCCGCCCGGCCTCGGTCGGCCCCCGCCCGCTGGGCACCGGCTCCGCGCCCGGCTCCTTCCTGGACCTGGACGCTGACTTCGAGGCCATCATGGCCGATTTACAAGACGGCGTGGGGCCCGGCTGAACTGAGCGAGGGAGGAAGCTCTCCCCTGGAGCTTTCGCTCTGTCCTCTCCAACCACCATGTCTCCGCCCTTGTTGCTTTGCGGCGGGGGCTGCCTTGACTGACACTCATCCATCAACACTTGTCCCATTTGTTCTTACTTTGTGGCGTGCGCGGCTCCTTGTATACGGGGGCAGGGCGGCGGGGCGGGTGCATTTGGGGGGGAGAGAGCGCGAGAGTCCCCCACCCGAAGCTTTTTATAAATTTTGTTTCTCTTCATTTTTATTTTTACTCTCTTCTCCCTCACCCCCTCTCTCTCCCTACTCCGGAGGCGGCGTGCCCGTGTCGTCCGCCGGCCAGGCCGCATCGTCGGCCGGCCAGACCGAGGCCGGGTCGGTCAGCGCGGCGGGCGGAGCCGCGGCCGCACCTGTCCACCCTCCTTGCCGCCGGGCCCGGCGGGGCAGGGGCCCGCCGGGCGCCTGGCGGTGGGCCGGCCCGCACAGGGGCAGGACCACCGCGGGCAGCACGGCGCAGCTGACGAAGGCCGATGCGCACGCGCAGGCGATCAGGGCGGCCGCCAGGGGCGTGCGCGCGGTGCGCGACCCCGCCAGGGCGAGCGCCGACACGGCCGCCACCTTGGATGCGAGCGAGCCTAGCAGGACAGGTGCGCCCACGGCTGCCAGGGCGCCCGCCACGCGCGCCCGCCCCACGTCGTGGAAGCCCTCCCCCGTCGGGGATGCGCCCGAGGCCCGGCCGTAGGCGGCGCACAGGTGAAGGGCCGGCCCCGCCAGGGCGGCGGCCGCGACGGCGGCCGCCCCCGCGGAGGCGGTGTCGAGGGGCGAGCCGGCCAGGCGCAGGGCGGCGAGGGCCAGGATGGCGGTGGCCGCCGTCGCGCCCGCCCCCACGCCCGCCGTGCGCGGGCAGCCCAGCAGGGCCAGGGCCGCCAGGGCGACGGCCGAAGCGGCCGCGACCACCCCGCGCACCGCGGCCCGCGCCGCCCCGCCCTCCCGCTCCGCCACGCCGTGCCAGCGGGCCCAGGCGAAGGATGTGATGCCGGCCCGGGCGGCCGCGGCGTCCACGACCGCGCGGGTGCGTGCCAGGGCCAGAACCATGTCGGCGGGCGAGCGCAGGGGGGTGTGGTGGGTCCGAAGGCGGGAGGTGGCCAGGGTCCCGACGCCGGGTAGGTCGCCCCTGAAGGCGTCCCCGCCGACCGCGCAGGCGGGCGGGGACGGCGGCGACGCCAGGAACCAGGCCAGCTTCTCGGAGATGGCGCCTGGGTCCAAGGCAGGCCAGGCCGCGGTCGCGTTGGCGCTGGCCGACGAGGCAAAGCAGGGTTCGCAGTCCGCCCCGCCCACCAGGCCGCCGCCCTCGCACCGGTCCCCCGTGGCGGCCGCCAGGGAGCAGCACCCGGGTGCGGCCGGGTCGGCCCACGCAAGGAAGGCGTCCACCCAGGCGGCAGGGGGCGCGCCGATGAAGGAGCCCGCCGCCGACTCGGGGGTGGCGGCCGCCGCGGCGATGGCCGAGACCAGGGACGTGGGGGCGCAGCCCGGCGCGCGCCCGCACACGGCCGGCAGGCCGGCCGGGGTCAGCCCCGTGATGACGACGTCCAGGGGCGGGCCGACCCGCCGGGTGGCGGTCGCGACGCCCCGATGGGCCCGCACGTAGGAGGAGGGCGGCAGCGCGTCGACCGGGTCATGACCCAGGCGGGCGCCCGGCAGCGCCGCCGCGCACACGCCCAACAGCGCGACAAAGGCGGCGGCAATGCCTGCGCGGGCGCCGGGCGAGCTCAGGCGGGGCGGCGCGTCCAGGGTGGCGACCGCGGTCAGCCCGGGCAGGGCGCCCGCCCAGGCCGCGTCGGGGGTCGCCACGCCAGCCTCCCGGCGCCGCGCCCGGGCCAGGCCCGTCCCCTCTGTCCCCGCGTCCGTGCCCTCCCCATCCCCGCCGCCCCCGTCCTCCTCCTCGTCCTCAGACTCGCCCCACGCCCAGGCCTCGCCGGCCGCGGCAGTGGTCGCCGAACCGTCCCCCGCCGGCACGACCACGCAAGGCGCCAGGTCAGCCCGGCGGGCGGCCGCCCGGCGCGCGTCGGCGGCCAGGGCGGCTGCAAAGGCGGTGACCAGGAAACCAAAACCGGCCGCGACGGTCAGCGCGCCGGCCGCGGCCGCGCCGCGCGCTGCGGGCGGCCCGACGGCCGCCAGAAAGGACAGGGTCAGCACGGTGGCGGCGGTGGCGGCGGCCTGGGGCGGGCCGGCCGCAGTCAGGGCGGTCCCCAGGCGGGCCCGCACGGACGCGGCCGGCGGCGCGGCGTCGAAGGCCGCCACCAGGAAGGCTGCCCCCTCGCCGACCGTCGCCAGCGCCAGGACGGGCAGGGACGCCAGCACAAAGGGCGCGGCGGACGCCTCCACGCCCGCCCAGCCCGCCAGGCCAGCGCCTGCCGCACCCGCAGCACCGCACACGCCAACGACGACCAGCCCCAGCCCCGCCCGGGCCGTGACGAGCAGGTCGACCGGCGGCGCGCCCAGACGGCGCCGGGAGAGGGACGCCGCCCAGAAGGAGGCCATGAGGGCGCCGGCCAGGCCCAGCCGGTGCAGGCGGCGGTGCTGGAAGGCCTCCCGCGCCAGCTCGTCGCCCAGGGAGCGTTCGGCTTCCAGGGTCAGGGAGCAGCCGGCGGCGGACGCGATGCGGCCGAGGGGGGTGGCGGCGGAGGCGGCACGGGACCCGCCAGGCGAGGTGGCGGCCGCGAGCACGGCCGCCTCCCAGGCGGCGGCACGGCCCGCCGCGGCGGGGGAGGACCCGTCCAGGGCGTACTCGGCGAAGAGGACGGTGGCACGGGCCGAGGGCGGCTGCGCGACCGCCGGCGGCGGGCCGTCGCCGCCGCCGTCGCCGGCGGCGTCGGGCCAGCCCAGGACGGTCAGAGGGTCGAGAGGCGCGTGCCCGCACCCGGACCCGGGCGCGCCCGCCCAGGCGCCGTCCGCGCAGGCGCCGCCGTGCGGCGGGGGAGGGCCGGCCAGGGTGGCATTGGGCGCGGCCGCGACATCCTCGTCGAAGCGGCTCCGGTTGAGACCCCACCACAGGAGGGGGCTGGCCGTGAGGCAGGGCGCCGGCGGCGGCCCGCCCCGCGCGCACACATCAGCCCAAGACAGGTTGGACGGCCCCGCGGGCGGCGGCGGCGCCAGCGCATCGCCGGGGGCGGGGACGCTGATGTTATTCGCGATCGCGGCGTGGATGTCAAAGAGGGCCGCCAGGGCGGGCGCGGTGAGAGCACGTGGCGGCCGCGGCGGCGCCGCCCCGCGTGTTGGCGCTTGCGGCGGGTCAACAGCCAGCGCCAGCCGCAGCTTACGCACCGACCCGCCCCCGCCCCAGGCGGCCTCCACGACCGCCGCCTCCCGCGCCGCCCGGGAGCCGGGGCTGGGCGCGTACATGAGCGTTGCGGCCCGCTGCCCGATCGTCGCCAGGCCGGCCGCCGACCGGGCGGGCGGGCTGAAGAGGGCGCCCAGTGAAGAGGCTGCCAGGAACAGGGCCGCCCCGGCCACCACGCCCCGGGGCGTGTCCGCGGCGGCCGCCGCCCGGCGGGCCAGCCAGGCCGCCAGGGTCGCCTCCACGGCCGGCCCCAGCGGGGCGGGCGGGCCAGACCAGGCGCCCAGAAGCGGCTCCGCGCCGCCGCCGCCGCCGCTGTGGACGGCGGGCGGCCAGGGCGTGCCGGCCGTCGCGAGCGCGCTGGCCAGGGCCGGGAAGAAGAAGGCCAGGCCAGCGACGGTCCCCGCCGCGGCCAGGCCGCCGCAGGTGACCCGGGTGTGGCCCAGGCCCAGGGGAACGCAGCCCGTGGGCGGCAGCTGCGGGCGGGGTAAGGGCGCCGGACAGGTGGTAGCGTTGGCGCCGGGCACGGTCGGCGCGGTCGGGCAGTCTGCGCAGCCGCAGGCCCCGCCGCAGCCGGCCACCTCCCAGGTGAAGGCGGTCGCGTTGACCGCTTCGGCAGGGGGCGGGTTGGTGACAAAGGTCAGCAGGGCCGCGCCGGCGGGCGAGGCCGGGCGGGTGGAGGGCGCGGGGTCAGCGCTGCTGTTGTGCCGCCCGCCCCACGCGTTGAGCCAGCCGCCCGCCCCGGCCGCGAGGGGGCCGCCCGTCAGGTCCACCAGGGCCGGCACGCCGCTCCCCGTCAGGATCACGCCCCGACAGGCTTCATGCAAGGCAGCAGCCGCCTTGGGAGCAAGCCAGACGGTCGCGGCCGCGACGCCGGGCGCAGCCGTCCCGTTGCCCTGCGGCCAGTCAAGCGGGGCTGTCACATTCCAGGCGCGCGCCTGGTCGGGGCCGCACACCAGGCCGCACCAGAGCGCCCGCAGGCCCGCATCGCAGGCCGGGCAGGCACCCACGTAGGAGGACGCCTCCGCCAGGCGGGCGACCAGCCAGGCGACCTGGGCGGCGTCGCAGCAGGCGAGGGCTGTGGCATCTGTGCCGGTCGCGCCAAAGCCTGGGCAGGCGCCGGCCAAGAGGGAGGCGGCCAGCGGGTCCAGGGGCGCGGCGGGCACGTTGGCCGCGCAGGGGATGGGAGAGCCAGTTGCCTGGTCCACCCCGCACGCGCCCCGGGCGGCGCACGTGCCGGGGGTGCGTGTGCGGGTGGCCCACGTG
>Ga0114918_10003681_pt1 | contig 13449 bp, 14 predicted proteins | sample LantaG_FD_87015 | JGI IMG/M metagenome (GOLD analysis project Ga0114918, IMG submission 87015) | Deep subsurface microbial communities from Baltic Sea to uncover new lineages of life (NeLLi) - Landsort_02402 metaG | ecosystem: Environmental > Aquatic > Marine > Oceanic > Sediment | place...
GAGGGCGGCGAGGGCGAGGAGGAGCTCGACGAGATCACGCAGATGGCCTCTGGGCCCCCGGCGAAGCGCACCAGGTGAAGAGAGAGAGAGAGAGAGAGAGAGAGAGAGAGTGAGTGAGAGAGAGAGAGAGAGAGAGAGAGCGGAGAAAATGAGCAAAAAAGAAAAGAAAAAGAAAAAACGAAGAAAACGAAGAAAAATGAAAAAAAAAAAACGAAAAAAAAACCCATCTCTCTCTCTCTCTCTCTCTCTTACCCGCAGGCGATAGCCCTGACGTCCCACCCTTTCAGGATCGACATCCTCGCCGGGGCCTCTCTCTTCGCCCCGGGGGGCACGCCCAGTTGCCCGTGGTCGTTGCGGCCCCAGGTGTAGACTTCGCCCGAACCGTCGACTCCCGCGGCGTGCCCCAAGACAGAAGAAACAGGAGAGGAGGTCGAAGAAGAAGAGTTTGCCGCCGCCGATGCCGATGCCCCTGCCCCGGGAGAGAGGGCCAGCGCCGCCCACCTCCTGACGCCCTTGGGGTGCGAGAGTTTGGGCACGAGGGCGTCGGGCCCGACGCCGAGCTGCCCTCCGTCATTGCGGCCTGTTTGGAGGTGGAGGAGAAAGAGAGAGAGAAAAAAAGAAAGAGAGGAGGAGGAGGAGAAGAAGAAGAGGTGAGGGAGAGGAGCAAACAAAAAAATGGAGAAGCAAATCTCGCCGAAAGCGGTGGGGGGGCGGTTACCCCATTTCCCGGGCCTGTGCTGTTCTTCTTTTGCTTGAAACAGAGAGAAAACATCGTCTCCGGATCCATGGCGAAGAGATAAAAGTATATAGTAATCCAAGGCGGGAAGGAAAGGTGCCTCCTTTCTCTTTCTCTTCCATTCGGAGAGAGAGAAGAAGGAAGAAAAAAAACAGCAAGAAAAAAAAACGATTCGACTTGTTCTCTCTCGCTCTCTCACCTGCCACCCATCCGTTGTGCTCCGTCGTGGTCGACAGCAGAGACGCGCGAGGGGACACGGCGTAGTCCCCGGCGGCGGCGTCCTGTTTGGTTGGGGTATAGAGGGTGGATAGAGAAATGAATGAGTGAGGAGACGAAAGGGAGAGAGAATCGCGTCGCCGCTCATTGACCAAAAGGCCTCTTGAAGGAAAGCATCAACTGCCGCGCGCCGCGGGGATGCTCCGGTGCATGTTTTGTCTTTCTCTCCCTTGAAACGGAGAAGTAAGTTGATCTTAACACGTCCGAAATGGACAGAGAGCGACGAAAAGCACCGCGGAGGGCCGGACGGGGGTGCCAGATCTGCATTGCTCATCTCCGGAGAGGGAGTCACCGCGACGCGCTTCTTCGTCAAATGCCTTTTTTCTTCTTCGCCGCATTCTTCCCTACCTGCTGCTGCTGCTGCTGCTGCGGCCCCTGCACTCCCTTGGCCGGGAGCTTGAGCCTCGGGGGCAGCCCGCTAGCGGGAGCGGCGGGCTCTCCTCCCATTGTCTTTTTGAAGAAGGGAAAAGGAAAACGCCGAAGAAAAGAAAGCAAGCAAAGCAAAGAAAGAAGAAAAGGAAAGTTTCCCCTTTTTTGTGAAGAGAGTCTTGCGACCTCGACCTCGCTTCTCTTTCTTCTTCTTCTTCTTCTTCTTCTTCTTCTTCTTCTCTCCACTCCAGAGCGCCGCCCCCCCTTCCCTTCTACTTCAACAGCGCAAACGACGCACGCTCTTCTTCCTATCTAGTGTTACAAAACAAAACCAAAAAAACAAAGTTTTTTAATCCACTTCACTTTCAGCAGCAATTCAGGAAAACGAAATGTGTTTCCTCTGCGACGACAGGAAGGGCGGCGCCCGCAGCTTTTTCGTGTACTCGCCCCCTCCTCCTCCGCTCGTCATCCCGTCTCGCAGCAGCTCCTCAATATCGCGCTCGGTGCGTTCCAGCAGATCCGACGGGCCCAAAGAAGAAGAAGAGGAGGAGGAAGAAGAGACTCCCTTGTCCCCGTTGCGTCTCCTCTCTTCTTTTTCTTCTTCTTCGCCGCTCCTACTGCTCCCGTCGCCAAAGACAGCGACGCGGCCCCACGCCGCCAGCGCCGCCCGCGCGCTCGCCCTCACCGCCTCGTCCTCCACGGGTCCCCCCGCGCACACCGCCCTCTGCACCGCCGTCTGCTCGTCCAGGAACTGGAAGTGGCCCGAGGGCCGCAGCGTGACCAGCCAGGCCGGAGCAGAGCGGCACGCGTCGTAAAAAGAGGGAGCGGCAGCGTCTGCGGGGGCGCAGTCGCGGCCAGAGACAAGCGGACCAGAGCCGACGGCGAGCAGCGGCGTGCGGGCCAGGGCGGGCACCCCGCGCAGGGCCGCGGTGGCGCTCGGGTAACGCGGCCCCTGAGGGGCGTAGACGGTGTTGTTGACCGGATCGATGAGCCCGAGGGCCTTGACGCGGGAGGGGCGCTGAGGAGGAGAAGAAGGAAGAGAAGAAAGAGAAGGAGATGGAGACGGCAAAGTCGAAGTCGAAGTCGTCGAAGTCGAAGAAGAGGTCGGACTCTCTCCTTCACTCTCGCCGCTACTCCCGTCCCTCGCGGCAGCCAGCACGCTCAGTTTTCCTCCCCTCGAGTGCCCCACCAAATACAAACGATCGGCATCCATCAACTTATTCAATCCCGGGCTCGAAGAGACGAAGTCTGCGATCTCGAGCACCACCGAAGAGGAAACGACGTCGTCGAGCGGGTCGAGCGCTGTCTCCGCCTTGTCGTAGGTCGCGACCGCGAAGCCCCACGAGCAGAGGTGGCGGGCCGTGGAGGCGTAGGCGGATCGTCCGACCAGGAAGCCGCCGGAGAGGATTGCCAGGGGAGCGCGGCGGGGAGGGGCGACGTGAGTCGTTTTCTTTCTTTTTTTCTTTCCTTCTCCTTCCTCGTCGCTGCCGTCGCCGTCGTCGTCGTTCTCCCCGGGGAGCAGCCTCGGGACCAGAAACTCCAGCGTCACGGCGCACTGCTTGCCCACGCAGGCAGGGGATAGGCGAGGGCAGACGTGCTCGAGTAAAGGAAGCCTGGCGACGGCGTAGGGCCCCGGGAGCGAGTAGGAGTTTGGGAAGGGCAGAGAGTTGTTTGCCGCCGTTGCCGCCGCCGTCGCCGTCGCCGTCGCCGTCGTCGTCGTCGAGACCGCTGTTGCTGCTGTTGTTGTTTCCGCTGCTTTTGCTGCTGCTGCTGGGTAAGCGAGGAGAGGGGTTGAAGCTGCTGCTGCTGCTGCGATCAGGCCGGTGGTGGCCGAGAGCAGGTCGCGGCGCGAGGGAGGAGGAGGCTGAAGAAGGGGTTGAGGTTGCGACGACGACGACGAGGAAGAAGAAGCAATCGTCGCTTTAATGCTTCTTCTTCGCTCTCCGCCGCCTCCACTTCGCTCCTTCGCCCCTGCTGTCGCCATCGCTCGAGCATAGCCTTGAGGCGGCGGTCGAATCATCCCTCGAGCCATCGCAAGTGACTCCAAAACGAAAGCCCGAAGAAGGCCTCTCAATGCGAGAAAGAGATAAGAAAAAACTCTATCTCTTTTTTCGAAATCGAAAAAAGAGAGTGAGAGAGAGGGGGGCGATCTCGTCGAAGGCTCTCGATTTTTTCTTCTTCGCTCTCTCCCCACTTTTTTTTCCATCTCTCGCACCCCTCTCTTTTCGAGAGGGAGACTCGTGCGCGGCGCTCTCGATTTCGATCGCGGCACTTAGAGTCGCGTGAGAACTCGGTCCGTAGCACAGGAGGAAGCGCTCTGAGCGCAGAGACAAACTCCGCAGCCCGATCTCAAGAGAGCTTGGCGCTTTTTTTCTTCTTCTTTATTCGTCTCGGTCGTCGTCGTCCTCCTCGCTCGACCTTTCGATCTTCTCCCGCCCTCCTCAGCAGTCAAACGTTTGCTCCCGCATTTCCAATGCCCCTCGCCTCCGCCGCCCGTGCCCTCTCGGGCGCGGCGGCGTCAACGTCGGGGGCGTCGATCGCCGGGAGCGCGAGCTGTCTCGTGGCAGGACGGAGAGCTGCGCGGCCACCGCCGATTCGCTCGCCCGCCTCTGCCACTGCCGCAGCCTCCGCCGCCTCCGCCGTGGCGACTCGACCTCGGCCTCGACGAAGAGAGAGACTCCTTATCGTCTCCGCCTCCTCCTCTGCTTCTTCTTCAAACTCTTCTTCGTCGCAGCCCCCACCGCCGCAGCTCTTCGGCCCGCCGCCGTTCGACCCGGCCAAGCTCACCGTGACGCGGCTGCCCGGAGTCGAAGAGAAGGAAAGCAGCAGCGGCAGCAGTCGAACAGGGAACGGAACGGCGAAAGCGACCTCGAACCCTTCCTCTTCGTCTTCTTCTCCTCCTCCTCCCGCTGCTCCCCTCTTCCCGCTCCCGCGCCGCTATACGCTCACGCACAACGACGTCACGGGCGCTCTGGCCCTGTCGATAGGCCCCGACTACAACTCGGCACAGCTCGAAGGGTGGTATGTCAGGATGATAAGGGACGAGGTGCTGGCCGAGTGGCGGCTCGAAGGAGACGATGAGAAGAAAGGAAGGAAGAAGAAGGTCGAGGGAAGCGACGAGAGCGACGAGAACAAAAGCAACAGCGGCGGCCCGTCCGGCCATTCCCTCCATGTCTTCTGCCACGTCTCCGGCGACGCGCGCTGGCTCGCCCCCCCTCGCCTCCGCTCCCGGATCTTCCAGAGGGAGATGGCTCTGGTGCTCGACACGATTAGTCACGCCGACGCCGCCCTGCTCCGTGCCAACCCGGGCCTGACTCAGGCGAGCGTCGTCGTGCACCTGCGGTCCCACGTGGCGAGCCTGGACGCGAGGCTGGTGTGGGGCATCTTGGGGGACCGGAGGGGGTGGAGGGAGCCGCCGAGGCTGCTGGAAGGGTTGCTGGAAGGAGGTAAGAGGAAAAGAAGTGTTTTTTTCTTCAAGAGAGGTCGTCGAGAGGTCGAGAGCGAAGAAACTGGAGAAACCAAAAAGCTCACTTTCTCTCTTTCTCTCCCCGAAAAAAAACCACCAAATCAGTCGTCTCCGACCTCTGGCGCGAGCTCGGAGGCGGTACAGAGCTTCGCGCGGACGCTTTCTCCACGGACGCGGACGGCAGCGACTTCGACGGCGTCGGCCTCTCGTCGAGCTCATCTGCGTCGTCGGCCGAGTTTTTTTACACAGACGGCAACGGCAACGGCGCTTCTTCCGCTTCTGCCTCTTCTTCCACTTCCTCCTCCTCCAGCAGGACAGCGGCCCTCGACGACGAGGAGATGGAGGCGCTGATGAGCGACGACAGCTTCATCGCGATGGCGGAAAGGGACACGGTGGACGATGAGGAGAGCAGCGAGGGAGAAGAAGAAGAGGAAGAGAATGAGGCGGGGGCTCGGTCTTCTTCTTCTTCGGCAGTGCGAATTTAAAATTCCTTTCGAAATTCTTTTTTTTCAAAAAATGTGAAGCCTCTCTTCTTTCCAGTTTTGATAATTCCGTTTTCTCTCTCTCTTTAAAAAACGCTTGCTCTACAAAGTTTGTCTCTCTCAACGTGAACGTAAACGAAAAACAAAAGGAAGATGCGAACAAGGAAGAACACAAAAGACACAAAAACACATACAAAAACCTCTTCTTCTAAGCGTTCCTCCTCCTCCTTTCTTCTTCCGCGGCCACCTCCCTCGCGACCATCGCCTCGTAACCCCTGATGTCGAACTTGCGCTTGCAGCCGTTGTAGTTCATGAAGCGGATCTTGCCGAAGATGGGGCGCTCGGTCCAGCTGGTGTTGTTGTGAGAAAAGTTTGGAACAAGGGCGGAAAAGCGAGAGAAAGAGAGGGAGTGAGTTTTGTTTCCGACGGGCAAACCTCGGCCTCCGACGCGCGCCGAAGAAAAAAAACGACTTTTTAATCAAAATTCCAAAAATCTCCCCCTCTCCCCGCCTCTCTTCTCACCCCATGTCGTGCGTCCCGCAGATGCTCCACATGCAGCCCACGTAGCCCGAGGGGTCGCGGCCGTCGAGCTCGTAGCGGTCGTTGAGGTAGATCGCCTTTGGGGTGGTTGAAAGCGGATGAGAGGAAAGAAAGAGAAGAAGAAAAAGAAGAAGAAGAAGAAGAAAGAGCGTGAGTGAGATTTTTGAGTTTTTGTTTTCTTCGTCCAAAAAAAAAGAAAAAAATTCTCCGCTCTCTTACCGTCGCCAGCGCCTCCGCCGGTCTCGCCGACCACTCCAGGATCTTCTTGCACCAGTACATCCGCATGAAGCCGTGCATCTTGCCCAAGTGGACCAGCTGCCTCTGCGACGCGTTCCAGAGCTCGTCGTGCGTCTCCGCGTTCTCCAGCTGCGCCCTCGAGTAGGTGAACTCGCGCGGGTCCGAGGCGTGCAGCTCCAGGCTCTCGCGGGCCCAGGCCGCGGCGCCGTCGAGGGAGTCGTACCCGTCGGGCTCGAAGTGGCAGAAGTTGTCCGAGAGCTCCTTCCGGACGACGAGCTCTTCCAGGTAGCTCTCGACAGACTCGCGCGTCGCAGAGCTGCGGCGGTGCTTTGCAGCCTCCAGGGCGGCGCGCTGGGCCCCGAGCTGCCCGAAGTGGAGGTAAGGGGACAGGTTGGACTGCGCGGTGGTGTCGCACGGGTCGTTGCGCTTGGTGGCGTACTTCTTGAGGCGCGCAGGCTCCAAAAACGCCGAGAGAGCTTGAGAAGCAGCTTCGGCCCCGGGACGGATCCAGAGCACCTCAGGCACTGCAGCCCCCGCGACCAGCGCCCTCCCGATGACGGCGTCCCACTCCGTCTTCGCGGGCTGCTGCAATGAAGAAGCAGTTGACCAAGAAGGCAGAACAGAGAGCGCGGCGTCGGTCTCTGGGAACTCGGTCAGGAATTCCGGCAAGTGCCGGTGGATCTTCGGTCGGAGCGTCCTCGCTCCGACTTCCTTCTTGTCGGTGGCGGCCCAGCAGGGCACCACGTTGTGAGCGTCGACCTCGTAGAAAGAACACCCCGCGGGCAGCTTCTCGCCCACGCCGCGCTTCCAGGCGCGGCTGAGCCTGAGCGGGCTGAAGTCGGAGACGAGCGCGGAGGCTGTCGTCGAGGAAGCCAGCGCCGGGAGCGTCTCCGTGGGATCCCCTTCGAGCAGGAAGAACGCGACCTTCCCTTTCGAGACGGCGTTCAGTTTCGCCTCGAGCTCCTTCAGGCCGCGGAGCATGAAGCTGAACTGGCGGGCTCCGGCCCCCAGGAACGTCGGGACGAGGTTGAAGGCGACGGCGAGCGGGACTGGAGGAGGAGAAGAGGATGAGGACTTCGAGGAGTTCACTCCGCCGTTGGCGGCGAGCTGCGCCGCGAACAAAAGGGCCCAGTTGTCGTCGAGCCTCTGGTCCCGCGACATCCACAGGATGACTGGCCCGCCGTTGGGAGCAGCTTTGTTCTCCTCGGAGAGTTGGCGCGCGCGGGCGGGGTTGACCTTGAGCTCGACCTTGCGCTTCGGTTCCGCCGCTCCTGCTCCTCCGCCGGCAGCGGCGTTTCGCTCGTCATCATCCGATGATGAAGAGGCTCCGTCCGACTCCGACGACTCGGGCTTGGCCTTGCGTTTCCCTCTGGACGATGGAGCGGATTTCGGGGCCATGATGTCGTCGCTGGGAGTTGAAGGGGAGGGAGAAGGGACGTCCCAGGGCGAGGAGAGAGAAACAGGTTTCGATGGCTTGGGCGACGACGACGACGATGACGACGATCTAGCCGCAGCGGCGACGACGACGATCGACCGCTGCTGTTGAAGAAGGAGCGGCCTGGCGAGCAGCGACGGCGCTCTCGACGAAAGGCAGCAGGCGGCCGCTCTCGGTCTCGCGGCGACGACGGCGACGACTGCGGCTGCAGACCACGCGCAGCGCAGGGCAGCGGCAGCGGCAGCCAGCGTGGACGAACGAGAGAGAGAAGAGCGAGAAAAGAGCGAGGGGAGCGAAAAATAGTGTTTTCTCCGAGTTGAAACTCACTTGTTTTCTCTCTCTTCAAGACTTCTACGCTCTCTCTCTCTCTCTCGTTCGCTCTTACTTCGAGCAGCAAAGAGCAAGAGAGGAGAGAAGAATTTGAATCACACCTCCACGCGCGAGATATGGCATCCCGAGCCGCGGCGAGGGCGCTGGCGGCGGCGCTGCTCCGACGAGGATCAGCCTCGACGATGACGACGACGAATCCGTCAATGCTCTCGACGATGACGATTGTTCTCCCTTCAACTCCCTTCTCCTCCTCATCTCTCTTGCTCCGCTCCTCCAGCAGCTGGATCAGGAAAGATGGTAGGCAGGCCGTGGAAGTCGCGGATCGGATGAAGTCAAAGCAACAGCCGAGCAATCGCGCCTTCGACGCAGCGCAGACCCGAGCTGCTTCGACGACCTCCACCTCCGGCAAGAAGGGCAGCAGCATCAGCAGCAGCAGCAGCAGCAGCAGCAGCAACGCCCGTTGCCCGACCCCGGCCGCTGCAGCCGACAACGACGACAGGGGCTACGACGCAGACGCCGAGTCCGACAGCCTGACCGAGTCTGACGAGCAGCGGAAGGGAGGAGGGAAGGGGAGGAAAGCAGCAGCGGCAAGGGCGGCGGCGGAAGACGAGGCCGAAACCAGCTCTTCGTCTCCTTCTTCTTCTTCTTCTTCTTCTTCTTCTTCTTCTTCTTCTTCGTTCTCTTCCACCGATTTCTCGTCGTCCTCGTCGTGGCCGGGCTCCGACGTCGAGGACGAGGACGACGCCAGCAAGAGCGCGGAAGAAGACGACGAAGAGGAAGAAAGCCACGAAGAAAAAGACCCCGCCGCTTCGCTCCGCGCCGCCCTCTTTGAGGAGGCGTTGGCCAAAGTGCCCGAGCTGGGCTGGACCCAGGAGGCCCTCGCCGCCGCCGCCGTGTCGCTGGGGCTGTCTGCGTCGGCGGCCCGGCTCGCCAGGAGGGGCCCCGCGGACCTGGCGCTGTGGTTCATCAGGAGGTCGAACGACGAGTTCGCCGCGAGCCTGGGGAATGGCTTCGTCGTCGCTCCGAGCAAGGAAGGAGAAGAAGATGGAGACGAAAAAGTGAAAAACGACGACGAAAGCGACAACGCTCGCCTTCGGGAGCTCCGCGCCCTCCCAGGCACGACGGCCCGGATCGACGCCGCCATCTGGTGGCGCCTGCAGCCCGTCGCGCGCTTTTCTTCTACGTGGCACCAGGCCGTGGCGTCGATCGCGCTGGCGGGCCCGCGGGCCGCGGCCGAGGCCGCGCGCGAGCTGTGGAGGTGGAACGACGACGCGTGGACCCTGGCAGCCGGAGATCGGAGCTTCGACCCCAGCAGCTCTTCGTCTTACTATTCCAAGAGGGCCGCGCTCTCCGCCGTCTACGCGGCCTGCGAGCTGCACCTGCTGGCCGACTTCTCCCCAAACCACGAGGAGACGAGGCTCTCGATCAGGAGGAGGCTCGAGGACGCCGCGGCCGTCGCGAGGTTTTCGAAAGCCGTTCTGGGGGCCGTCTCGCCTGCTTCTTCCTCTTCATTCGCTCATTTTGCTGCTGGCGCGGCGAGCAGGGCGAGGGAGGCAGCGTGCGGGCCGATGGGGATGGGGAGGGGTGGTGGGAGGAGGGGCGGAGGCGCGGAGTGGGAGGGAGGAGGAGGTGTGTAAAATGTTTTATTTCGTCGAGGTCGAGAGGTTTTTCTCTTCACTTTCTTTCCCTCTTTTTCTTTTTTCCTTCTCCTAGCTCTCTCTCTTCTTCTATCAACGACGATGGCGCCCCGCGAAGAGCAGGACCCCACGCTCCCGCCCGGGTGGCGCAAGATCCGCGACACGGACAGCGGCCTCGCCTACTACTGGAACCAGGCGACCAACACGACGACCTACGACAAGCCGACGGGCGCGGGAGGAGCAGTGCGTTGATGATGATGATGCAAGAGGCGGCGAGCGGCGAGCGGCGAACAGCAGCGCAGGCGGCGGCGGCGGATGATTTCGACTTTCAGGGGGGACGCGCTCCCCCTCCTTCTTCTAACCTTTCCTTTTTCCTGCCTCTGATAGCCTGAGAGAGAAAGCGTGCTCTGTCTCTGCACGGCGAGTGCGGAGAGGTGGTCTGCGTGAGGGGGAATCCTCTTCTGGCAGGTTGATTGTTTCGACGTCTCGTTTTCGTTTTCTTCGACGGCAGCGCCGGAGCGGCGTCGACGGAAAAAAACTGACGGCGCCGCTCTCGATGATGATCTTCTTCCTTCCGTGGTGTTAGCTGGGCGCGCTCTCTTCTTCCCTTCCCCTTCCTGACGCTTTCTTTTCCCGATCCCCGCCCTTTCACTGCCTGACGTGGAGATGGAGTTTTTTCGAATCTATGACTTGATGAGACGACGAACTCGGTTTTCACGGTAAGGGAAAGGGCGGAAACTGATGGAGGAAAAAAAAAGAAAGAAAAAAAGCGAAACGAAGAAGGAGCGCGTTCGAGCGGCCAGCGGCAACGGAAAAAGAAAGAAAGAAACAAGAAACAAGAAAACCAGCAACGCATTACCACCACCACCACCTCCTTCTCTCTCTCTGTCTCTCTGGATGGAGCGAGTGCGCTCTCCCGAGACAAGGAAGAAGAAGCCTCTTTTCATCTTTTCAGAGGGAAAGAGAGGAAAAGGAAAAGAAGGAGGGTGCAGAAGTTCTTTCTTTCTTTCTCTTCCGAATGATGAGAAAAGAAGGAGAGCGCTCTCGCTCGACCAGCGACCCCCTGGAAGGAAGAAAACATCACGCTTAAAGACGCCGTTGCTGCTGCCGGGGAAAAAGCGCTCCGCGGGGAAACGAAAAGGCGAAACGCGGCGCGCTCTTGCTTCTCTCTCTTCGCTCACTTTTTTCTTTTCTTTCTTTCTTCTCTTTTCCAAAAAAAAACAACGAAACAGGCTCTCCCGCCCCCTCCCCCTGCCTCCAACGGCTACGGAGGCGGTGGCGGTGGCTACGGAGGCGGCGGCCGTGGAGGCTTTGGCGGAGGTGGAGGGTGAGTTCAGTTTCTTTCTCCTTTCGAGTTTTTTTCCCCTTTTCAAAATCAACTTTCTTTCTTTCTTTCTCTTCCCCTCGCTCACCTCTCCTTGTTCCTCTTCTCCTTCTTCTTTCTCTCTCTTTCTCTTCACAGCTACGGCGGAGGCAACGACCGTTACGGAGGCGGCGGAGGAGGCCACGGCGGTGCCTTCGGAGGGGACCGCTACGGAGCAAACGCCAACTCCGCCGCCGCCGGAGGCCCCATGGCTGCCCCGACGGGCCGCGACGCGCCCCCTCACGAGTTCGGCTCCACCGACGGCTTCCCGCTCTCGCCCGACGAGTACCGCAAGAAGCACGAGCTGACCGTGGTGTCACGTGGGGGGCAGGTCCCGGACCCCTTGCAGACCTTTGACAGCGCAGGCTTCTCGCCCGAGATCATGCGCGAGATCCAGCGCGCGGGGTACAGCGCCCCGACCCCCATCCAGGCCCAGTCTTGGGCCGTGGCCCTGAGGGGTTCCGACCTGATCTCGATCGCCAAGACCGGATCGGGCAAGACGTGCGGGTTCTTGCTTCCGGGCTTTACGCACTGCGCGGCGACCAGGAGGGATCCCCGCGTCGGGCCGACGATGGCGGTGCTCGCCCCGACACGCGAGCTCGCCGTGCAGATCAAGGAGGAAGCAGACAAGTTTGGGCGTTCGGGAGGGTTTAGGAACACGTGCTGCTACGGTAAGGAGGAGGGAGGGGGGGGAGGAGGAGAGGTTGGAGGGGAGGGAAGCGCGGGTTTTTTTTGTTTTCGACTTTTCTCAACCTCGACGCGCGCCTCGAAAAAAACCCGAAAACGAAAACAAACGGAAAAAAAAACTCACTTTCTTTCTTTCCCTTTTAATTCTTCCTTCTCTTCCTCTTTCTCTCTCTTTCCTCAGGTGGAGCCTCCAAGGGCCCCCAGCTCCGCGACCTCCGCTTCGGCGTCCAGCTCGTCATCGCCACCCCAGGAAGGCTCAACGACTTCCTCGAAGGAGGGATGGTCCGGCTGCACCAGGTCACCTATCTGGTCTTGGACGAGGCCGACCGCATGCTGGACATGGGCTTCGAGCCGCAGATCCAGAGGATCGTGCGCAGTATTCCGACCGAGAGGCAGACGCTGTTCTTCTCGGCGACGTGGCCGCGGGAGGTAAGGAGGTTTTGTTTTGGAGTTTTTTTGTTTTTTTCTGTTTTGCGAGGTCGAGAAAAGTAAAAAAAAAACTCAAAAAACTCACTCTTCTTTTTCTTTCCTTTTCTTCTCTTCAACTTTCCTCTTTCCCCCTTCCCCTCTACTCCAACAGGTCAAGTCCATCGCGGCCCAGTTCGTGAAGCCGGACGCCGTCTGCGTCTTCGTCGGGCAGGTCGAGGACCGCCTGGTGGCCAACACCTCGATCACCCAACACGTCGACGTCATGGGCGCGATGGGTGGCGGGTCCTCGGAGAAGATGCCGCGCCTGCGCCAGCTGTTGCAGTCGAAGCCGCCCGGCACGCGCATCATCATCTTCTGCTCGACCAAGAGGATGTGCGACCAGCTGGCTATGGGCCTGGGGCGCGACTTCCGCGCCGCGGCGATCCACGGAGACAAGCAGCAGCGAGAGAGGGACTGGGTGCTGGCGAGCTTCAAGTCAGGGCAGTGCCCGATAATGATCGCGACCGACGTCGCCGCTCGAGGGCTGGACGTCCCCGACGTCGCTGCCGTGATCAACTACGACTTCCCTAACGGCGTCGAGGACTACATCCACCGGATCGGGAGGACGGGCCGGGCCGGGAACACGGGCGAGGCTTACACGTTCTTCACGCCGGCCGACTCAAAGCATGCCGGGCAGCTTTGCAGGGTCCTGAGGGAGGCCGGGCAGAGCGTCTCGCCCGAGCTGGAGCAGATGGCGACCTATGGAGGAGGTGGTGGCGGGTCCCGCTACGGGGGACGCGGAGGGGGTCGGTTCGGTGGTGGTGGTGGCAGGGGAGGGTGAGTCTTTTCCTTTTTTTTTGGCGTTGAAAGGTTTTCGTTTTTTCTTTTCTTCGTTAAAAAAATTTCATTCTCTTTTCGCTCACACCCCCTCCTCTTCTCTTTCTCTTTCTCTCTTTCACAAACAAAAACAACAGCTACGGAGGAGGCCGCGGAGGCTTCGGAGGAGGCGGCCGCGGGGGCTTCGGCTCGTACGGAGGCGGCGGGGGCTACCAGGGAGGAGGCGGCGGCTACGGAGGCGGTAGCTATTAAAATGAGAAAAAAGAGGAAACAATTCTTTCCTTTTTTTTTGCTTTTCGCTTTTCGCTTTTAGAGGATTCTTTGCGTGTTTTTTGTTTTTAGTTTTTGATGCGAGTGTGTGTGTGTGAAAGAGAGAGAGAGCAGCGTTCGCGCGCGCGCGTGAGAGAGAGAGAGAAAAGAGAGAGGAAGTGTTTTTCGTTCGTCTGTTCTTTTGTTAAAAAAAAAAAAAAAAAAAAAAAAGGAGGAGACGGATTATAAAAAAATAAAAAATCTAAAAAAAAAGAAAAAAAAAATAATAGATGGATAATGAATATGAAAAATTTATAATAAATCTAAAAAAGTTGTCAAACATAAATGATCCTTTAGAAAATGGATCTCTTTTAATTATCGAATTTATAAAAGAAAA
>Ga0114918_10003682_pt1 | contig 13447 bp, 9 predicted proteins | sample LantaG_FD_87015 | JGI IMG/M metagenome (GOLD analysis project Ga0114918, IMG submission 87015) | Deep subsurface microbial communities from Baltic Sea to uncover new lineages of life (NeLLi) - Landsort_02402 metaG | ecosystem: Environmental > Aquatic > Marine > Oceanic > Sediment | place: Baltic...
AGTAGTCGTCCAGTATGGAGACACCATTGTTCTTGTTGCCGCGGTCACGGCCCCACCGAGATTTGAAGACATCGATTTTTTCCCGCTCAGTGTCGACTATCGCGAGAAACACAGTGCAGCCGGCAAGTTTCCAGGCGGGTTTATTAAACGCGAGGGGAGGCCGAGCACGAAGGAAACACTGACGGCCAGGCAGATCGACAGGCCCATTCGGCCGTTGTTTCCCGAGGGTTACTTTCAGGAAGTGCAGATTATCGCAAACGTGCTAAGTGCCGATCTTGAAAACGACCCCGATATTCTGGCCATGATAGGAGCCAGTGCTGCGCTTACGATAAGCAAGATCCCGTTTATGGGCCCCACCGGCGCCTGCAGACTGGGCAGAGTAGACGGGGAATTCGTAGTCAATCCCACGCATAAGCAGGTTGCGGAGGGCGACATGAGCCTGCTTCTTGGCGGCCGCAAAGATGCCATTAACATGATTGAGGTCGGAGCAAAAGAAGTATCCGAAGACGTGATAGCCGAAGCGGTCGCAACCGCACAGAAAACCGTCCGCGAGGTCTGCGAAATGATTGAAGAGCTCCGCGAGAAGGTTGGAGTCGAGAAGGAAATTCCGCTCGTGGAAAACGACGAGCAGCTCGAAGCGACAATTACCTCTCAAATATCGGATAAACTTTACGAGCTTAAACAAATACCCGACAAGCAGCAGCGGAATAAAGCTGTGAAAGAATTATTCGAACAGGTTATTGTGGGATATACTCCCCAGGAAAATAGCCCCGATGATGATAACTCCGATGAGGATATTCAGGAGGTGCAAAATGATACTGGTACCTCATATCACAAGGGGATGATCAAGCGAATCCTCGGAAAAATCGAGGGACAGGTCGTAAAGAAACTGCTGCTGAGCGGCAAGAGATCTGATGGCAGAGGCTATGACGATGTTCGTCCCATTTCAGGTGAAGTTGGTATTCTGCCCAGAAATCACGGCTCGGCACTATTTACGCGTGGCGAAACACAATCAATCGTAAGTGTGACCCTGGGTACCATCAGGGACGCGCAGATTATTGACGGTCTGTTAGAGGAGTACGCCCAGAACTTCACGCTGCATTACAATTTCCCGCCGTACTCCGTTGGCGAAGTCAGACCCGTTCGCGGGGTCGGCCGAAGAGAAATAGGTCACGGGGCTCTTGCGGAAAAAGCGCTGCAAGCGGTAAGGCCGCCGGACGATAAATTCGCTTACACCGTCAGGATCGTCTCGGACATTACCGAATCGAACGGTTCGAGTTCCATGGCTTCGGTTTGCGGAGGCTCACTGGCCCTGATGGACGCGGGCGTCCCAATTACCAAAGCCGTTGCCGGCATCTCAATTGGTTTAATCAGCGACGAAAACGGCCGGCACGAACTGCTGACCGATATCGCCGGCGAGGAAGACCACTACGGCGAGATGGATTTCAAAGTCGCAGGGACCGCTGACGGCATTACCGCAATACAGCTCGACATAAAAGCCGAGGGCCTGGCACACGATATTATGGTCGAAGCCCTGGAACGGGCAAAAACCGCACGGATGAAGATTCTGGGAATTATGGCTCAGGCCATCGATAAGCCCAGGCCCGAACTGAGCGTTTATGCACCGAAACTGATAAGCATGGAAATCGATCCTGAATTTATCGGCAAGGTCATCGGCCCGGGCGGTAAAATGATCAAGGGTATTCAGGAACAGACCGGCACGACAATCGAAATCGAAGAGGATGGAACCATTTATATCAGTTGTCTCGGCGGCGACGGTCACCTCAAGGCCAGGGAATTTATCGAGTCGATCACAACGCCGCCTGAAGTAGGGCGGATATATGAACAGGCAAAAGTGGTTTCTGTGAAGGATTTCGGAGTGTTCGTGGAAATCGTGCCGGGCGTCGAAGGCTTGTGCCACATCAGCGAGCTGAGCGATGGTTACGTCAAGAACGTCGAAGACGTCTGCAAAATGGGAGACCTGATACAGGTAAAACTCATATTGATCGACGACCAGGGCAGACTGAAACTTTCCCGCAAAGCCGCTCTTGCTGAAACGAAGAAAAAAGAAAAGCCAGAGGAAAAATAAGTGCTGCAGTTCGTTGGCGGTTTTATTGTTGGCTTACTGACGGTCGCTGTGCTATTGCTTCGTAAAAGAATTTCCGGGACTAAAGGGGATGGAAATAATCACCTTGCACAGCTTGAAGAATTAAGCAAGCTGACCGGCGGTCTTGCCCACGAGATCAAGAATCCTCTCTCCACCGTTAAGATTAATTTGAATCTTGTCAGAGAAGAGCTGGAGGATTCGGTTCGCGCCGATTCCGGCAAAATCGCCGCGGATAAAAACGGCACGAAGCTCAAAAGGGCGATCAGGAAATTAGCCGTCGTCCAAAAGGAAACGGACAGGGTCGAGCAGATACTCGACAGCTTCCTGCGCTACGTTGACAGGACCGAACTGCAATTGGCAAGTATCGACATCAATGAGCTTGTCAGCGACATGATCGATTTTTATTCGCCGCAGGCCCACAGCCGTTCGGTCACAATCCACCAGGGCCTGCACAACGAGCCGCTTGTTTGCAAAATCGACGCCGATATGTTAAAACAGGTGATATTGAATCTCTTTATTAACGCCCAGCAGGCCATGAGCAGCGGCGGAGACTTAATGATACGAACCGACAGGCGGGAAAAAGATGCTTTAATACAGATAAGCGACACCGGTACCGGTATTTCGCCGGACAAACTGCCGCAAATCTTCGATGCTTATTATACGTCTCGTCCGCAGGGAAGCGGCCTGGGCCTGCCGACGGCGAAGAAAATTATCGAGGCGCATAAAGGCTCAATATCCGTTAATAGCGAGCCGGGAAAAGGGACATCTTTTAATATAAGATTGCCCATCCAGGCCAAGTGAGGTGTCAGTTTGGGACAAAAAGAAGGCGTAATTCTGATTGTTGACGACGAGCGTGACCACGCCGATGGACTTGCCGAATCGCTCGAAAAACTCTGCGCGCAGGCAATCGCTGTTTACGACGGCACCGATGCGCTGGAAATTCTGCGCAGCCAACAGGTAGATGTTGTTGTTACGGACCTGAAACTCGGCGGCGACATCGACGGGCTGGACATCCTCGAAGAAGCCAAAAAGTACAATGACAGCACGGAAGTCATCCTGATAACCGCCTACGGCACTATCGACACCTGCAAGGAAGCTATAAAGCAGGGCGCGTACGATTACCTTGTCAAACCGATTGACATCGGCCAGCTTCGAACGCTTGTGACACAGGCCTGCCAGAAGGCCTCGACCGCCAATGACCGCCGGACACAAAAACCCAAAGCAGGCAAAGGGGATTTCGTCTTCGAGGGCGTGCGGGGCAACAGCCCGGCGATGGAAGGCATATTCGAAGTCCTTCGGCGAGTCGCGCCGACCAATATATCCGTCCTGATCGAAGGCCAATCCGGAACGGGCAAGGAGCTGCTGGCAAGGGCGATTCACGTCAATTCGCTTCGCTGGAACAAATCATTTCGGCCGGTAAACTGTGCCGGCCTGACAGAAACGCTGCTGGAAAGCGAATTGTTCGGACACGTCAAAGGCGCTTTTACCGGAGCGGCCGGCGACAGAAAAGGCCTGTTCGAGATTGCTGATAAAGGAACGCTGTTCTTAGATGAGATAGGCGATATGTCGCCGACTTCACAGGCCAAGCTTCTGCGCGTTATCGAAGATGGAGTCATCATACCGGTCGGCTCGAATAAACCGATCGTGGTCGATGTCCGCATCATCAGCGCGACGAACCAGAACCTGCCGGAGATGATAGAAGAGAAAAAATTCAGGCAGGATTTATACTTCAGAATCAAGGGCGTAAACATTTCTCTGCCGACCCTGAGTGAAAGGACTCAAGACATCCCGGCGTTGATTGACTTCTTTTTAAAAGAGGCCGCCACGGAGGTCGGCTCCAAGGTCACGGGCATAACCGACGCCGCCCTGGCGGTACTTTTACACTACGACTGGCCCGGCAACGTTCGGCAGCTTCGAAACACTATCAGGACGATGGTCGTTATGTGCGACCGCGACCGGCTGGATACCCGCGACATCCCGCCCGATATAGCACAAAGACCACAATTGACAGCCGCCAGCCAGCAGCCGGCGGTCATGGGAGATGTCTCGCTCAACGAGCTGGAAAAGCAGGCCATCGAAGAGACCCTGTCCAAAACAAAAGGCAACCGCGAAAAAGCCGCCAAAATACTCGGCATCGGCGAAAGAACCCTCTACCGGAAAATCAAGGAATATAACCTCTAAACGTCGCTCGTCCCTCGTATGTCGGGAAAGTGCCCGATGTCATTGCAAAGGGGCCCTTCGGCTTCGCTCAGGATAAACTCCGCGACTGCGGCAATCTCAATCCTTCACGCGATACGATATACGCAATACGATATACGAATTAATTAGCAAGCACAACTCATCGAAAAATGTACTCCCTATGGGACAGGCGGACACCTTTAATTTCCCCCTTAATATCCGTGCATACCTATTCAATCCCCTCCCATAAACGCAAAAAGATAAGCCTGACCCCTTTTCTTTTCCCGCTTATCTTCATGCCATTCGGGTCCGTCCCTATTTAAAACCCAACTCCTTTACCTTCAATTGTCCTTGATTCTAAATACCAACTGTTGTTGCTCTTCTAATACCTTGGACAAAAGAAAATGATGCTGGCAATGTCCATAGTTCAGGATCAAAACCTTTGTTGAGTTCACCTTCATTAGGATTCCTTATTATCTCTTCTTTTAAAAAGCCATCAGCATCTTTTAATCCAGTTGGTATTTCGAAATCCGAAGCAGGCAATAACTCTCTATTCAAACGGAAAGGTGCCCTTCCACTAGGTGGATCATCGTGAATCTGGTAGTATTTTGAATCGCGTACAACCAACAAGGTCGTTATTTCGGGTACTAAGCGAATTAGATCAATACCAAAACCTGTCACATGGAATTCAGCATCCTTAGTATCCAATAGATCCATTAAGTCAGAGATCCCATCCATATTGTAATGGCGATTTGGATTAGTGTAATTACTTCTCTGTTCCACTTCTTTGTAACCAAATAATTCTTCTGCGATCTCGCGAGTAACTGTATGCAACAGCTTCTTATCTTCCCTTGCATTGGTCTGAACAGAAAAGATACACGATGAAGCGGCATCAAAGAGTGGTAGACGGGTCATACTCATTTCTCCTCTTTGGAATATCATAGGCCTATAATATTCGTTGTCTTTTCGAAGAAGGAATAAATTATTTATGCCTATTCTCGCATAGTGCCTCTTAAAGAATGACAATATCGAATCAAGGTCACAAGCAACTTTGTCTCGCAAAGCAAACGGCCTTTTAAAAGCTTTTTTGATGCCTGGATGCGACATTTGAGTTATTACTAGCTCATGCTCTAATATATATTGGCAGACAAATGCCTCAGAGAACTTGCACAATTGTAAGGATAACTCAAGACTTTGATCATTCACTTCAAATGAAACCAGACGAAAGACATCATCGTCTCTATCCTTCCATCCAGGCTTCTGTATTTCGTCTCCGTAGAAGTTCCAAAATCCCTTCTGTTCGGATTTAAGCGAGATACTTTCATGTGTCTCCTTAAAACGATCTGTGTTGACATTGTCAATCTTATACCAATTCGGAAGAACAAGGAATGGCATTACTTTTGTTCCGCCTTCTTTCATTTCGAATGAAAACATGCTTTCGCTAATATCATGATAATAATTCTTAACTATTTCATATCTTTTAGAAATTGGAATTTTCCATGCGTTCACCAAATCCTTCTTATGCTTTTTCAGGTATAAATTCCACAATGATTTAATTACTGGAATTACACTCATTATTGTCTCTTCAGCCATTGTATTCCTTCCCAAGTTAATAGATAAGTTGACTCTATTTAAAATAATTAGATGCCCAACAGATTGTTTTTATCGCAAGTTCTGGAATCACCACACTTAATTTCGACCGAGGGCTGTGTCCAGAAGTTCTGCAGTAATTCAGTCCAACTACTGATTACGCATGGAAAAATAATAAATCGTAAACTTGTGCCCGCAAAAGCGGGTATAATCAATAATAAAACTACACTCCCTATCATTATCAAGCACAACTCATCCAAAAATTTACTGGGGATCTTTAATTATCCCTATTTAAGGTGAAACAATCCCCGCACCGCCAAGCTAATTATGGATCAATTTTTCATATTCGTCGCATGCTTTTTTGATTCCCAAATCACATGCCTTTTTCATGTCAGTGATAGCCTTTTCCTTATCGCCGAGATGCAACCATGAACGCGATCGATTATAGTAGGACTGGCCATCATTAGGATTCAGTTGAATTGCCTTACTGAAATCTGCTACAGCTTCAGAATGCTTGTCTTCTTTTGCTAATGATACTCCTCGGTTATTGTACACAATCCACAACTTATAATAGATTTCATCTTGCATATTGGGATTCAGTTCCAAAGCTTTATTATAATCCGAAATTGCTTCGTCGTTTTCTCCTTTCGACCCGAGAACTCGACCGCGCGTAATGTAACCTTCAGGATCTTGAGGTTTCATCCGTATGTATTTATTGTAATCTTCTATTGCTTCATCGTACTTTTTTGATTCGGCGTAAGCACTTCCTCTGTTGAAATATGCATCTGCATAGTTGGGGTTTAATTCTATAACTCTATTGTTTTCGAGAATAGCGGCGCTATGGTCTTTTTTCTTTAAATAACATAATCCGCGATGAAAATATGTATTTGTATGGTTTGAATCATATTCGATAACGTGGACATACTCTGCAATCGCTTCATCGTACTGCTCTTTCTTTTCATAAGCAAGGCCGCGTTCGTAGTAAAATTCAGCAAGAAGCAATGTGATGTTTGGGTCAGGTATTAGCCCACTTAGTCGGCCTTCAAACTCCTTATTCTTTATTTGATAATAATACTTGCCCTCATATGTGCCCATCTTATCTGGCTTAGATATCAAGTCTGGTTTTGCTGTAACATCAATCACAACACGTGCTTCCATAGAAGCTCCTTTGGGCCATTTCTCGGAGTTCAATACAGCTTCATTTGTATTTAAAATACCACCATTATTTCTTCGAGTTCTAACTGTTAAGACTATTGCTCTCGATGTTGGTATGTCCAAAGGTTTGTCCTCGATAATGGTCCTATGCTGCCCTTCCTTTTCGATGTAGCGCATGCCACCTATAATAATCCCTCCAGTTTCCGTCATTACTTCTCTTGTAAGCTCATTAATTATATTCTTGAAAAAGATGTTTATAGTTAAGTCAGTAATGGGAACAGATTGTTTGTTTCGGTTGCCCACTAAGAAACAATATTCATACAATGGATATTTATATCGAGCATATGAAGGATCGTCAAAAAGAGGACTAAAGCTAACATTTAGTTTCGGAGAAAGTGCTTCTTTTTCCTCTGTAGAAATGATAAATTCTCTGGCTATTTCCTCTAATTTCGATGACGCTCTAAAAGTTGCACCTAAGAATAAAAGCACAAAGATAGCACAATGCAGGAACAAAAAACCCAAACGTATTCTGCCGGTCTGATCGAACACACAGTGTGCCAACAGCATAGGAACAAAATAGATTATGAAACCGACCAAAGCCCCAATGTAGTTCTCAGCGATTACTTTCCATTCCATTACGTCATACCTCATCATGATGAAAAGTGATTTCCATCACGTCGTCCAGCTCAGTTCATATAACTACTTATTATAAAAAATAGTGATATTTGCCTATTAAAATTTAATTAACACTGTCTTTTTTTCAAAAAATCTTATTCTTTAAAGCCTCCCGTCAACGAAATAATCAATATCGTAATTCCGGAAACACCATACCTATTTCCAACCGATATATGCGCCCGACATTCACGAATAATTGAGTACGGCCGGCGGATTCATTACTATAGCGTACTGCGTATAGCGTATGTTACGGTTGACCGGCCATTATTTGCCCATCGTACCAGAGTAATTCATCTCATGTCTATTGTGGTGACTACGTAATTTTTAAAAAAAGAATACAGAATACAGAATTCAAGAATCCACACACAAATCGGCGTTTATCTGCGTTCATCGGCGGTTAATTACTGTATTTTATGGCCTATCCGGCCCTTCTATTTATTACAGCGTTTGTCGATGGAAATTGTTACCTATAAAAATTGAAAATCGTAAAAAAAAGTAAAAAAAGCCGAAAAAGCTTGTTTTTGACCGGATAACAGGGTAAATGAGAATTGAATATCCAATATCGAATAACGAATGTCCAACATCGAAGGCAAAGAAACCGTGTTCATCGGTGTGAATTAGTGTCAAAGTCATTTTGCTTATTGACTATTTCTTCGTGGTTCTCGGTGTCCTTCGTGTTGAGATATTTTAAGAATCCGCATGGGCAGCGAAGCTGCGCCATCCTACGTGTCTGGATGCCCTTATGCAGCGTCCTCGGCGTTCTCCGCGGTAAAGATCGCCGTGTAATGGACATTTATTTATATTTTGCCCGCCTTTTTGCGTTTAGATTCGTATAATGATTAACAAATAGAATACAGTAGACAAGATAACAGGATGGTGAGTATAGAATTAAGAATTTAGAATGTAGAATTGAGAAATATCGAAGGAAAAAAGCCAAAAAAATGCAAAAAACAGGTGAAAAAGAGTAGAAAACGATGAAAAATTGAGCTTAATTTGAAAAAACAAAACCAACACCGGCCTTCGGCCGGAAATCCTAAGCTCGAATAACTAAATCCTAAACGATTTGAATGGGTGCTGTTTGAAAAAACAAAGCCAATATTAAAATAGGTAATTTGGTTCAATGTCATTGATAGTAAGTATTTATGGAGGTTTTTGTGGTTTTTGGCGGTTTTGGACACGAAAAAACAAAGCCAATTTTAGGTCAAGTTAAAAGTAAAAAGGTAAAAGGAAAAATGAAATCAAGTCCGGAGTTTCTCCGGAGGGGTGATTTGAAAAAACAAAGCCAATTTGCAGTAGGGTGAAATTGACGCAAACTCTTATTTGAAAGGAGATTATGACAATAAACCGGCTGGCGGAGTCGAAGAAAACAAAGCCAAACAAAGCCAATTTATTTCGTATTGAGTACTGCGTGATGCGTATTGCGAAAAGGAATTTGAAAAAACAAAGCCAATTTCACGCTTTTGAATCACCCAAAGGAGCGGGAAAAAGGGAAAAGTCGTTCGGAGTGCCTAATACCAATTTGAGTTAAACGTTGCCGAAACAAAGTTACATAATATGAACATAACGTACTGGATTCCCGCTTTTGCGGGAATGACAGTTTGGAGTTATCGGCAATTGATAAATAGAATTGGTATTAGTAGCGGTTTGTATGTCGTTCCTACCGGAACCATTGGGGCAGTTGGTCGGGGGTTACGTTTTGCCACAGGCCTTTTTTGCTGCTGCGGGCGCGGGATTGTAATTGCCTGTACTTGTTGTAGAAACTATGGCTAAAACGCGAGTCTGCGTAGGCATAGCCTTCGGTCAGCAGAGCTTCATTTAAGAAGCCGCCATCCGGCAATTTGACATAAGCCAGGAGCCTGCCGTACTTGCCTCTCGTGGGATTCGGAGCGTCGAGGTAAACGATGACGGATTTTCCGAGGGCTGATTTCTTCGTGAATTCCGCGGCTTCCGGGCCGAAGTATATCACGCTGGATTGTTCGCTGTAAGTCTCAGGCGTGTCGATTCCCAGAAGTCTGATTCGAGTGCGGTCGTATCGGCCGTCCGGGATGTCGATATCGAATGTGTCGCCGTCGATAACATTTACGACGGTGAAGGTTTTGCCGTGATACTTTTCGACGTCGGAGGCTTTCGCCTGTTCTTCGGATTTGGGCGTTAACTGCCGGCTGTGACCGATCAGGGTGTGGTCGAGCCAGATAAAGAATACGACCGCCAGCAGGCACAGAAAAACGATGCCGTTCTTCCGGCGTCTGCTCATGGCAAAAACGGGTTTGTCCTGTTCAGGCTGCATTCGGCTGTCACTAAATTGTGAATCGAGCCAAGTGACACAAATCACGCATTACGCGTCTCGGCGGGTTTGTTCAGCTCAAAGGCTCCGCAAACGGCCTCGAGGGCTTTCTCCGCCTGGTCCTCGTTCACAGAGCAACTGATACGAATTTCACTGGTCGTAATCGAATCGATATTGACCTTAGCTTCCGCCAGGGCCCCGAACATCTTTTCAGCGACGCCGTAATGGCTTCGCATCCCGACGCCGACGACAGAAATCTCGGCAATGTCCCCGCGAACGAAAACGTCCTGGCAATCAATCTCGTCTTTGATTTGCTCCACAGCTTCCTTGGCGGCGATCAAATCCGAAGTATTAATCAGAAAAGACAAGTTTGCCCTTTCCGGACTGAGTTCCGTCTGAACGATGTCATGGACAACCACCCTGGCCTTCGCCAGATGAGCGAAGACCTTTGCGGCATTGCCCGGTACGTTTTTAACGCCTACAAGGCTGATCTTTGCCATATCTCTCTGTATTGTCGCGCCTGAAACTACTATACCTTCCATCTGTGGCACCTCATGAGTAATTATTGTTCCCTCTATATCTTCGCTACTGCTTCTTACGTGAATTGTCACATCATATTTCTTGCCGAACTCGATGGCCCGGGGATGCATAACGCCGGCTCCGAGACTGGCCATCTCGAGCATCTCGTCGTAACTGATTTGTTTCATCTTAATCGCATCTTTGTATATTCTCGGGTCCGCGGTATAGATGCCATCGACGTCGGTATAAATTTCGCAAAGTTTGGCTCCCAGGGCAGCAGCCAGTGCAACTCCGGTCGTGTCCGAGCCGCCTCGGCCGAGCGTGGTGATATTCTCATGCTCATCGATGCCCTGAAAGCCTGCGACAATAACAACCTTACCCAGCTCCAACTGCCTGTGAATTCGCTCGGCGTCGATACTGATAATCCGCGCCTTTGTGTGGACACTATCGGTCATCATTCTGATTTGGCTGCCCGTAAAGCTAATGGCATCAGAGCCCATAGCATCGAGAGCCATCGCGAAAAGCGAAACCGTTTGCTGCTCACCGGTACTGAGCAGTTGGTCCATCTCGCGTTTCGGCGGATTTGGATTCAGCTCTAAAGCATCCGCAACGAGCTGGTCGGTCTGTTTGCCGCGGGCCGATGCTACCACTACCACACTAAAACCTTTCTCTACTGTTTTAATGACTCGCTTCGCAGCCTGGCGAATTTTTTCCGCATCAGCCACCGATGTGCCGCCAAACTTTTGTACAATGATTTCCATAATTAACCTGTTACTATGTATCCTTTTATATTAGTTTAATGAATTCGGCTTGGATGGTCAATAGACTTAGCTCTTCAAGAAATACTCCATCAGCTCAAAACCGTTGTCTATTCTGAATCCCGATTTGGCGGCATTCGTCTCCCCAAAGGAGGTATGCAGGATGCCGCTGATACTGTCGCCCGCCATTGCAAACGGCACCGGCTCGGCGGAGTGGCCACAGGTTCGGACAGGAGTCGGATGATCCGGCATGACGAGTATCCGCCAACTTTCATATTTCTGCAGGGCCTCAAGCACGGGACCGACGATATGTTTATCGACCTGCTCGATAGCCATTTTCTTCATCTCGGCGTTGCCACTGTGTGATGCCTCGTCAGGCGCCTCGATATGGATAAAAACAATGTCGTACTTCTCAATCGCCTCGATTGCGGCAGAAGCCTTGCCCTGATAGTTCGTATCGATGAAGCCGGTGGCGCCCGGAACATCGATCAAGTCGAAGCCGATCAGCTTTGCCAAACCTCTTACAAGATCCACGGCGGTAATCGCCGCTCCCTTGATTCCAAAGCGCTTCTGAAACCGTTCCATCTGTGCTTTTTTGCCCTGTCCCCATAGCCAGATGGAGCTGACCTGATTTTCTCCCAGGTCTCTTCGAACCTTGTTAATGTCGTGATTGGTGAAAAGCTGCTGTGAACGAGCCATCAAGTCGATCAGAAGTTCGGCGCCTTTGCCGCGAGGTAAGATCTTTTCTATCGCCTTACCGATATAATCGTGAGGAGGATATGTCTTAACATCGAAATTGATACCTTTGAAAACCAGCAAGTGCCTGTAGCTTACACCCGTATGGAAAGTAATCTGCTCGTTACCAAGCTGCTCAGCTAGTTCTTTTATTAAATTGCCGGCCTCCACAGTTGGGATATGCCCGGCGCTGTGATCCGCCATCTTGCCGTCGGCAATCGTCACTAAATTGCACCTGAAAACCCAGTCTTCCAGCGACAATTTAATATTACGCGCCACCGCCTCGATCGGTGCCCGGCCGGAATAATACCGCTGAGGATCGTAGCCTAACAGACTCATCTGAGCGACATCGCTGCCCGGTTCCATACCGTCAGGAACCGTCTGGACAAGCCCCTGCCTGCCTAAGGTGCTGATTTTATCCATATTGGGGATTTCAGCAGCCTCAAGGACTGTTTCGCCAGCGAATTGCTCGAGCGGTTCATCCGCTGCTCCGTCAGGAATAATTATGACATATTTTGTAGTCAATCCTTGTCCTCCGGAATGTCTACGATTCTGATACAAACCGGTTTTCCACCGATGACATCAAGTTTTTCCATATCTTCCAACGCAGCGGTAATGTTTTTCTGCATTGTAGGATGCGTTGCGATTACTACCGGTACGGTATTGTCCGGGCCCGTTCCTTCATGCTGAATGGCGCCTGATATGCTTATCTGATTGTCAGCAAGCACTCTGCTCCACTGAGCAATGACACCCGGCCGGTCCTTGCACATTATTCTGATGTAAAACCTGTTTACTTTGTTATCTATGTTCTCTATAAACCGGGCGGATTCGTTCCTGGGCCGCAAATTCAATTGACGAAAAGTAGTACCGGAATTACCCAGGGCAACATCAATAATATCAGCAACAACGGCGCTGGCAGTAGGCATCATTCCGGCGCCGCGGCCGTAAAGAGTCACCTGGCCAACGGCGCTGCCAAATATGCTGACGGCATTGAATGGTCCCTCTACACGGGCCAGCGAGTTATCCATGGCAATAAAAGAAGGATGCACACACAGAGAAATCCTGCCTTGCTCATCCTTTTGTCCGATCGCCAGCAATTTGAGACGATAGCCCATTTCGCCGCCGTAGCGTATATCGTCCCTCGAAATTCCTTCAATACCCTCGACATAGATGTCTTCGAGTGCAATTTCGTACCCGAAAGCAATGGAGCCCAGGATGGCAAGTTTATGGGCGCTGTCACCGCCGCTGATATCCAGTGTCGGGTCTGCTTCGGCATAGCCTTTTTCTTGTGCTTGAGCTAAAGCCTCGCTAAAATCTTCATTCTTAAATGTCATATTCGAGAGGATGTAATTGCATGTCCCGTTGACAATGCCATACATCGCGGTGATATTATTCGCCGTCAATCCTGTTCGGATGGCTGAGACAATAGGTATTCCGCCGGCACAA
>Ga0114918_10003683_pt1 | contig 13440 bp, 13 predicted proteins | sample LantaG_FD_87015 | JGI IMG/M metagenome (GOLD analysis project Ga0114918, IMG submission 87015) | Deep subsurface microbial communities from Baltic Sea to uncover new lineages of life (NeLLi) - Landsort_02402 metaG | ecosystem: Environmental > Aquatic > Marine > Oceanic > Sediment | place...
GAGCTCTTTGGCAAGATCGCCAAGGTTGGCGTTCGACTTGAGCTTCTCGGATATCTCGGTGAGCTCGCGGGTCTTGGACTCGAGCGTTGCCTGGAGCTCTTTGTTCTTCTTGATCTGCTCGCGGTGAGCGGCACGGACCTTTGGCAATGGGCCAAGGGCAGCGATCTCCTTGTCGAGCTCTGCATCGTCGGTGGATGCGGCTGGCTCATCGGAGGCTTCTTCCTTGTCCTTACGTGAACCGGCTAGCTCGGAAATTGAGTCGAGGATGTCTTCGCTGGTCTCACCCATGCGATCGTCGTCACGCTCCTTGGCCGCCGGTGCCGCAGGCTCTTCGTCGTCGGGAGCGGGTGGAGCGTTGTGCTGTGGTGTGAGAGGGTTGGGCGCGGGGGTTGAAGGGTGAACGTCGGTGGAGCCCTCGTTCATGGCTTCCTCGGAGGTGCGCGGCGGCTCACTGTAACGGGGCCCGCTTGAGGAGTCGCGTGAAGGGGTGGGAGCTTTGCCCATCCCGGCTATTCCAGAGGCAAAGCTGTCAAGAGCACCAAGTGAGGTGCCAGAAGGCTCGTCCGAGTGGAGCTTTTGGTAGGCTCGAACGTCAGCAGGCCGGGGACTGGCGTCAATGGTAGGGACAGAGCTCGGTTTAGGGAGGGTCGGAGGAGGAGGCATAATGCTGTGCTAGATTTGGTTTAGAGGTTCCATGGTTCGCTGAGACGGGGGAGAATCTTTCTCTCCTATGTTCAGCAAGAGCTTCAGAAAGTCGCGTGCGCCTTCGAGCTTGTAGTAGGCTTGGGTGGCTTCGATGGGGTTCGCCGCCTTGAGACGCATGGAATACTCGCCAATGGCAGCTTGTGCGCCGTCCTGAAAGTAGCCGGAGGCCATGAGGTCTGCCCACCGGGAGGCAGGGGTTTGGGCACCTTCACCGGGAACGGCGAGGTATCGGGCTTTTGGAGATAGGGTGATCATTTCGCTGTGTCTTTTACTACGTCACGTTTCTTGGCTTCCATCATGAGATCTGCACGGTTCTTGACGGCAGAGTTTGCGATCTCTGAACCGGTGCGGACCTCCTTGTCCTGAATGTCTGCGGCAGTCTTCGCGTTGCGCCGTTCGAGTTCGGCGTAGAAGGAAGCGTCCTTGTGCTCCATCTTCTGGTTGGCCTTCGCGGTCTCGATCTGCGTCTTCGCGCCTGCGGTGGCCACCATCGTGGCAATCTTCGCCTGTGCCTCGGGAGGCAGTTGCTGGCCCTGCTCCTGAGCCTGATCCATGCGCTGCTGGAGCTCTGCGGCGATCGGTTGCATTGCTGCAATGAACTGCTGGATGGCTTGCTCGAAGGCTTTGGCCTGCTCTTGGAGAGCTTCGTCCTGCGCGAGCTGTTGGATCTGCATCTGGATGTGATTGGCGACGGCGAAGAACCCCGCGAGCTTCTCAGCTAGAGGGATCTCGACGCCCTGCATCTGCGTCTGCGAAAGAGCTTCGATCTGTGGCATGACCTGCTGGAGCATCCCCAAGAGCACGGTGATGTATTCGATGGGGTTGATGTCACGCGGGATGGAGACCGGCATACCCAGCATGAGGGTGGCGAAGATGGAGTTGGCGAACTCTGTGGCGCGACCGGGCTCGGGCCCTTCGATCGGCACCAGCTGTCGGGCAGTCGCGGCATCGCTGTTGGCAAGGGTGAACTTGTAGAGGATGGCACGTTGAGCCTGCGGATCGTAGGCACCACGGGCACTCATCAGCTGGTTGGCTTGGAGGGTTTCGATTGCCTTGTTGCCACCGCCGAGGACACGATCGGGTTCGATGTCCCACGATTCGGAGTTCATCACGGTCTTGAGCGCGTCGAAAGGGATGCCTGCTTCGAGGAGTCGAGCCACCAGTTTGGCTTTCATCGGGTGCAAGCTCTCCGGTGCGGTGAGGCGACGGCAGACTTCCCGATACATGCTGGTTATGTTCTCGTAGGTCTGATTGAGCATCGCGCTGGTGAGTGCCGCGCTGGTGTTGGCTTTGATGAGCTCCTCGGTCGCTGTAGCGGGGGTGAGCCCTGCGCTGCCGCCTGCCTGGGGCAGGTAGCTCGCGCTCGAGGCGTCCATCAGCTGTTGGTTCTGGCTGATGCCCATCATGGCCAACTGCTCGTTGACCTCCCAGCGTTCGCCTTTGGTGACGAAGCTGAGACCGTCGGGCACAATGCCCATGTGCAGGAGATCAACCTTCTCGAGGCGTTCCCGGTCGTCCTCGCCCACGTTGCGGAAGTATTGCAGGAGTGACTCGAAGATGGAGTCGGTGAACCGGCAGCGCAGATGGTTCTGGATCAAGCAGACGGAGTAAAGCAGATATCCGAACGAACGAACTGAATAATATCGGCACGGACTCACGAGTGAGACGTTACCGAATTGCCAATGGATAAGGTGTTTCCATGACGTAGCGTAAGGGTCTTTTCGTTTCGAGCTATCGTAAAGAAAGTTGCTCTTGTCATCAGAGCTTTCGATGGCAGCACGGAGGCCCTCGGGCTGGAGCTGCTGGTAATCGAGGACGATGCGGCGTTCCCACTGCTCACCGTCACGGGAACTGCTCTCGTTGCGGTAGAAGAAATCCCATGCGTAGATGACGGGAGCGGCGGCGTTGAAGAACCAACCGGAGTTCTCCTTGAAATCTTCTTCGAGCTTCTCGGGCATGAGCCAGCGGTTGCCATTGGCCATGTTCTGGAGAGGCTGCTTGGCCAGCTCGCCCATGAGCTTCTTGACCATCGGCAGGTTCCAGCCGGGATCGACCTGCACGCCGTGGGTCATGTCGTAGAGCTCGGAGTAGGTCCACTCACGGTAGATGGCGAAGAACTCAAGGTTCCTCATGCTGACGAGCGTGCGAGCAGGCACCAGGACATCCTCAATGCCGAGTTCAACGGGGATCGGGTCGTATTTGCGGTTCCAGTAGACGGGCGAGATGCCGTGGAGCGTGACCCCTTTGCTCATGTTGGAGATCAGGTCTTTCCACTCAGAAGATCGTTTGAGGCAACGGTTCACCTCTTCGGTGATGATTGCACTCCACTCGGCGCGTGCCCAGCGGGGACCGGTTTCGAGGTTGATGTTGAAGAAGTGACCCGGTTTGAGGAGGGCATTCTCCAGCTGCTGGACGGCTTGATGGGCGCGGACAGGCCCTTCGAGGGAGTTGAAATTGGCAAAGATCCGGTTCTGCTGCCGCTCTTCCTCAGTCCACGGTTGGTTCCCATTGAACAGACCATTGATCTTGGCGCGGTTCTCAGCGCATGGAATGTTGGCCAAGCGCATTTGCTCGACGGCATCTTGAATGGAACTGGCGTCTTTGAAAGTCATCTTATAAGCGGCTGTGCATAAGTTCTTTCAGATTACGGCATTGCGCTAGGCTTTGCAAGGCTTGTCTACGCGGTCGGATGCGCCTCATCCCAGAATTGTTCGATGGCGTTCAGGACCCATGCCTGCTTCACGCCGTGAAAGACGTAGCCGCCTTCGTAGATGAGAGTTTGGATCTGAGAGATGTGCTCGGTTGTGATGGTCCCGGCACTGAATCCTTTGGGTCTGAAGGAAAGCAGGGGCACACCTCCGAGATAGGCGAGGGCTGAGAAGAAGCGGTCTGCCAGTCCTTCTTCTTCGACGGATGGGTAGTCCCGCATCTTGTCGATCATGCACCCGAAGCTGTGGCGATCAAAGCACCACGGAGGATTCCCGTAGCGAGGGGCTAGAAACCGAGTGTGGGGCTCGGCGAACAGGATGCTGTGGAAGCCTTTGCCCTCCGGGATCTTGGGCTCAAGGAGAAAGCTGTCATACTCGTAGATGATGCACTTGTCCCAAGGACGCTGGGATAGCATCTCCATCAGAGCAGTCAAGCGGGCGAGCGCATGAGGTCCACTGTGCTGTGCTTCGTAGAGCTTTACGACTTCATGTTTGCACTTGACCGGATCGTTCTCAGGGCAGACCACGAGGATCGGAGCTTTGTGGGCTTCCCAGAATTTCTCATGGCGATTGAAGGCTGCGATTCCGTTTCCGTGTGCTATTACGACTACTTGTAAGTTCATAAAGAGAGTGCTTTTTCGATGATGTCTAAATCGGCATGAACACAATGGGAGTAAAGCCCTGTGTTTCCGTGATGCTCTGAGCCCAGGATTAGAGAGTAGTTCAAATTCAGATAGCTTCCGATCCCTGCATAGGTCGAATTCCAGAAGAGAGGCGATCGGATCTCGATTACTTTGCAACTAGGGTTACAGAACATGAGATTACTCAAGGCACTTCCATGCACGCCTATGATCACGGAGGCAGATGCAAATATGGCTACCTGTTGCAATACAGGCAAATCCTCCATATACATCACAGAGAAATTGGAGCTTGAGAATCGTGTTAAAAATTCGTGTCTGTTTTCTAGGTTGCGAGATGTGTTCCAACCTGAGCCTAGTTGACACCGTTGAATTAAGATTTTCTGGTTAGGTGGTTGAGGGTAGGCTTCAAGTGCCATCGGTATAAAGGAACGCAGCAGTTCTATCCAGTCTGGGTGAACCAGCGACATGCAGAGAGAGTGAGAGATCGATGCTTTCGTTCTTTCCGTTGGGAGATACCTCGGTAAACTTAAAATATCACACCATTGCTTAATGTGAAACCTTTGGATAGTGCTCGGAGGCAGCTCCACTTCCGTAATGACATATCCAACTGTTTTAGGCAACATGAGAAGGGGTAAAAACGCTTCCAGCCAATGCCCGTAGCTGAACGTGAAGAAGTTATCCAAGCTCAATATTGAAGAGTTATTGGGGGAAAGAATAACAGGCTCAAGAGTTTGAACGTCATTAAACAGAACAATAGGATTGGATACTGTGTCGTTAAAATACAGCACAGGATGCCTATGGACCAGTTTGAATGGACAAAGCGTTATCATATCTTTACGCCTAAGTGATGCAGTTCATGGGCGTTCAAAGATGGAGCAGCCGTTGCGATCTGTTTGATTGTCACCAAGGATCTTCCAGCCAAGGTCCAAGAGCATTGTGCGTTGGCGACGGTTCTTGCGTTCTCGCGTGTCATCGAGAGCCGCTATGCGAAGGCGCGGAAAGAGGAGATCGAACTCTCCGTCGGTCTGTTCATCGTGACCGTCAAAGAGGACCATGTCCAACTGAGGTGGCAGTTCATCGAAGACAGCTATGGCATTAGAGTTGATGAAGCGGATGCGCGGATCGGAGTAGGCACGGCGTGCTTCGTTCCAACAGGAGAGATCCTGTTCGATTGTCCAGAAGCGTTGGGTCGGGCGTTCGAGACCTTTCGAGATGCAAAGGGTGCTGCCTTGGCCGCGCCATGTGCCGATCTCAACGATCGTTTCACATCGACGTGCAACGGAGGTGAGGAGATCTCCGAACTCTGAGCCGGGTAGAATCTGACCTTTGGGTTCACTCATGATGTCTAGTTGTGTTGGAAGACGCCGCAGTCTCCACAGTTGAGTTCTTTGTTGCCTTCCCAATCGCTCAAGCGTAGCCACCCCGGTCGAGTGTTGTTGAACAGGTTGAGGTCCATTGTGGCTTGGCGCGGATTGCATGGGAGATTGCAGTGAGGTTGGAGCTGACCTACTGAGCCTTCGCCGAAGTCGTGGAAGACTACGATGCCACCGGGCTTGACGAGTGGTTCGATGGAGAGGAAGTCGCCTGTGGCGCAGGGGATCGAGTGGCAACCGTCAATGAAAGCAAAGTCGAGTTCTTCTGTGAAAGTCTCGAAGGCTTTGGCTCTCGTGGCACAGATGATCGTGGTGTCGGGGAGGCTGTTCAGTGGTTTGCAGAACTCTTCGTTCGGGTCGATGCCAATCATCTTGAATGGCACGGTGCGCGAAGAGAGGAGATTGTGGACTGCCCTGAAGGTTCCGCCGTGGGCTACTCCGATTTCAAGGTAGGTGAAAGATGGGCGCGTGAGAGCGAGGGAAAGGATGCACTCGAGGAACTGCTGCTCTATGCCGTCTGTGCAGATGCCTAGCTTTATGGATTGGAGAGGGGATGGATTCACAGGCGGGATGCGGTTACGTCTTTGCCTACCCACGGGAGGAACTCGTTGAGCTGGGCGATTGGCCATTCACGGTTGAGCTGAAGTTTACGCCAGTTCTCGACGGCGTACAAGTAGAGCTTTCCGGCTTCGTTGTTCGGTGAGCCGTAGTAGTGCTCCTTGAATGCGACCTGAGCTTCGGTCGCGTAGGCGTAGTGGTTGAAGACCAGACCGGCTTTCTCGGTCTCCTTGTGGGTGAACGGTTGCTCGGTGAACCCGGCAATGCGCGGGGGCTCGTGGGATTCCCATGACATGCCAGGGTCCCATCGCCACACGCGCTTCCACTCGTAGGCGTCGTTGTTGCCGTAGCCACCTCGGCTGGTGATGACGATGTCTTTCCCAACGTGATAATGGCAGCGGAAGTGAGCGCAGTTCTTCTTGGCGTTCTTGCGGAACATGGTGGCCATATAGGTGATCTGGTCAGCTGTCCACATCTCGTCTGCGTCGATCTCCCAGACGAGGCCGGGTTCGCGGATGGAGAGGCACATGGTGTTGAGCATGTGGAGTTTTCCATTCCACTGTTCACGTTGCCACAGCTTGACGCGGGGGTCCCAGTTGGTGAGGGCTTCGAGGTAGCCGGTGGTGCCGTCGAGAGAAAGGCGCGGGACCATGGGCGCACACCACTTGGTGCAGTGGGAGGGAGAGGCGACGCCCTCGGCGATGCGCCATTCCCAGTCGAGCTTGAGCTTCTCAAATTGCTCGATGTGACGGGTGATGAAGGGCATGGCGTCGAGGGCCATGGTGAGGAAGGTGATTTTCATTTCTTCAGGATTTCCCAATCTTTGCGATACTTGGGCGGCAATGCGCCTTTCCGTGCGTAGAGGTGGACGACGATCTTCGTGGCTTTGAGGTCAGGCAGAGAGTCGGCGAGGATGGCGAAACTCGAGTCGATCAAGTGGAGTTCCTTGGCATTCTCCAGCAGATCCCAATAGGAGAAGATGTTGTCCGCTTTACCGGGGACAGGTTTGACGACGGAGATGCGATGCGGCAAGCGATGCTCAGGGATTGAGAAGTTACGGGTGGGATCGTCGTGGACGAAGATGTAGTCACCCTTGGGAGCGACCAGTTCGCAGCTTGGTTGACGGGAGCAGCGGAAGTCGTTCCATCGTTGCTCGAAGGGGACTCCGGCTTGGGCATACATCGATTGGTCCCACGCTTGAGGGGTGTAGTTCTTGCGATCGCCATACATGCCGAGGAGGAGGACTCGCTTGCCATGCTCCTTGATGTGTCGGCAGGCAGCGTCGGCGAAGTCGTCATCGCTCATGTCCTGATCGTTGTCAGTTGTGACGAGAGAGACCTTGGGTTCGTCACGATACATGAAGGCTAGTGAGATCTGGTTGTGCCGTTTGCAGATGACACTTACCTCGTGATCGGCGGCGAAGTGACGGGTGAGAGCGTTGAGGACAAGGCCATCGCCAAGCCCCAGATGACCGCGAATAAGAATTTCTTTACGCATAACGCATGTTGGATCGTTGTATCCATTGGGTGGGATGAGGGGTGTCGGTTTCGTCAAAGACTTCGCCTACGAAGCGGTCGCCGTCGGTGCCAGTGGGGTAGTCTCGAGCGTCGGGGTAGATGTGACGGTTGCAGGAGTCATGTTGAAGGCAGCTGTTCTTGTGAGCTGACCACACCTGGAACGAGAGGAAAGTCTGATCCAAGCTGTAGCACTTGGCACGGGTGTATCTGTTGGTGGCGAGAGAACTGGCAGTAATGAGGCTCTCCATGGATGGTTTGAAGATGCCTGTCTTGGCACCCCACATGCCACCGCCGATCGGGAGCCAATGGTGCGGGTGATCGCGCAGGGTGTGGATGTTGAGGTCACTGTCGATCCACTCGGTGACGGCTGCGGCTTCGCGGCGATTGAGGCGGGAGTCTGAGTCGCGGATGATGAAGCGTTCGACGGCGGGATCGTCAGCTATGCAGAATCGCCAGAACATCTGGTTGGGGATGGAAGCGATGGGCTTGCGGAGATCAACTCCGAGCTTGGAGAGCTTGTGCAGGGCGACCTTGGGAACGTCTGTGTCCGCGTAGACGACGACTTTCCACCCTGGATAGACGGTCTTCGCAAGCTCTGCGTTACGGATCATTCCGTTCACGTAGAGGTTTGAGGTGCCGAATAGAGAGAAGGCGATTGCGTTCATTAGAAGTTGGATATGAGAGATGCGAATCCTTTGCTGGCGTAGAACTTCACAGCGAGATCGCGGTTCCACATCTTGGCTGCGCTGTGGCGTTGTTCATCGCTGACCCATGCGCGTTCGTGGATCTCGTGCAGCAGGTAGCCGCGTTCGATCTCACAGACGGAGACCAGTTGATCCCAGTTGAGCTTGGTGGTGTAGACGCCCGCGTCGCGCCGGATGAGTGTGGCCATGACGAGGTCGAATTCGAGTTCGCCAACTAGGAAGTCAGGAATCTCGTTCCACCTGCGCTTGAGCCACTTCTTCTTGAAGGCGAATAGATCGCGGCCAAGGTCGAGTATTCCGCGTTGAGCGAGTGCAGCGGGTTCGGTGTCGAAGAGGCCGCGTTCGATCTTGTTGAAGTTGACCCGGAAGGAGCCGCAGGCATCGATCCGCGAGAGCTTATCTTCGATGGCATCGAGGATCTTCGGATGGAGGATGGAATCGTTGTTCGTCCAGATGATCACGTCCTCGTCGTGACGGGCTTTGGTCATCGCCGGGATGAGCAGGTCCTTCAGGTAAGGGAGAGATCTCTTGTCACCAATGGCTTGGGCGTTGCGCGGGAAGTCACTTTCCCATACGTGCGCGGACTTGAGTCTGCCGGTCTTGTAGAGTCGTTCCCATGAGCGATAGGCTTGGGTGACGCGGCGAGTGGCTTCAGGATCACGATCATCGTGCATCTCCACACTGTGGAAGAAGCGAAGGGGTTCGTTGGATTCGATGACGGGTTTGCCGGGTGAACCTGCGATCGCGGTCTTCAGGCCAAAGGCCATCCACAGCTGCTGGATGGTGGCATCGCCGTCCCCGCGCAGGAGGCCCGTGAGAGAGCCGTCTTTGCAGCGGTGGAACAGGGCCGTGGTGATGGGGATGTCTTTTAGCTCGAGGGCATTGACAGGGTGGCCGTGGGATCGTTTGGCAACGAACGTGGGTGGGCGATCTTTCTCACCGTGGAAGTTGTAGATGAGACGGGTGTGATGAGTCATCGGCACCACGAGATCGGCACTGGCAACGTCCCATGCTCGACGAGCTTTGTTCTGCACGACGATGCGGAGGAGAGAGGTGAGGATGCGAGGATCGGAGGGGTAGATGGCGACGCCGGAGAGCATCCGCTCGGGGAGACCTTCCATGCCGGGGACGACGACTTGACCCATGAAAGGCTGCTTCGCACGGTCGTAGGTGGACTCGAGATCGCGCAGCCAACTCTCGCGCATGGGCACCGCGTCGGGCTCCAGCCACAGCCACGGGATGTGGGAGTTCTTGAGACTTACGATGTGGCGCAGGGTTGTCTCGAACATCCAGTTGGGTCCGACTGGCCAGCGTTCATCAGGGAGAGTGAAAGGAGTGGTGATGGAGCTGACATGCTTGAAGACGCGGCGTGCAGTGGCGTAGAGCCGGGAGCACTCGAGTTCGGTGAGCTTGATGTCGCGGACAAGTAGCAGTTCGTTGTCTTCGTAGCGACCAAGTTCTTCGAGCCAGTTCATGAGGTTCTCCGCGAGGGAGAAGTCACTTCGGCTGAACGGGAGGACGACGAGGAGTTTCATTCGAGTATCCAGCAGTCAGGGTGAAGGGCGGTTTTCTGTGTGTCGGTCATTTGATCGTTGATGAGTTCGAGGGGCTCCCAGATCTTGAGCTTGAGTTCGCACCCACAGGATTCGCAGATCTTGAGCTTGTCCTCATTGGGCAGATGGAGTTTGAGGGCGAACTTCCGCTCGAAGGCACGCTTCACTGCACCGGCAGCTGCGGCGGTGAGGTCGGAGAAGAGCTCTTCGTCCTGATTGAGTGGACAGTTGATGCAGATGGCAGCGCGGCTCGCAGCTGTTTCGGGGGTCACAGCGCGATGCTTCGAGAGCCACCACTCACGTAGATTTCTTGCCCCTGCCGCAAGTTGAGCAACCCTTGCGAGCGGGCTTCGTTTGGCTTTGTTCATAAATGATCGCTTCAATGTCGTGACAATGGCCGGGGAGACGTTTGCATGTCGGCTCTTCGACATCTCTTACGATGCCTTCAAAGTCGAGTGACAGGCTGGTGTGGGACGGATTGTTGCGCCTGTGAATGCGGATCTCACGGACCACCTCGGTTAGAGATGACAGGGGATTCTTCAGTTTGAACCCGCACACGGGGCATCGGTAGAGATAGCCTCGAGGTGGGACCTTTCTTCTATTGATTAGAGTATTCATGGTTAGTTGCGGGGCATCTTGGACCAGAACATCACGATAAGGACAGCGAGGACGACCCAGATGAGGACGACTTTGAGAGCCAAGATCATGATGCGTTGAGTTGACGGCTTTGGCGCAGGGCTTCCATGCGTTTGGTCTGCTCACGGAGCCATTTGGATAGCTCCCTGTTGCGAGGCTTGTCCCCTGCCAGTTTGCCTAGAGGGAAACCTAAGCGACGAGCACCTTCCAGTCCAGTGACAAGTGCGTCAGTGGAATCGGGAGAACGACCGAGGCGCACCTTCATGTCCTTCTTGGGTTCCAGTTCCATCCGGTTGCCCTTGATGATCCGGTAGAGGCGAAGGGAGGCTTCACGGACGATGTCTTCGGTGAGCCCTCGGATCTGATCAGCCTCGACGGCGTAGCGGAGTGCGAACCAGAGCTCGGAGACGAACTTCTCGAACACCTCGGAGCACTTGAAGAGCTCGCCTTTGTCGGTGCCGTCCTGGCGTTTGCGTCCCATGAAGTTGGCGCGGTCTGTGGCTTTGCCGCCGAACTCAACGGGATTGACGCTTGTGCTCCAGAGCCGCATACAGGCGGCGGTGAAGGAGGAACGACCTGTGCCGTCGAAGAAGAAGTGGGATGGTGGGATGCCGAGGCGTTCGCACTCGAGCTTGACGAGACCAGCGAGTTGGTCCTCTTGGGTGCCCTCTTCGCGGTCAGAGGGATCAAAGACCTTGGGGCGATCGAGGAGCGAGATTCGGAGCTTCCCTTCTGTGTCGCGGCCAAAGCCAAGCGGGATACCGACGCTCTTGTCGCCGTGCTCGAAGGTGTAGGAGATGTCCGCACAGTAGAGTTTGGTGACTTCGTCGCTTCCCCATGTGACAGGATCGAATGCGTTGAACTGCATACAGACCTGCTTGGTGAGGACACGCAGTTCGAGGGTGCCACGCGGGATCATCCCACCGGCCATCATGTTGTAGAGCGGGGTGCCCTTGCCGTAGTTCTGTTCGCACTCAGCGAGGAACCGGCGATCTATGAGCTTCTTGTAGGGCTCTTGACCTTCTGGAAAGTCGAGGTTTGGAGAGTCCTCACCGGGGAGCTGGATGGCTTTGCCTCCGAACCACTTCGTCTTGTAGACGCGAGCCGAATTGCTGTCGGCGATGGAATCCCAACCGTGCTCGGGTTCCGCTTCTTCGCCCAGTGGGGTGGTGAGATCTCCGAGGTTGCCGAGGGCAATGAATTTGCACCCTTCATTGGACGCCAGATTGGACAGGGAACGTCCGATTGCGTCGGGCATCAGGTGATACTCGTCAGCTATAACGATAATGCGATCGTTCTTGATGCCGCAGTTGTGAACTAGCAATCCTTCTACACAGTAGGATGGATGCCCTTCAACCGCGAGATTGTGGACAAGATAACCTCTTTCACTTTCGTTGTATCGTGCGTCACCTGCTCGTTCGAGAATCTCAACAAAGTCCACCCTTGCTCTTTCAATACTTGCTCCTTGCGCTTGTCCCGCGCCATCTGCGTTGCCCGCGTGTGCGTCTCTCCGTCTATCTCCACCGCGAGTTTCAAATCCAGCCATCCGAGATCCGGCAGGCAGTAATGTTGAAATCCGTCCCCGTGATGACACGAAAGGATGACCGGCTCGTAGAGAGCATCCGGGAACAGGCCGAGCAGAATCATTTCCGTTGGCGTTGGCACTCCTCGCCGAGAATTCTTGAATGCCTTCTCGCCATTGTTTCGCCTCTTGATCCAGCTTTTTTTCAACCGGAGCCGCTTCTCTTCCTTTGAGAGATTTCTCATCACATTCGCTAATCGCTGTCTGTTCTCTAGATTCTTCAAATGTGCTTCGCTGATTCGTTTCGCAATCGCGGGCAAATCCTTGCTGTCCAAAATCTGCTTCACAAACCAAGGCCGATTCATCTTCCACTTCATCGCGCAGGATTTTGAGCAAAAAATGTTTCTCGCATCCTTCGGTTGAAACGGTTGAAGACAGCTCTTGCACATCTTCGTATGCCGCTCCTTTAAGCACGCCATGCAATACTTCGTGTTGCCGTGGACGTGACCTAACAGAACCTCGCAAGATAGACATCGCTTCATGAGCGGATATTAGTTGGTGTGTTGAACTTAAGTCAACTGAATTCACCCAACCCATGTGAGTAAGGAATGGATGATCAGGCGTGCAGTCGAGTGTTCTCCCATCTTGAAGGTGAATGCGAACAAGCCGTGGAGCGTGTCTCGTATGTTTATGTAGAACCCGGCTGGTTCCAACAGCGGATAACACTTCGTCGCCCACTTGAATGTCAGCAATTCGCCTTGCGCCGTATGGAGTGTCTATCATCGTCTCTCCTGGAAAGCAGAAATCGCCGAGGCCGACCCAGGTGCCGCCCCTTTTGACGGGACGACCGACGACACCGTCGCGGAAATCGCGGCCTTCAACGTCTTTGCCGTCGGTGGTGAGAGTCTGTTTGCTGTCAGTGAGGACACCGGGAAGCCACGGAACACGCTCACGGGCTTTGCGCCAGATCATCTTGATCTCGCCCCAGATCCGCATGTCGAGCATCTCGCGGGTGGTGGTCGAGACAAGGACGGTGGTGCCTCGGGGCAGGGCAGAGTAGATGGCCCATGCGTAGAGGGAAGCGGTGGAGGTCTTCTGACTGCTGGCCGCGCCGAAGATGGTGATGCGACGGGCGTCGCTACAGAGCTGTTCGAGGACCAGTTCGTTCCACCGGTGCCAGTAGAACCAAGGGAGAGCGATCTTGGCGAGGGCTTTGACGTGGTAGGCAAGGCCCATGCCACAGGACTTGTCGCCCACTTTCCACCGGCCATTCTGTCGGATGCAGGCCAGTTCGATTGCAGCGGGATCGCCTACGTCCCACTTGCAACCGTATTTTTCGATGTCTGACATTGAAAGACCGCTCTATTCTACAGCAGGGAGAAAGGTAGACCTGCTTGGGGATGAATAAGAGCGGTCTTCAAAACTCGCTGTGCTCTCATGGTTCCAGCCTAAGACTTAAAATCTGAATTGCAAGTCATTTCTTACATGACTCTTGGAAGAAGTGCGTGTAGTTTGGCAACGCA
>Ga0114918_10003684_pt1 | contig 13439 bp, 11 predicted proteins | sample LantaG_FD_87015 | JGI IMG/M metagenome (GOLD analysis project Ga0114918, IMG submission 87015) | Deep subsurface microbial communities from Baltic Sea to uncover new lineages of life (NeLLi) - Landsort_02402 metaG | ecosystem: Environmental > Aquatic > Marine > Oceanic > Sediment | place...
CGCTGCCGAACGGCGGCGGCAAGACGGGCTGGTACTTTAACACCGTCACGCACGAGTTCATCGCCAATGACGCCATCTCGATCGAAAAACGGGTTGCGGAAATAGCCTCCCAATTAACGCCCGACGGCGGTTAAGCAGTCTCAGGTAAGTCCATACTTGCATTCGCGCCGGGGCCGCACTGCCGCATTATCTTCGCTGCACGGCGCGGTCTTTGGCTGTAACCTTGGCGGCCTGTGCCTTCTTGAACCTATGCAACTTCTTCGTGAGTTTCTCATCGGCAACGGCGAGTATCTGAGCGGCGAATATGCCTGCGTTGGTCGCCCCGGCCGACCCGATAGCCATGCACCCCACGGGTATGCCGGGCGGCATCTGCATCTTGCTGAGGACCGCGTCGATGCCCCCCAGCGGCCCGACGGCCATGGGCACGCCGATCACCGGCAGTGACGTGCACGCCGCGAGCATCCCACCGAGCGCCGCGCTCATGCCGGCTGCGGCGATTATCACCTTCAGCCCCCTGTCGGCTGCGGTAACGGCGTACTCGTGGGCGATCTCCGGCGTGCGGTGGGCGGAGATGATCCGCACCTCGAACGGTATGTCGAACGCCGCCAACTGGTCGAGGCACCGCTGCATGGTCGGCAGGTCGCTGTCGGAGCCCATTACCACGCCGACGACGGGTCGGGCCGCTCGGGTCCGCCGAGGCAGCTTCCTAGCTGCGGGACGGGCGTTCTTTGCAGCCTGCTTTCGTGTAGCTCGCTTGGCCATTACCGTCACCTTTCGCCTGGCGCCTTGCGCAACTGTCGCCTGCTACCTGAAATCCAGCGCCACCTTTATCGCTTTGTGGGCCGACTTGTGCATCGCTATTCTGAACGCATTGCGGTACTCCCCCGGCGCAAACGTGTGCGTCAGCATCCCTTCGGCGTTGAGCTTGCCGGCCGCCATTAACTCGTGCACGAGCTGGTACGTGCCGATCGCCCGCCCGTCGAGGCGTTCAATCTGCCGGCCGTACGCGCCGATAACTGTGAGTTCGCGGAACCATATCGGGCTCATGTCCACGTCTCGGCCGGTGCCGGTGGCCACCATCGCCACCTGTCCGCGGGCGCGCGTCCACTTGAGGCACTCGGTAAGGGCCTGCGGCGAGCCGACACATTCGTACACGACGTCGTAGCCGCCGCTGAGCATTGGATTGTCGAACCGCGACACCAGAAGCGGCGCCCCGGTGCGTTCGGCGATGACGGCGGACCTCGCTTTGCGGGCGCGAGGCAGGCGAAGGTAGTCGTCGCCGCCGAGCCGCCGGACCCACTGGTCGAGGTACTCGCTTCGCCCGACCACGTCGATTCGTCCGGCGAAGTCCATCGCCCGCAGCGCCGCGATCACGCCCAGGCCTATCATGCCCGCGCCGTAGACCAACACCCGCTCGGCGTCGGTGAGGTCCGTTCGCAGCACCGCGTGCAGGCTGCACGCCAGCGGATCGGTGAGGATGGCCTCGGCGTCGCTGAGTCCGTCGGGAACGGGGACAAGCTGACTTTCGTGGGCGACGAACACTTCGCCAAAGGCGCCGCCGGTGCGGTCGTTGTAGCCGATGCTCACCGCCGGCGGCAGGTGGGCTGTGCCGGTCGCTTCGTCGCCGAAGTTCTCGCACGCGCCGAACTCGCCGGCCTGGCATCGCGGGCATGGCGGATCGATGCCGCGGACGATGCAGTTGAGCGTCGGCTCGACGCACACTCGCCGCCCGAGCCACTCGGCCCCGACGGCCGGGCCGACCTTAGTCACCACACCGATGTTCTCGTGCCCGAGCATCATCGGCTGGGTGCTGTAGGCTTGCAGAATCGAGTCGATTGGCTGTTTCTGACCGATGATCGCCACGTCCGAGCCGCATATGCCCCCAAGCAGCGTGCGCACGCGGACCCAGTTATCGGCGGGCAGGGCCGGGGGATCGACGTTCCGCAGCGACAGGCCGTTGAGGCCCGTCGTCAGGCAGCCCGGCCACAAGTAACGCAGCCACTTGCACGTTACGTACCCCAAGGGGTTGACCTGGTAGACCAACGCTTTCATGCGAATATCAATAGCGATGCGAGCGATTGAATGGAAGCGCTATCTTCGCACGCCAGCGCGCCTGACGACCTGCGGCGCATGTGCTAGGGGCGGGATATCACGAAGATCGCCAGGTCGGCGTTGAGGTTCGGATCGTCCTGGAAGGACACTTCCGTGCCCGCTTCGGTGTCCAGGGCGATGCGACGCTGGACGGTGATGCCGTGAGCACTGCAATAGTCCTCGAAGTCGGCGATCGTGAAGAACCGGAGGTTCGGCGTTTCGTACCACTTGTACTTCAGCACGCCCTCGGACTCCGGGGCCCGGCCTTGCTCGGCGAGCATCGTGCGGAGCTTGTGGTAGCCGAAGTTCGGGAACGTCACGATGCACTGCCGCCCGACGCGGAGCATCTCGTCGATGGCTGCGCCGACGTGGTGAATCGTCTGCACTGTTCGCGAGAGGACCACACAGTCGAACTGCTTGTCGCCGAACAGCGACAGGTCATGCTCCAGGTCGGCGTGAATCACGTCCAGCCCGCGCCGGGCGCAACTGAGGATGGCATTCTCGTCTATGTCCACGCCGCACACGCGATGGTGGCCGCTCTGTTTCAACCCAGCCAGCAGGCCTCCCGCCCCGCAGCCCAGGTCCAGCACACTGGCGGCGGGGTCTATCAGCTCCATGATGCGGTCGTAGTCCAGGCGGTTGCCGCCAAATATGCTGCCCCGCCCGTGGCTGTCGGCCTGATCGGCCGCTTCGTCGCCGCCGATCTCGCCGGCCAGGCCGCCAAGCAGCGCGCGAATCAGCTCGCCGTAGCGGTCGACATCCTGCGACAGGAGGAACGCGTCGTGCCCGTGGTCGCTGGTGACATTGCAGTAGGTCACCTGCTTGTCCTCGGCTATCAGGGCCTTGGCGATCATCCTGGACTCGGCCGGAGTGAATAGCCAATCGCTCGTGAAGCTGATGATCAGCCATTTCCCATTGAAATCGGTGAAATGCTCTCGCAACTCCTCCACGGTCGCGCCGAGGTCGTACAGGTCGATGGCGGCGGTGATGCGGATGTAGCTGTTGGCGTCGAAGCGGTCGACGAACCGCGCGCCCATGTAGCCCAGGTACGAGCCGACCGAGAATCGCTTCTCGAACTCCACGGGCACGTCGCGCGCTTCGTAGCGGTCGGCCTCGAACTTGTCGCTCATCGCCTGGGGCGAGAGGTAGGTGATGTGGGCGACCATTCGCGCCAGGGCCAGCCCAACGTCCGGCCGGGGGCCGTCGTCGTAGTACTGCCCGTCGCGGAAGGCTGGGTCGTGCATGATGGCGTTTCGCCCGACGATGTCGAACGCCAGCGCCTGGCTAGACACGCGCGACGTCGCAGCTATCGGCACGCATCCGCCCAGCCCGTTGGGGTAGCGCCTGGCCCAGCACATGGCCATTTGCCCGCCCATCGAGCCGCCTATCACCGCAAGCAGCTTGTCGATGCCCAAATGACTCACCAGCCGCCGCTGGAGGTCCACCATGTCCGTTATCGTAATGGTCGGAAAGTCGTTGCCGTAGCACTTGCCCGTGGCCGGGTCGCTGCTGCCGGGGCCGGTCGTGCCGCGGCACCCGCCCAGTATGTTCGGGCAGATCACGAAGTACTTGTCGGTATCGATCGGCTTGCCCGGCCCGACGCACACGTCCCACCAGCCGGGATCGTCATCGGCGTCGTGGCTGGCGACGTGCGAATCGCCGCTGAGGGCGTGGCAGATCAGCACGGCGTTGTCCGCCTCAGCGGCCAGCCGGCCGTACGTTTCGTAGGCGACCATAACGTCCGTCAGCTTTCCGCCAAGCGCCAGCGACGTTGCGCCCTCGAACGTGACGTACCGGGCGCGTGTCAGCGGGGCGGCGCTGCGAACGGAATCGCTGCTGGTGTAGCGGTCGTCTGCCATGGCCGGGCGGGTCCTATTGCTGCGAAGCCTTCAGAGCCTGATCGAGGTCCTCGATGATGTCTTCCACATCCTCTATGCCGACCGACAGGCGAACGTACTCCGGCGTTACGCCGGCGGCGGCCTGTTCTGCCTCGGTGAGCTGCTGGTGGGTCGTCGAGGCGGGGTGAATGACGAGCGTCCTGGCGTCGCCGATGTTCGCAACGTGGCTGATGAGCTTGACGTTGTCGATGAACTTCACGCCGGCCTCTCGCCCGCCCTTTATGCCGAAGCCCACGATAGCCCCGGGCCCGCCGGGGATGTACTTGCGCGCCAGGGCGTGGTGCGGGTGGCCCGCGAGCGACGGATGGTTCACCCACTCGACGGCCGGATGCTTCGTCAGCCACGCCGCCGCGGCCTGAGCGTTGCGGCAGTGCTGCGGCATGCGCAGGTGCAGCGTCTCCAGGCCTATCAGGAAGGTCCACGCGGCGAACGGGCTCATGCAGCCGCCCATATCGCGGAGCAGGTGCGTGCGGATGTGCATGATGTACGCCGCCGGCCCGCATGTCTCGACGAAGACCATGCCGTGGTAGGACTCCGACGGCCCGCACAGCTCCGGCCACTTGTCCGCATCGGCTGTCCAGTCGAACTTGCCGCCGTCGACGATAGCCCCGCCAACGTGCGCGCCGTGGCCGCCGATGTATTTTGTCGTCGAGTAGACGACGATGTCTATGCCGTGCTCGATGGGCCGGAACTGCGCCGGCGTGAGAACGGTGTTGTCGCATATCAGCGGCAGGCCGGCTGCGTGGGCCGCGTCGGCGACCTTGCGGAAGTCCGGCACATCGTTCCTGGGGTTGCCCATCGACTCGATGTAGACGCAGCGGGTGTTCTCATCGACCAGGCCGGCGATGGCGTCGGCGTCGGACGGATCGAAAAACCGCGCCTCGATGCCGAACTTCTTGAACGTTTGCGTGAACAGCGTCCACGTGCCGCCGTACAGGCTGGTCGAAGACACGATGTTCTGTCCGCTGTGACACAGTGTGAGCACTGCCGCCGTGATGGCCGCCTGTCCGCTGGCGAATGCCAGCCCGCCCACGCCGCCGTCCAGGACAGCCAAACGCTTCTCCAACACGTCGCACGTGGGGTTCATCAGCCGCGAGTAAATGTTGCCCGTTTCCTTCAGGGCGAACAGGTCGGCGGCGTGGTTGGTGTCTCTGAACATGTACGACGCCGTGGCGTAGATGGGCACCGCGCAGGAGAGCGTGGTCTCCTCCGGCGTATAGCCGGCGTGGACGGCCTGAGTGCCAAACCGATATGAAGTGTCCTGGCTCATCGTCGTTCCTTTCAGACGCCCCCACGACCGACGCGGCATTATCGCGCCGGCGCGGGCCAATCACGAGGAAAAATGCGGACGCCCCCGACGAAGACTGCCGACCAGCCGTTCTATGCCGCCATCCGGCCGTCCGGTATATTGACCGCTGAAGGAGCCCTCGATACACTGCTCCTGCACACTTACGCCCGTAGCTCAGTAGGATAGAGCGTCGGTTTCCTAAACCGAAGGTCAGAGGTTCGAGTCCTCTCGGGCGTATTGCCGTCTGCCGAGGGATTTCGCAGCGCCAGCCCGTGCAAGCGTTGGCTAGTGCCGCCGAGCAGTTGGTTGTCCCCGCGTGTGGGCTACTTCCTCTTGTGTCGCAGCAGGCCCAGGCCGCCCGCCAACATCAGGCTGACGGTCATCGGCTCGGGCGTCATCACCACGAACAGCTCGTAGTTGCCGATGTCCGACTCGTCGGCCGCCGTCACCTCGATGTACCATCGCCCGGCGACGCCGAGCGTGAAGAAGTCCCCCGACGGGCTGTCCAGAAGGATTGAGTCCGTCGTGTAGGTGGTGAACGGCGAATCGCCGGCCGAGCCGTCGCCGGAGAACCAGGTCGCTTCGTTGATACCGAGCAACTCATCCTTCGTCAGCCCACCTCCGAAGTCGACGGAGTCGCCGATCCCCGGGTCGCCCTCGTCGGTGGGGTTGTAGCCGGTGTCGTCGTTGAAGTACACGACCGCGCCGGAGGGATCATACAGCCGCAGCACGGAATCGATACACGGGCCCGGCCTGATGCCGTCATCCATCGTCAATCTGCTGGAGAAGATGTTGGCGTATATCTGGTCGCCGGCGTTGGCGTCGAAGTAGTAGAAGTCCGATTCGCCCATGCCGAAGATGACGGCGTCCTTCACCATTACCATCCGGCCGGTCTGCGGGACGATGTCCCCCGGCCCGATCGTCAGGTCTTCGGCGGTCGCCATGCTGTCGTGGGCATACGGGAAGAAGAGCATCTCCGCTCGCTTGCGAGTGGCCTTGTTGGCTGGGTCCAGGTACGCCAGCTTGTCGGCGCTGTGCTCGGAGAACGCCCGGTCGTAGTCCGTGCGATCGGTGAGCCCCAGGCCGGTCGGCCCGGTGGCCATTATGTGATGGTTGGCCATCGGCCCGGGGCTGCCCGGCACCGGCGACGGGCCGAACGTATCGAAGTGCCGCAAGCCCAGGGCATGGCCGAGCTCATGGGACGTTGTCCCTCCGACAGCCGTCGTGAACCGCGAGAAACTATCGGTGAAGGGCCAGCCGTACTCGGTAAAGCCGGACACGTATACGTCAAGTGCCGCCCCTCGATCATTGTTGGTATAGTTGACGTTCTTCTGGTACTGGAGCTTGTTGTCCCAGTCGACGAGGTGCGCGTCGCCCAGGACTCCCGCCCCTGCCGACTCGGCGAACTCGATTTGTGTGTAGTCGCTCCCCCCGGGATCGGTCTTCGTGAAGCTCAGGTACGGGTAGTCTGCGTAGTCGCCCTGGGTGATGGAGAGAATGGCGTCCTCGAAATCGCCCGTCACCTTGCCGGTGAAGGTCGGCCAGGCAGCGCCGGAAAAATCGAGCCAAACGGTCTCACCGGAGGCAGCCGGCCCCCAGGCCAACACCGCCAGGACCATCAGTACCGCTCGTGGTCGCATTTGCCCGGCCTCTCCGTGTTCCTTCTCGGTCACTTGTACTAGAGCTGCAACGCCATGCCCTCCAGATACATGCAATTGTACCGCACAAGGGCGATACTGGCAATGAAAAAACAGGCGACGGGGCCCGCCCGGGCGGCGTCGACGAAAATATAGCCTTCTCGGCGAAATTGCGCTAGGCGCGAGAACAGGCCCGTCCTACAATCCGCGATTCAGGCTTAACATGTTCCTTTGGTTTGGACTGTGGATCAGGCTTCGTGTGCCAAAGTAGTGTTGGCTGCGTATGTGACTTGGAAGTGATTCATTCCCGCTCTGTTGGCACCTGCAAGGCAGACTGGCGGTCGAGTCACCAACAAAATGGTCCTCGGCTTTGCTTGACAGTCCGGCCTCATCGGCTGGAGCAGGCGGATGAGTGGAAGTGTCGGCCGCTGACGACGGCGGCTCGTGAGCCAAGCGGAATTCCCGTTGACCCCGAAGTTCAAGGTGCCGGTTGCATGAATAAAGCTACGAAGGCGGCAGTCACAGAGATTTGCTCCCAGTACGGCAACGACCGCAGCAACATGATGGACATCCTTCGCGCAGTGCAGGAGAGGCTGGGCGGCATCTACGGCGAGACGATGGACGTCATTGCCGAGTCGGTTTCCGCCCCCCGCGTGGAAGTCGAAAGCACGGCGTCCTTCTATTCATTCCTCTCAGGCAAGCCCACCGGTGAAGTCGTCATTCGCCTGTGCAACGACGTCATCGACAAGATGTACCGCGTCGATCGCGTGGCGGCGGCCTTCAGCGAGGAGCTCGGCATCGGCTTTGGCGAAACGACCGCCGACGGCAAGATAACGCTGGAGTGGACGCCCTGCATCGGCATGTGCGACCAGGCGCCGGCAGCGCTGGTCAACGACGAAGTAATGACCCGCCTGTCGACCGACCACGCCCGTGACATTGTCGCCAGTCTCAAGAGCGGCAAGGAGTACTACAAGCTGCCGCACGAGCTCGGCGATGGCAACAACGCCCACAAGCTGGTCCACTCGATGGTGGTCAACCACATCCGCAGGCCCGGCAAAGTCATTTTCGCGGACTTCCAGCCCGGGACCGGGCTGGCCAACGCCCTGGGAATGAGGCCCGTGGAGGTGATTCGCTGTATGAAGATCGCCCGCCTGCGAGGCCGAGGCGGGGCGGGCTTCCCCACGGGCCTGAAGTGGGAGTTCACTCACGCCGCCGACGGCGAGAGGAAGTTCGTCATTTGCAACGCCGACGAGGGCGAACCGGGCACATTCAAGGACCGCGTCATCCTCATCGAGCGGGCGGACCTGCTGTTCGAGGGCATGACGATAGCCGGCTACGCCATCGGCAGCGACGCGGGCGTCTTGTATCTCCGCGGCGAATACGCGTACCTTCGCCGACACCTGGAGCGCATCCTTGGCGAGCGGCGGGAGGCAGGCCTGCTGGGCGAGAACGTCTGTGGGAAGGAAGGCTTCGACTTCGACATCCGTATTCAGATGGGCGCGGGCGCCTACATCTGCGGCGAAGAGACCGCCCTGATCAGTTCGTGCGAGGGGCTTCGCGGCGATCCGAAGAACCGCCCGCCGTTCCCCGCTCAGAAGGGCTTCCTGGGCGAGCCCACGGTGGTCAACAACGTCGAAACGCTGTGCTGCGCCGCCCGGATTATGGAAAAGGGCGCCGCGTGGTTCTCGCAGTTCGGCACCAAGGGCAGCGCCGGCACGAAGCTGCTGAGCATCTGCGGCGACTGCGACAGGCCCGGCGTTTATGAAGTTAACTTCGGTACGAAGCTGAGCGAAGTGCTGGAGATGGCCGAGGCCGCCGACCCCGCCGCCGTTCAGGTCAGCGGGCCTAGCGGGCAGATGGTGGCCCCAGGCGATTTCGACCGGGCAATCTGCTTCGACGACCTCGCCACGGGCGGGTCGATCATGGTCTTCAACTCCAAGCGCGATCTGCTGGAAATCGTCGCGGAGTTCATGGACTTCTTCATCGACGAGAGTTGCGGATACTGCACCCCATGCCGCGTGGGCAACGTCCTGCTGAAGGAGCGTCTGGACAAGATCCGCTCCGGCCACGGCAGCCCGGAAGACCTGGATTACCTCCAGGCGCTCGGGGAAACGGTCAAGACGGCCAGCCGCTGCGGCCTGGGCCAGACCTCACCCAACCCGATACTGACAACTCTGGCTAACTTCCGCCAGCTCTATGAAGCTCTGGTCAAACCAGCTACGGGCGAACTTCTTGCAACGTTCGATCTCGAATCGGCCTTGAGCGAAGCCAAGGCCCTCGCACAGCACGATTAGCCCCGCGGAGACGCACAAGAGCGATAACAATGAGCAAATCCATCACATTCACGATCGACGGTGTTGAAGTTACGGCACAAGCAGGCCAGACCATCCTCCAGGCGGCCGACGCCGCGGGCATCTACATCCCCAGGCTGTGCGCCAAGACGGACCTGAGCCCATTCGGCGCCTGCCGCGTGTGCACCGTGCTGGCCGACGGTCGGCCGCAAGCCGCCTGCACCCAGCCTGTCTCCGAGGGCATGGTCGTCGAGAGCGAAATCCCCAAGGTACAGCAGATTCGCCGGGACATCATAGAAATGCTCTTCGTGGAAGGCAATCACTACTGCATGTTCTGCGAAAAGAGCGGAAATTGCGAGTTGCAGGCGCTGGCGTACCGCTTCGGCATAACCGCACCGAAGTACCCCTACCTGTTCCCCCAGCGCGAGTTGGACGCCTCGCACCCGGATATCTTCATCGACCGGAACCGCTGCATACTGTGTGGCCGATGCGTGCGGGCGTCGAAGGAGCTGGACGGCAAAAACGTTTTCCAGTTCGTTGGCCGCGGGTCGGACAAGAAGGTTGCCGTCAACGCCGAAGCAGGCCTGTCCGACACGGACGCCGAAGTCATCGACAAGGCCATGGACGCCTGCCCGGTCGGCGCGATTATCAAGAAGCGCACCGGTTACCGCGTGCCAATCGGGCAGCGCAAATACGACAACAAACCCATCGGCTCGGACATCCAGACACAGTAGTGTACGTGGATTCCCAGGTAAGCGACGAAAGCAATCATGGGTAAACCGAAAGTAGCAACGGCATCGCTGGCAGGCTGTTTCGGATGTCACATGTCCCTGTTGGACATTGACGATCGCATCCTGAAACTCGTGGAGCTGATCGACTTTGACAAATCGCCAATCGACGACATAAAGTCGTTTTCGGGCCCCGTCGACATCGGGCTCATCGAGGGCGGATGTTCCAACGAGGAGAACGTTCACGTGCTTCAGGAGTTCCGCAAACACTGTAAGATTCTCATCTCTATCGGCGATTGCGCGACCATGGGCGGCATACCCGCCATGCGCAACAATATCCCTCTCAAGGAATGCCTCGATGAGGCCTATATCAACGGGCCAAGCGTTCACAATCCAGGCGGCCGGACGCCCAACGACCCGGATATCCCACTGCTGCTGAACAAGGTCTTCCCGGTGCACGAGGTGGTCAAGATTGACTACCATCTGCCCGGCTGCCCTCCCCCGGCCGATGCTCTGTGGGAAACCCTTGTCGCCCTGCTGACGGACAAGCCCCTTACATTGCCGTACGAGTTGCTGAAGTATGACTAGTTCGCTGGAGAACAACTGTGGTTGCAGAAAATAGGAAAATTGTCATCGAGCCGGTTACTCGCGTTGAGGGACACGGCAAGGTCACTATCCTGCTCGACAAAGACGGGCAGGTTACCCAGGCCCGACTGCACATTGTCGAGTTTCGCGGGTTCGAGCGGTTCATCCAGGGCAGGCCTTTCTGGGAAGTCCCCGTTCTCGTCCAGCGACTGTGCGGCATCTGTCCGGTGAGCCATCACCTGGCCGCCGCCAAGGCCATGGACAGGATCGTCGGCGCCGAAAACCTCACCCCCACTGCCGAAAAGATGCGCAGGCTCATGCACTACGGCCAGACGCTTCAATCGCACGCCCTGCACTTCTTCCATCTGTGCTCGCCCGACCTGCTGTTCGGCTTCGGATCGGATGTCGCCACCCGCAACATCATCGGCGTGGCGGCCAGGTTCCCGGAACTCGCCGTTCAGGGCGTTATGATGCGCAAGTTCGGACAGGAAGTTATCAAGCGCACTGCCGGCAAGAAGATCCACGGCACCGGCGCGATCCCCGGCGGAATCAACAAGAACCTGTCCATCACCGAGCGCGACGAGTTGCTCGCCGACATCGACCAGATGATGGAATGGTCCCGTGGTGCGTTGAAGATCGCCAGGGACTACACTCTCGAACATCTGGACGAAGTGGCTGACTTCGGGGCGTTCAGGTCCAATCACTTGTCCATCGTCCGCAGCGACGGCGCCATGGACCTCTATGACGGCAGGTTCCGAGCGATCGACGCCGACGGCGATAAAATCTTCGACCAGGTCGACGCTCAGGACTACCTGGACTACCTCGCCGAGGATGTCCGCTCCTGGTCGTACATGAAGTTCCCGTTCATCAAGTCGCTCGGCCCCGATGACGGCTGGTACCGCGTAGGCCCGCTGGCGAGGATCAATGCCTGCGATTCGATCGACACCCCCGAGGCCGAGGCCGCCCGCAAGGATTTCATGGCCGTAACCGACAACAAGCCCAACAACATCACCATGGCCTACCACTGGGCGAGAATGATCGAGGTTCTTCATTCGGCTGAGAAGATCAACGACCTGCTGCACGACGACGACCTCCAGGGTGAGGACCTGCTGACGATCGGCGAGCGGCGCGGCGAGGCCGTCGGCATTCTGGAAGCGCCGCGCGGGACGCTTATTCACCATTACAAGGTCAATGAGAACGACCAGGTAACCATGGCCAACCTGATCGTTGCAACCACCCACAACAACGAGCCGATGAACCGGGCTGTGTCGAAGGTCGCAAAGGACCATCTCTCGGGCGTTGAGATCACCGAGGGCCTGCTCAACCACGTTGAGGTCGCCATCCGGGCTTACGACCCGTGCCTGTCATGCGCGACCCATGCACTGGGCCGAATGCCGCTGGTCGTTGAGCTTCGCGACCACGAAGGCACGCTGCTGTCCTCGGGAGCGAAATAATGGCTGAACACAGGCGGGCACTTGTCATCGGATATGGCAATCCGGGGCGTCTTGACGACGGCCTGGGGCCCGCGCTGGCCGAGCGGCTTGAAGCACTGGCCCTGCCCGGGGTAACGGTCGAGGCGGACTATCAGTTGGTCGTCGAGGACGCCGAGTCCATTGCCCGCCACGATGTTGTGGTGTTCGCGGATGCCCACACGAGCATCGACGAGCCGTTCTCGTTTACGCCGGTCGAGCCGGTCGAGCACGTTAGCTTTTCCAGCCATTCCCTCACTCCTCAGGCCGTGGTCTCCCTGGCGAGGGAGCTTTTCGGTGCGACCGCCGAGGCGTACGTCCTGGCGATTCGCGGATACGAGTTCAATGATTTCGGCAAGGGGCTAAGCCCCGCCGCCCGCGCGAATCTGGGTGAGGCGGTCGAGTCTCTGGCATCAATGTTGACAAGGGGTGTTTTCACCGTCACCGAGCCGGGGCGACCATTAGCTGCGGCCGCCCGCGATAAGGACCTGACATGCAAGACCGAAAACATGTAGTTCTGTGCATCGACGACGACCCCGATTTCCTTCATGCGTTGCGCATCATCCTGGAAAGAAGCGGATACGTTGTGGTCTCCGCCGACTCGGCCCAGAATGGCCTCAGAGCTTACCGTCAGGAGCGCCCCGACCTCATTCTGGTCGACCTGATGATCGAAGAGGTAGACGCCGGGGTTAATTTTGCCAAGGAACTCAAGGCCCTGGGCAATACCGCGCCGGTCTACATTCTCAGCTCGGCCAGTGACAGCTTCTCCGTGACGGCGCCGTACGCCGACCTCGGCCTGGCGGGCGTCCTCCAGAAGCCCATCGACGAGGAAGAGCTGCTGGCCCTGTTGAAGGCCAAGCTGTAGCCGCCGACGCGGCGCCTCGGCGGAACACACGGGGGCCGATCCGAGGCGCGAGGCGAAATCGCCGCTTCGGGCGCCGTTGCGCACCTTCCCGCCTTCTCGCCTCGCCGCCCGGCCGCCGCCGGACGATGCGCGAGCAACGCAACACACGCCGCGGCGCCGCGCGGTTTGGGTTTGGGCCGACGCCGTCGCCCGCTATACTGTTTGCCGGCCGTTCCTGGCCGGGGCACTGATGCCCTGGGCTGCGCCGCACGAAAATGACCGACCTGCGGCGCTGAACTGCACTGGAGTTCCCCGTGAATCACGACAACCACGACAACACGCATGACATCCTGCAAGTCTCCGGCTCATCGCCGGTCCGCCGGCGGCTGACCGTCCGAGGCCGGGTGCAAGGCGTGGGCTTCCGCCCGTTCGCCTGCCGCTTGGCGAGGGAATTGTGTCTGGCTGGGGCGGTCCGTAACGACATGCAAGGTGCGACCGTCGAGGTCGAGGGAGCTGGCTGCAACATCGACGAGTTCGTCCGCCGCCTTGAGAGCGACCTGCCGGTGCTGGCAAGCATCACTTCGCTGTCCGTTCAACCCATGCCGCCG
>Ga0114918_10003685_pt1 | contig 13439 bp, 13 predicted proteins | sample LantaG_FD_87015 | JGI IMG/M metagenome (GOLD analysis project Ga0114918, IMG submission 87015) | Deep subsurface microbial communities from Baltic Sea to uncover new lineages of life (NeLLi) - Landsort_02402 metaG | ecosystem: Environmental > Aquatic > Marine > Oceanic > Sediment | place...
TACTTCCAAGTTTGACAAAGGTCAAGGTATTGTCTGCCACTGACGTTGTAGTAGTTACCTGTCTCACTGTTATTCTTAGCACTGATACCGTATGTGAAGGATGTCTTGGCGATTTGTCTACCTGTTTTCTAGTCCATACCTTGCTCTCGAAGGTAATCTTGTGGTCTTGCAGTATCATGCTTTCCATCTGGGCCATGATTACGTCTTCCACTGACTTTTGGCTGGCCACTTCTACGGTACGTATACCAAGGTTTCTTGTATAGTATCTTATCTCATATCCTACGGTTACATCCGTAGATTTCTTGGTCTCGCTTGTACTTTCCGGCTGTACGGTCATTATCTCCGCACTAGGGTATCTACGTCTGCCTTCGTACTGCTCATAGTCAAATATGTTGTTCTCATCTAACGTGTTCTCAGGATATGAACCTGCTGCCAGTTGAGTCTTAATGGTTGCCGTAGTTGCCTGAGCCATACACTATTATGTGCTTTAAAAGTATAAAAAGAAAAATAAGGGATTACTCTGTAGGTATAGAAGGAGTATTCTTCTGTATGAGAGCTACTAGGAAACCAGACCTGTTGTTGGGATGTTCCAATTCAAAGCCCGAATTTACCCATTCGTCAAGAAGTTTTAGCGTTACTTCGTCTATTGTTAGACTTATTCGTTTCAACTTTAACTACCTGTTGTTTTAATACATACGTGTTGTAAACATCGTCTTGTGGAACAGTCCAAAATTCTTCGGCTTTGTCTGCTGTGATGTTGATTTGTCTGAACCTATAGATTAGTTCAGTCTGTCCATATGAGGTAATTCCAGTCATTTTGCGGTATCTTGCAATATTTTTGGCATTGAACTCATCTTTGTAAATCAGTTTCACCCCTGTTGGGCCTGCGTTTGTGTCTTCAATTCTTTCTGTGTATGTATCAGAAGCAGGGTCATTGTCTGTTATTTTAGGATAGCTCTCTTTCCTGTCGATTCCTATGTACTCACCAGGTCCTTTCTGTTCAATATCATCGTCTGAATATTTTCTACGTACTAGGCCATAGATGTAATCTTTTCCATCTTGTTGTACTCGGATTACTTGTTGTGCATAAAAGTCTTCTTCTGTTAGTTTTTTCTTACCCATAATATTACTTGGGTATTATTACTTATAAGCATTTAGAACATGTAGGATTGCCGTTATCCTCTGATATTGTTACTGTTACCCCAGAAGAGTAACATTCATGGCAAAGTCCTAACACAACATATTATGCGTGACCATGTTATTTTAAGGTTTTTAAAAAAATAAAAAAGTTGTTAAAGGGCGAACCTAATCCTTTCGGACTAAGTCCAGTCAGTAGGTGTCGTGCACCCAGTAAGCTGTCTACCCGTAGAACTTTGTATGATTGATGCCAAGTGATAGTCGATGATGAAATATTTATCATCCCCGGTCTCTTCATCGTGTGCACTTCCAATGCGTTGTGGGCCTTGGAATAATGCGATGGTTGGCTCTTTCTGTGTATCCACACAGTATACGTCTCCTTGCTTGATTGCGTTGTCGAGTACTAATCCTGCTTCTGGGAAGCCCGGTAGTTCTCTTGTGCCTGCTTCGAAACTGACCTCGGAAGGTTTTGTTGAAGCTGTGCCTCGTATAAAGGTGTTACCCATATATTTGGCGAAATCGAGTGGATGCATACCTACTCTGTCCATTCTTCCACCTACGCTTGTACCTTCAATTAGCAATTTTGCAATTCCTAAATCGAGTAGTGGGTTGGCGGTTGAACGGTCTGTGGATGATACAAAGGTATCCCATGCTCCTGCTGCTGCTTTACCAGTCAAGGATGCATCTGCTAGTGCGATAACATCAAATGATTGACGTTGTTCGACTTTGCTTGATGCTACTTGGATTGAATCTTGCAACAAATTGTGTACGTTTTTCAATCTTGCCTCTTCGTGGATGACAAATTTGAGTCCGTATTTTTGTGCTTCGAATGTACTTCTGGTGTAGGTTAACTCTTTAAGTTGTCCGAGTTGACCTTCATCGAGTTGTGTCATTCCACCAAATTTGCTTGCGGTGTCTATACTAATCAAGAGATTAGGTACTGCAATTTCTTTGGCTAAATTCTTTCCTGCGAAATTTCTTTCTTGTTTTCCTAAGACTGTTTCCCAAACGTTGACAATATCTACTGCACTGTTGGTTGAGCTTCTAAGGGCTGCCATTCTTTGTCGGCCACCAGATTGTACATTAGAAATGTAGTCCTCTGTAACTGCCTTAAATTCACCGTCTAAGAATGCATCGTGGATGTAATCTTGACCTAGTGTGTCTTTGGCTAGTTTTTGTCCGTTAAAGTGTGCCTTGTAGTCGTAGAGTGGGAAGGCGTTAACTTCATTGAATGAATGAGTTGGTTTGCCTTCGGTTGCATAAACTACTTTGTCTACTGGGTTTAACCAGAGTTGTAGTCCTTTATAGTCAGCCTTTTTCTCGTTAAAGATGTTAGCCATTCTATAGCAACTCCACTTCGATTACGTCATTGTCTGCTGCATCTGCTGGTGAAAAGTCTGCGGTATCTGTGAAGGTTTCAGCATAAGGAGTGCTGCTACTTGTAGCAATAGTTCCTGATTCTTTACCCCAGTAGATTCCGACTACTTGGTTGATGTCGTGTGTTGCTGCAACATAGGCTCTAACTTCGCCTGCTGTTCCTGCACTTGCTACGACTCTCTCACCTGCAACGATTGCATCACCTGCTACTACGGTTACGTAATGACCTGTTACTGCAACTGGGCAGTATAGGTCGCCTGCGGAGCCAGCACTGTTATCGACTGTTTCTAGTGCGACAAAGTGATTGACTTCCCCTACGATTGCTGTAGTAGATACTACTAAATTACCTGAGGTGTCTGAGTTACAGACATTTCCTTTGGTAATTGTGGTGGATGCTGCGATTGGGATTCTGCGAATAGAGATGTTGGTTTCTTTCGTGATAGTGCCTGCTGATGTTGTGCCATATGCCATATCTATAACCTCATTCTCCCATTACTTTGCTTTGCAACTTTGGTAAGTGGTTTTAGCCAGTTACTTGTTGTTTGGGCCGGTTTATAGGAGTCTATTCCCTGTTCGTTTTTGAACTGTGAGATAGCTTCTATTTTTGCTAACCAAGTAGATGATTTTTCGTTGCTAGAAAGTACTTCGTCATATTTTGCTTGTTGAACTTTGGAGTCAACATGCAATTCTGCATAAGTTTTAGCTACTTTTTCAAGCTCGTTTCTATCAATGATGACTTGTTGAGCTGCCATTTGTTTTTGTAGTTTGGCAAATCTTGGGTCTTCGTCTTCTGTATTTGGCTCTTCCACTGGTGCTTCGACAGTCGGAGCTTCAAGCTCTTCTGGGTCTGCGGATGACTCTGCTGGGATAGCTGCTGAAATTGTTTCCAATTCTGCGACTACACCTTCAAGGGCATCTACGACTTCCTGAGGGCCTGCTGAACCTGCAGCATCTGGTGCTACGGTTGCTTGTTCTAACATGTCTTCTGCAATTTTAGTGAATTTTGCAAAAACTTGCTTTGCTATATCTGTGTTCCATGATTTATTAGTCATTACTATAATAGAGAGTATTACTGGTATATAAGTATAAAACGTTTTTATACTAAAAAAATACCTAATTCTGTCTAAATGAGACGTTATCTACGATTCTGAGTCTGGTATCTGGGTCTATGATTGCGGTACTTCTCTGTGACTCTAGTAAATCATTCAATACATCCTTGTCAGACCAATCTCTTAATACCTTAGTTGCCTCTAGACTGCCATCAAATATGCCCACTGATGGTATACCCCCTTCCTGTTCAATCTCTCTTAGCTGTGAACGAATATGGTTTATGTCAGTCACTGGGCCCTGTCTAGTGTCTGTGATACTATTGAGTGCCAATGAACCTTTTGCACCAAATATATTTTGCAGTCTCATGGCACCTGCCGGTGATGAAGCATCTACAAACTCTCCTTTTAATGGGTCGAATGTGCCATTTATTTTAGAAATATCTGGGTTATTCTTATGAAATTCTTCAAACTTGTCCATTATAGAATCTGCTGAAAGATTCAATGCGTTTTCTGGCATGTCATTACTAGTGCGAATGTCCTGCTTAAAGGTTGCTATTCTTGACCTAATTGATGCCAGTCTTAGCATGGCCTGCTTTCGTAATAACCCCTTGTTTAACGTCTCAACTTCCCTGTGTTCCTTGCGTGTAAGCATAATGCCGTTGTTTGGATTGTTTTTTAATTTGGGATTGGATTCTACTCCGAATATATGATGGGCATCGGTTGCCCTAGATTCTTTTGGTATCTCTGTGTTAACGCCAGTTACACTGTTGATGTATCTTTGGTCGTCTGGCTGAATGGATGTAGAAGATAACGGCAGTTCGCCCTTTTCTGATTTGCCTTCTACGTCTTGCCTGAACTTTGACTGTTCGGTTACGGTTCGGTTCGGGTTCTTTGGCTTGGCCTGCTTCTTTTTTGCCCTGATTGGAGTGTCACTGACCTCGTTGTATGGTACCATAACTTTCTCCCCACTTATACCGTCTACTTCTGTAGTGTGCAGTTGCACCCTTCCGTTTGGAAGTCTCTTTGCGTTTATACCTAGTTCCTTTAATGCTGAATACGTCAATCCGGTATCAAAGCCTGCGTTGCTTACCTCTATGCCGTCTGCCGTATGAGTGGCTATCGTATGTCCATGCAGTTTCAAATCATTTCCCTCTACTGCGAACTTTAATGTTCTTTTCTTTCCTTTGCCTACCCATCCTTCGTACTGTTCCTTTCTCTTGAATGCATCGATTGCATCTAGGTCTGCTCCGAATGATGAGGAAAATCTTACTGCCATCTTTTGTTTTAGTTTAGCTTGTAAACCTCTTATTCTATCCAACTGTACTGGTTTTGGTGGTCTTATTTTAGGTGGTATTCCTATTGGTGCAGATGGTTCATTTAGGTTATCTCCATGATGTTCTTCAAATATGTTTTTTCTTATTTTATGTAAATTTTTATTCATATCAATATCTTTATGTGCCAAAGTTAATGTGTCTTTTATTTTACTATGTGGCCCAACAGAAAATTTTTCATCTTCCCTCTGCATTTCTACACTAGGTATAAGTGATACACTTTTTAAATCTTTATCATTTACTTGAAATTCTTTTTCCTTATCAAAATATTTAGACCATTCTTCTTTACTTGCACTTGCACGTACATCTATTGCAAGTTTTTGTAATCGAGCATTAAGTACGAGTCTTCTGTTTGCCAGATTCTTTTCCTGTAGAAGGTTCTTTATTGAACGTCTGTGCTCTGGGGAACTGTGGTTCCTTTTCCTGTGGTGGTTCAAGTGTGATGCTCCTTGTTGATTATGCTGTCCGGAAACAGGCCGGTCTTTTGCTCCGCAAAGTCCAAGTCACTTACGTCACCCTTGGCTATCTTTCTCATGTTTGATGTTCCGGATGCCGCATTGAACAGACCCCAGTTTGCCTGTCCTGCTGTCTCTGTAAACAGGGCCTTTCCTGCAAGCGGAGAGTATTGCTGCTTGTGCGTGAGGTATGCCTGATGCTCTCCCTCTGGCGAAAAGTCTGCCTTGTTGCCCAGATTATGTCCTTGAATGTCATGTACTATTCTGAATATGTCGTTATGGGGAATTTCCTTTCCGTCTGAGTCAATTTCTCCGCTGCCTTGGAGTAACGCATGGTCTTGGAATTTCTCAGAGTTTGCACCGAATCCATGCTCGCTTGCAAAGTACTTTAGCCTGTTATTTTTTATGTCTTCGTGCATTTCCGCCGCATCTGCATATCCTTCCTCATCCTTTCCCAGCTTGGTTATCTGTAATCCGCCTTTTTTTAGCTGGTCGTACTGGGCCTTTGTCTCACTCTTGAAGGCATCATACGAGGCCTTGACTGCTGGGTCGTTTGGTGAATGTTCCATGTCATCGTATGCGTTTGCTATCTCTGTTCCATGGTCTGGGTTAATCTTTACCTTGTGATTGGTCTTGATGCCTGCAGGTTTTATTGTTGCCAAACGCTGCTTCAATGACTCAAGGGTCATGGGAAATGCTTTCCTATGGACTGACGAATTGATTTGAATCCCTCACCTGTGGTTGCTGTACGATGGTCTGGCCCAGTTGCGTGGCCTACTACTTCACCGCTGTCTTCAAGTGCCTTCATCGACCTTAGCTGTCCTGCTGATGGCTTGTGATGTATTCCGAATGATGTTCGTGACTCGCCTGCCCTGTTAACTGGGAATGACTGCACCCTGATTAGTTCATGTTTCTTTGCAAAGTTTGTAACAATTTCGTCACTCTCTACGTCTCCCTGTGACTTGTGAAATGCTGGGTCTGCATCGATTATTTGGTTTACGTGTGCCTCTCCGCCGCCAACAAACTCACCTGACTTTGTCATCCATGTGGAATGTGCATGCATTCCGTCTTTGCTGGAACCGGTCTTTCTGAGAATGTCAGCCATGTCCAGTGCGGCCTTTCGTACCTCTGGGTGCTTCTTTTTTATTATCTTTACCTTTTTAGAATCTTGATAGGTCATGTTATCCATACCCAATGCGGCTAATTTAAGCTTTATCTTTGCGATTTTTTTCATCCTGTTCTCTCTGAAACTATTGATGACAGTTTCTGGGCTGGCTATTTTATCAACGTCTGTACCGTCTGTGTTAGTAACTATACTGTTATTACCTAACTTGTTGTTGATTTTCTTTTCTATTTGAAAGTTCTCGAATCCTGATTTTCTTTTTTGAGGCGAGGTCTTAGGAAAATTCTTCTTACTATCTTCTACCCCACCTGGCATTGTAACTGTAAATGATGCATCGATACCTTTGTTCTTAAATGAATCGAATTTCTTAAACCCACCCTTATTGTCAAATCTTCCTGCTAATTTAAGTCTTATTTTTTGCTTTTTTTTTAATGCGGCCAACTTGCCTTTTACTTTGATTGGACATGCGACCTTGGTCTCCAGTTTGGCAGATTTGAACTGTATTGAACATGAGCTTGATGTGCCCACGCATGTACCCTTGAGCAAGGCGATACGTGCTCCGTATGCCGGATTCTCATCCAGTGCCGCAAGGTGTAGTGCTTCCCATTTTGATATGTTGCCTTCGTGCTCCTGTGCATCCAACTGGTAGATGGCCGGTGAACAGAATGGCGGAAGTACCATGTTGGCAAACTTTGGAAGCATCTCGATTGTTGCGAAATAGTCTCCGTTCTTGTCTCCCTCTACTGCCACGATGTTTCCTACCCTGAACTTCTCCTGATGTGCGAATATCTGGTTCATGTCGTTGGTTGCAAGGTAAGGATGTTCGTAAGAGTCTCCGTACTGACTTGCTCCATGCCATGACGATGCTGTGACAACTAGGGGTCTGCCGATGAACTTTGACATGTTGTCCTTGGCCGTATGTGCCGCAATACCCCATCCGTTTCCGTTGGTTTGCTTGGCGTTAAGCAGCCAGTACTTTGCATAGTGTCCTTGGTTCTCTACAAGTGAGGCCACCTTGTATGGGCCTACTGGCACTCCCTTGAATACAATAGCGTGGCCATGTTCCTTTGCCATGCTTTGCTTGTCCGTAAATTCGGCATCTGCTCCTGTAGGTCTTATAGGTTTCTTTGTTTTAATGTAATCGTTGTTCTGTCTGAGCTTGTTCTGGTTGCCCTCGCTTCCGGATACCGGTGTGTCCTGTATCAGTCCTCTGCGTGCCTCTGTGGTTGCTGGGCCCAGTGCGGCCAGTTTAATCTTGAGCAGCTTGGCACGAAGCTGTTGCTTCTTTTTTTCAGCCTCTTCTTCTGACAAAACCTGTTTAACGTTGTCTGAAATTCTATTAACCATTATCCCAATACCTCTTTGTATATGGTGTTGGTTGTAAATATTCCGCCGTCATCAAACGTAATCTTGGCCTTGAATCCCCATACCCCTGCCTCGTCAAATAACGATGCATCTGACACGACAAAATGTATGATTCCGTCAGTGCCGGGTGAGTTTAACAGGCTGGCAGTATTGGAAGTCTCGTTGTCATCTGGGTCAATTACTATAATCTCATAGGTTCCGGTGTCTGAGCTAAAGTCTATTGCAGAGTTGGTATCAGACGTACTGGTATTTTGACACGTAATCTGTATGTCTGTATTTACATCCCCTGTATGGATTTTACCCAAGTTAACCATGTCTATATTACGGCTCTGGTATATATAACTATTGAATTTGTACCGTCATCAATATGGCCTGTCTGGTCTGTACCGTACCTGCTATGGCCTGTCTGGTCTGTACAGTCATGATGTATGGGTTAGGGTTTGATATTATGACATCCGCTGTGGTAGTCTTTGTTCTAACGGAGAATAACGTAATGTCTGCGGTGACCGTCTTTGTGGTGTCTGGAGACGTTCCGCCTATACGTTTTACTATCAAGTTTGCCGTAGCTGTCTTGGTCAATGCAGACAATATTGTTACATCTGCAGTTACAGCCTTACTGCTTACTGTTGCAATTCTGACGTTTGCCGTAGCGGTCTTGGTCTGTGCTGGAATGGATACCATTACATCCGTAGATACCGTTCTGGTCTGGTCTAAGTCTTTTATGATTAGGTCACATGTTACGGTCTTGGTGCCAGTCAACAACACAATAATGTCGGCATTCGTTGTCTTGAGCACTCCTAAATCTTTAACCCTTACGTTTGCAGTTGCGGTCTTGGTGGTGCCTGCGGATGTACCACCAATGGCCTTTACTATTGTATTTGCAGTAGGTGTCTTTGTATATCTGTTTACTGCTATAACGTCTGCTGTAGCGGTCTTTGTTAGTCTATTGACTGCTATAACATCCACTGTTACGGTCTTGGTTTGGGTAGGTACTCCCACGTATATGTCTGCAGTCGCACTCTTGGTCTGTGCTAGTGCTTTTACTATGACGTTTGACGTAACAGTCTTTGTACCTGTTGACAGTCCGCCAGTGTTATAGTTGGTTGAGATATAGTTGTCATCCAAGTAATCTGCGTTCTCTAATATAATAAAGTCACATGTTACGGTCTTGGTGGCATGGTTGACTGTAATCAAGTCAGATGTTACGGTTTTAGTATTATGGTCGACTGTGATGATGTCTGCGGTGACCGTCTTGGTTTGTACTGGCGTACCAATGTATACGTCTGCGGTGACTGACTTGGTGCCAAGTAAGAACAATATGGCATCTGCGGTTGTCGTCTTGGTTCTTCTGTTAAATGCAATTACATCGGCAGTTGCCGTTTTAGTTAATACGTTGATTGTAATTAAATCAGCAGTAACGGTCTTGGTTCCTCTGTTGACTGTAATCAAGTCAGATGTTGTAGTCTTGGCCCTTCTGTTGACTGATATTACATCGGAAGTTACGGTCTTTGGTGTAGATAACGATTTAACCATAACGTTGGAAGTTACTGTCTTGGTGCCAGCTTCACCGCCTAGGGTAGTGTTGTAGTCAGTTTCTAAATAGTTGTCACCCAAATAGTCCGGAATATCTAATATTATGACATCCGCTGTAACTGTCTTGGTTTGTGGTAATGACTCTATGAATATGTCTGCCGTAACCGTCTTTGTTTTGTGATTTACTGCTATCAAATCTGCGGTAGATGTCTTTGTCAATCTATCAACTGTTATAACGTCTGCCGTAACCGTCTTGGTTCGTATGTCTACTATGATTAAATCTGATGTTACTGTCTTGGTTGCTGTTGCTCCGTCTGTGTCATAGTTTGCTATCTGATAATCCTTTGCATTGTAATTATCAGCCATTTAATTATTCCCTCTCGTATGCTGTCTGTGTCGGCTCTCCCCCTGCCCATATGCCTGCCTGCTCTATGTGGCCGTCAGGATATACATAATTTATAGACTGGGTATTTGTACCGCCTATTTTTTGTTGCCATCCTACCATGTAGAAGAACATGGCCTCTGCACTTGGGTCGTTAGGATTGATGAAATTTCTTCGTCTGTAGATTAGGCGTTGATTTGGTTCCAAGTGAAGTTTGAATGTTAAGTTATCATCACCATAGATAGCGAAAGACTTTAGTCTAGTCCTGTCTATGTTCTCATAGCCGTTCTTACTACCATCCTCGTTATATTGAGGAAGGATTGTACCGTCAGAGTATATAGCCTTCCAAGCAAAATTCATTGTATTGAAATCCTATATGTATTGTATTACACATGATATAATATAATACAAAATAGTATATAAAGTAATTAACTGTGTTTAGATTTCATCGTACTGGAAAGTTAATGTCTCATCTGTTTTGTTGCCAGGAGTAGCTGTTGATGCTACTGCAACTTGTAAGATTAGATAGTCACTTGTTTCTCCAATAGCGTTAATGATTGAGGAATCTTCTGATATTGACGGGCCAGTCAATGGGGAACCGCTTGTATAATCAAAGGCTGAGGCTACAGTTGAAACAGATGCGTGGCCTGCTGTCAGTTCTATACCTGTAGTACCGGAAGTACCGCCTGTGGATGCTACTTCATATCCTGCTGTACTGCCAGAATTTTTAGTTGGAAATTGTAATCCTACGTTAAGTGTAATTCCTGTTCCGAAACCTGTTCCGTCTGTATAAAATTTAATATTGTCAACTTGAGTATCTGGTGCTGTATCACATTTTAAGTAAATTTGTTTCCAGTAAGAATAGTTTGTTCCTGATGATGGCACTGGTACTGGGTCAATGGCATCGATGGTAGTATTATCATTGGTTTTAAATCTTAGTGCCGGTGCTCCTAGTGCATCTACGTCTGTACTTGCTCCAGGTGATGTGTCTGTTCCTGCTGTATCAAAGTAAACGCTAAATGCTGCGACCATGTCTATTAATACACTGTTTTATTATATAAGCATTTTAGAGTACTATTGAGTGTTCTCATCGCCTGCTGTTAGAATTGAATCCAGTTCCGTTACGGTATCTATGAACCCGTTGTAATGTCCTGCTATCCATGTACTTTCTTTCTCCTCGTTCATCAAGGATATGTAGGCCATCCTTGTACCGTTCTTTGCTCTGGCCACTATACCTCAGTCCAGGCGTTGTTGTATAGAACGTATTCCTTGTTTGTATCCGTAGCGTAAAATATAGAGCCATCTTCAATATTTGGTAATAAATTGGTTGTAGGTTCATAACTTATAATTACAATTCCTGAACCACCAACTTTTCCAGCTCCACTGTACACAGTTTGACTTCCTGCTCCATCTCCTGTATTAGCTGCACCAGCTACGTTAGCTCCACTTGTTCCACCTTTTGCTCTAGTTACTGCTGAACCTGTTATTGATGACGCTGTTCCAACTCCACCTGTTCCTCCTGAACCAGCTCCACCTGAACCTCCACCGCCTCCTGAATTAGTTGCTGATGTTCCAACTCCACCATCATTTCCTTGACTTGGTGTAGTGCTTGGAGTGTTTCCTGAACCAGCGGCTGAAGCGTGTGAACCTCCACCGCCTCCTGAACCTCCATCTCTACCAGCTGCTCCACCTCCACCATCTCCACTTCCTCCACCTCCACCTCCAGTTGAAGTTATAGTTGAAAAAATTGAATCTCCACCATCATTTCCTGTTCCACCTTCTCCACCAGCTACTCCACCAGCACCAACAGTAATAGTATAAGCTTGTGCTGTAACTCCGAAACCTGTGGCAGTTCTATATCCTCCTGCTCCACCACCGCCAGGTGTTCTGCCACCATAAGGTGCACCACCTGTTCCTGTACTTCCTCCACCAGCGATTACGAGGTATTCTACGTCATATGATGATGTTGGAGTGAATGTTCCACTTGATGTGAATGTATGTACTGTTTTAGTTCCATTAGTTGTAATAGTTCCGCCTGTTGCTGATGCAGTCGCTTCTCTCTCACTTTCAGTTCCCCTGATACGATTACCTGCAAGATATTCCACCATGTCTATACGTTCACTCCCATATTAGATAAAGATTCTTGGCTCATTGTTGACTGTCCATAGCTCCTATTGCTTGGTCAGTGCTATCATCAACGTATGCAGAAGAATAATTATAATATGTCATGGCAAAACCTGCAATTCCTGATGAACTATTACGCCAAAATCTTGTACCACTTGCACCGCCATACTCAAACAATATTCTATCTCCCTCTGCAAGTTTTACAGGTGAACCTATATCATGGTCAATTATTGTTGCAGATGTTGGTAATCCAGTAGCACTAAAGTTTGCTGTTGCCTTTACTGTATCACTTGAATCTCTTACGGTTATTTGATAATTGCCACTTGGGCTTGTAATTTTACTTAGTTTAAATTTAATATTTTGAACATATTTTCCTATTGCTGGAGAACCTGCAAGTATTTTCATTCCTACTCTTGTTCCATGTCCTGCTGATGCTACTTGTATAATCCAGTCAGCATTACTTGCAGTTGCAGTTGTATCATAGAATTTTTCCAATCCTTCTAAGTTCCAAGTAGCAGGTGTTGTTACACTTGTTACTCCGTTGTAAAGTTCAATTTCACCAAATGAACCACTTGCATCAGCATTGGTGTTTGAAGTAAGATGGTTCATGGCTTTGATATATCGTAATCCTCCTACTCCACTTGCATTTGTATAGTCCTGTGAACCAAGTAGTGTTCCACTATGACTTCCACTTCTCACGTTTAGGGTATAATTGGCATCACTTGTTCTTATCATTTCAACATAGAATGAACCTGTGGCACCCAACACTTCCAAGTCCGTTGAACCCAACTGTGAGTTGATAGTAGTTCCGTTAGTTCTAGTGATTGCAAGGCTTTGACTGGAAGAATTGTTTCTAATTACACCTACCATTGAATCTTGACTTGTATCTGAATTACCTGCCGTTGATGACAAACCAAACATTACCCAATCAGAAGAAGCTGTTGTACCTTGACTCCATGTATCAATATCCAACTTAAATCGTAATACCCATTTTGTATCTGATATGTTTGCAGTTCCAACGTCATAATACATTACTTCAGTTGAACCTGTCATGTTTGCAAACGTTATTTCATTGTTAGACTGTCCCCATGTTGAACCTGTAGGGGAATTTGTCCATGCTACTGCATCTAAATCTGTTGATGTATTTGCTGATTCTGGTGTTCTCCAATATCTTCTACCTGTATCTTTCTCTACTAGAATGGAATTATCTTGTACGTTGGTTGGTATTGTTGCAGGAGTTGATACATAAGTTGCAGCTGTTCCTCCTGAACCACCGTTTGTACCTGTTCCCCCACCTGAACCTCCATCACCGCCATTTCCACCAGCTTCTCCAGTACCTAATCCACCACCTTCACTTGTTATGGTAGAGAATACTGAATCACCACCTTTACTTGCATTGGCAACTGCTCCAGCTCCTCCAGCACCGACTGTAATAGTATAAGATTGTGCTGTAACTCCGAAACCTGTGGCAGTTCTATAGCCTCCTGCACCGCCACCACCACCAAGACCTCCGCCACCGCCACCGCCTCCAGCGATTACGAGGTATTCTACGTCATATGATGA
>Ga0114918_10003686_pt1 | contig 13438 bp, 10 predicted proteins | sample LantaG_FD_87015 | JGI IMG/M metagenome (GOLD analysis project Ga0114918, IMG submission 87015) | Deep subsurface microbial communities from Baltic Sea to uncover new lineages of life (NeLLi) - Landsort_02402 metaG | ecosystem: Environmental > Aquatic > Marine > Oceanic > Sediment | place...
GTGCCTTTCGTTGGGCTAGCCCCGCCCCCCCGTTTGAAGGGAGCGCCCGAGGTTTCTACCCAAGCCCCCCTGCCCCCCCCCCCCCCCCCCCTAACAGAGAAAGACAGATTTTTCAAAAAAAAAGAATAGAAGCGGAAAAATAAGCCACCACCTGCCTTCAACCCCTCGCCCCTTTTCCGCGGCGAATACCCTCTTTTCCCCTTCGCTTCTGCCTATGCCCCACCCCCGGTACCGCTAGCTCAGAATACAACAGACACTACTTCCGCATGCTCAAGAGCGAGACAGGAAAAACAGACACGAAAAGCAAGTGGCCTCCTGTTCTGCTTTTTGCCTTACTTCCCATTTTTACCAAAGACCCCCCCCCCCTCCCGGCAGATTCCGGGGGAGGACGCAGCGACCAGAAAAAACCAGAAAGCTGTTTTTTTTCTCCGGTTGTCTCTCATCGGCGTGCTCTGCCTCTCAGGGGCTCGCGCGAGACAGAAGAGGGCGTGTCTTTACAGAAAGAGACGTCTTAAAAAAAAATCAAAAATCAAAAAGACACTTGGCTTTCGTGCCTTGTGAAAAGGGGAAGAGACACGGCGCCCAAAGGGGCGCCGTGTCTCGGAGGGGAAGGGGAGGTGATGAGAGGCGATCTTTTCGTGGTCTTCTTATCCGCACTCTTTTCTGCCCCGCACTCCTCTCTGTCGAGATAGGGGCGTGTCTGTGCAATTGATTGATTGATCTACAAAGGACGGGCTCGGGCTCTCAAAAGTGTGTGAGTGTGTGTGTGTGGGTGGGTGGGGGGGGAGGAGGTCTCGCTGTTTCGTCTACAAAAAAGAAAAAGGCTTCTTCTGTTTCTTTCTCCTCTCTCCTTCCTGTATTGATAAATGAAAAAAAACGAAAACAAAAACCCTCAAAAACAAATCCGTTTCAAGCCAATCGCAGCCCCGCGGGCACGCACACGTTGTACTGCGGGAAGGCCCCCGCGGGCCTGCAGGCCCACCCGGCCGCGCACTGGTCGTCCAGGGAGCAGTAGCAGAGCTTGCGCAGCGCGCAGAGCGGCGCCGTTGTCAGGGGGCCCGAGCGCGCCGCGACGGCGGAGAACAGCGGCGGCTCGAAGACTTTCAAGGGATCGTGGATGGCCTGCTCGGCCAGCAGTCTATCGAAGTTTGGGTAGAGGTCCCGCACGGGGCAGTCTGGGTTGGTGAAGGTGCGGGCAAAGTTCTGGAACACGGATTTTTGGGAGGTTTCGGAGAGAGAGAGGAGAGTGAGAATGCGCAAGCTAGAGAGAGCGAGGCGTTTCGACAATTTCTTTAATCTTCTCCTCCTCTTCTGCTTTTGCTTCTTCCCCCCCCCCAAAAAAAGACATCACCTTGCCCCAGTGTGGGCGGCCGCGGTACTGAAAGAGTTTTTGGTTTTTGTGGTCGAGCGGAGGAGGAAGAACAAAGTGAGACAAGAGTCGAGGGAGTCGACTTTTCTCTCTCTCTTCTCGACCCGAAAAAAAAACGTTGAAAGCTCCGACAACAGACCGAACCTTGTACACTGTCAGCTGCTCGATCTCCTCCTGGATGAAACTGTACTTGGCAGGCACGTCGGGCAGGGCCCTGGACCTCAGGATGGCGTATGCCGCAAGGACGGGGGCTCGCATCCCGGAGGAGATGGAGATGTCATCGGCGACGCCGTTGCCGAACCTAAGAGGATTTTTGTTTTGTTTTTTTTGAGTTCGGGGGCCATTGTTTTCGTTTTTTTTTGTGCCCCTGTGAGCATCTAAGAAGCAACCTGGAAGACGAAAAAGCAAAAGAAAACGAAAGAAGAAGAAGAAGAGGCGGGAAGAAGTATAGGCGGGAAGAAGAAGAAGCAAAATTGCTCGTTGGCGTTGCGCACCGCCCCCGCCGCCCTCGCGACGCTGGCGGTGTCGCCGTTCCAGAGAGCAGGGTAAGGGGGGAAAAGAAGAGCTCACCGGATCAAAAAGTAAGCCAGCGGCGCGCAGCGCGGCCCTCCGCCGCCGCCGAGTCCTTTCGAGAAAATCAGCTGTACGTCTTTGACCCACGCCTCGAAGTCGTCCTGCTCGATGACCATCTCGATCTCGTCCAGGGCGACCCCTTCCCGGCCGGCCCAGATCACGGAGTCGGGGGGCTGCCAGTTGCCGAGGATGGAGCCCGTGCTGCCGACGCCGAGGGGCAGGGGGACCAAGGCGTGGCGCGAGCTCGCCATCTGCTGCAGCACTTGCGCCCCGAGCCCGAGCCCGCACGACGCCGCGCCGAGCGCCGCAGAAGAGCCCTTCGCTCCCGTCTCGTTGGCGTCGAGCTGCGACGTTCTCACGAAGGCCGAGGCGAGCTGGAGGAAGCCCGGAGGCGTCGCCTCGGAGAAGGTCGGGCCCGGCCCGGTCTTGCTCGTCTCGAGGAGGCTCGCGAGCTTCGCCGCGAGGGGGTCACCGCGCTGGGCCGCGAGCGAGTAGAGCGCCGCCTCTGTCGTGGCGTTTCCCGCGTCGACCAGGATGTAGGCGTTGTACTTTTTCACGTCCGGCCTCCACAGCAGGGCGACGCTTGTCGAGTCCCCTCCGACCTGTTGGAGCCGCGCCGCGTCCGCCGCCATCGTCTGGTCGCTCTTGGCCGTCAGGGTCAGCGCGGCGGTCTTCGACAGCGGCTCCATCCTGAGGGTGACCTCGGTCACGACGCCCAGGAGGCCCATGCCCCCGGCGATGGCGCGGCCCTCGGGCGAGTCGTGCGCGGAGCGGTGGATTGTTCCTGGTGGCAGGGGGTTGGAGAGGAAGTAGAAGAAAGAGAAGAAGAGGGAAAGAAGAGGTGAAAAATGTTGAAAAAAAACCTGAAACCAAAAAACAGATAAAAACGAAAACTCACCGGTCGCGTCGACCCACACGAACTCGGTGACGATGTCGTTGAAGGCGCTGGGCCTCCCGACCCCGCCGGACCCGTGCAAGGAAGCGGAGATGACGCCCCCGACCGAGAGGTCTGTTTTTTGTTTTTCGAAAGAAGGAGGTGAGAATGTTTTTTTTCTCCCCTGGTGAACTTTGAACCGCCCCCCGGGTTTTGCGCGACGAGCGCGTCGAGCCTGTCCCTGATCAGGACGTCCTCCCCTTGTTCTCTCGAGAAAGAAATGAAAGAACTCGGGGGGAAACAGAAGAAAGCCATTGCTCTCTCTCTCTCACGCACCCGACCAAACAGTCGGCACCCCCCTCGGAGGGGAGAGCCCCCGCTCCTCGGCCCAGTGCCAGACCTGCCAGAGGCGCGAGCCGGCGAGCACGGTCATCGCGAGAGGATCGTTCCCGCCCCCGCCGTTCCCCCCTGCTCCTCCGCCGCCGCCGCCGACAAGCAGAGGCGTGGAGACGCCTCGCAGCGAGTCCAGAAGCACCGCCGCCGTCGCCGGGGCGGCCGAGCTCGTCGTCGGAGGAGGAGGCAAGGGACCGTACGTCGGGGGCAAGGGAGACCCGAGCCCGCCGCCGTAGCCGCTCGGGCAGGTGAAAGGCGACGTCGAGTGGAAGACGGAGCTCGTCGCGCGAACAGAGAGCGGCTTGCCTCCCGCGGCCGCGGCGGCGACGAGGCCGGCGATGCCCGAGGCGAGCTCCTCGGTGGAGGAGGGGAACAGCGTCGCGTCGGCATAACACATGACCATGCCGTAGACGCAGGTGTCGGCCGCCCCGGCGTCGGCGGCGAACTGCGCTGGAGCGTTGGAGAGGAAGGGAGGAAAGAAAGAGTCAGTTTGTTGCTGCAGTTGTTGAGGTAAAAGGTTTTCGTTCTGTAACTCTCATGTCGATGCGACGGGCGCGACATCGAATTCGTCGTCCGTCGTTCGCCCCTCGTCCTCTTTGCTGAAACCAAAACAGCCTCTCTAATTCTCATTTATGGATGCGCACCTTTGAGTTGGCCTCAGCGGGGGCGAATGAGCTCGCGTTAAGGAAGCCGTGCGCGCCTGGAACGCGTGCGACGATCCCGGCGTCGAGCGGGCGGGTCGCTGCCGCGAGGACAAGGAGAAGCGAGATGGCCTCCAAAGGCGCGCCAACGCGCGGCCTGCCCATTACGAAACGGATATTTTCTTTCGCAGACGCTCAGGCATGATCAATGCAAATCTTAGCGAGGAAAATCAAGCGAGGGAGCTCTACTGAGAAGGAGAAAGAAGAGGGAAGAAGGAGAAAGAGCCGTCGTTGGCGTCGAGTTTTTTTTTTTTTGCTCTTGAATGAAAATGAGAGGAAAAGAAAAAGCAGCGGGTCCAGCTCAGCTGCTTCTGAAAAAAGAGAGCCATCGAAATCATCCACGCGTCCCCCTTCACGCTCCACGCTTTCAAGAGGGAGAGGGAGCAGAGCAGGCGTGGTTGTTATCAATTCGCTCTTTCTTCCTGTGGCCCTTCTAAGAGTCTTTTTCTTTTTTCTTCTTTGAGGGCCGAGGCCGGCGTTCGGTGTCGAAGAAGCCCACAGCTATTTTTATTTTCTTCGCAACTTTCCCTCTCTCCCCTCTGTTTTCTAGTAGGAGAAAAGGAGAAAGAAAAAAACGCCGCGTCTCTCTGTTCTCTTATATGACGAGCTCCACCCCTTCCTCATGCTGCAAAGGCACCGGAGGCTGCGGCAGCAGCACAAGCGGAGCTGGCAGCGGCTGCGCTGCTGCTGCTGCTGCTGATATCGATGAGCCGTCGTCGCCGATGGATTCGTCGAAATCGCCAAAAACGTGTGCCCGTTGCCCGAATCCTTCCGACGTCTCAACGTCCTCATTCGGCTCTGCGGCTCTGTGCTCGAGCTGCCTGCGCGAGGCCCTGAGGTCGCGCGTTGGCCGCGAGGCCGTCGATCTGAGAATCAAGGGCCAGAGAGTCGTGGTCGCTTGGTCCGGAGGTGGGAATTGGACGAGGCAAGTTTATTTTTTTCGTCCCGCCGAATTCGAAAAAAAAAAAAACTCAACCCCCTCAACCGTTTGGTGACCCCTCTCACTCCACCCTCTCAGGCCCGTCCTCCCGCCTCCTCGCCGAGCTGCTGTCTGCCGTCGCGGCACCGGCCAGCTACCCGGGGGCGAGGCCCAGCTTCGAGCTCGTCGCGGCTGTCAAGGTCGACTGCCGCGCGTGGAGGAGGCTTCACTCGAGAGCTCTCTCTGCCGCCGCGGAACTCGGAGACGCCTCAGCGTCGACCTCCACCAAACCCGCTGCCGCCGCCGCCGCTGCTGCCTCGCTCGCACCGACCGTCGTCCCGATCTGGCTCGCTCTCGCCGAGGAAGAGACCGAGGGCCTTCGGCGCCTCGAGCTCTTGCACTCCTCCCTCGAGGAAACGGGGAACGGCGACGACGACGGAGAGGGAGAAGAGCCACCCTCTCGGACGACGGAAAACAGGCGCCGCCGCCGCCGCCCGCGCCCCGAGCTCGCCTCGGCGAGGCGCCGCGCCGAGCGCTCGCTCGTCAGGGCCTCCCTGCTCCGCTTCGCCCGGCTGCGAGGAGCGACCGTCGTCGCCACGGCCGAGACGGCGACCCGCTGTGCGGCCTCCGCGGTCTCCGCCGCGGCCGCCGGGGCCGGGGCCGCGCTGCCGCTCGAGGTTGCCGGCTGCGACCGGAGGTTTTGTCGCTCCGGGGAAGAAGGAGACCAAGGGCGAGGAGGAGGCCCCGTCTCCTTCGTGCGCCCCCTCGTCTCCGTCCCGGCCTCGGACGTCGAGGCCGCGGCGAGGCTGCTGGGACTGACTGCGGCGGCGGCGGCGGACGGAGGAGAGGGAGACGACGAAGGAGAGGAAGAGCAAGACGGGGTCCTCGCGGCCGCGGCCGAGTTCCTTGGCGCCGCGCAGCTCCGTGTTCCGTCGACGGCGACCTCCGTCGTGGCCGCCCTGGGCAAGCTCGCGCCCTGCGGGTGGGCGGGACGGAGGAGCGAGGACGCGCGCAGGAGCGAGCCGCCGAGAAGCCTCTGCGACCTGTGCGCCGCGGGGCCGTGGTCGAGCGGCGACGGCGCCGAAGCGGAGGTCGAGGTCGAGGGTGAGGGCGATTGCGGAACCGGGGGCGGCGACGAGGAACAAGAGAAGAAGAAAGAGAAGCTCGTCCTCCGCCTCTGCTATCCCTGTGCCACGGTGGCGCTGGGGGCCCCGCCGGCGCCCGCCGGGGCCTCTCCCGTGGTCCCCAGGGCCGCGGCGAGGAGGATGGCGCAAGCGCTGTTTGCCGGCGCTGGGGGAGGAGGCGGCGGGCTCTGGGGGAAGAGGTAGAAAAGAGAACGAAAATTTGAAAAAAACTTGAAAAACTTGAATGAAAAAAAATACCGATTTCTCTCTCTCTCCCCGCGAATCAAAAGGCAGTTGAGAAGATTTACAAACAAAAGAAAGACAAAGAAAAGCATTGCGAAAGTGCGTGAATTTCGTTTTAAAAAAGATGGAAAGAGGAAGAGCAAAGGAAGTTTAAAGACTCCCTCTCATGCAATGGAGAGCTGCTCCTCCTCCTCCTCCTCCTCCTCCTCCATCACCGCGTACATGGCAGCCGTCCCGACACCGCACCCGCCGTTGGTGCGCGCGATCTTGACGTAGCCTCCGTCGCCCCAGTGCGACGACCAGCTGTTCCGCACGAGCCAGAAGTCCTTGCCCGACGCCCCGTCCGTGCCGTACCCAACCAGGGCCACGGAGTGGTCCAGGTCCTCCTCCCTGGGGCTGCACGACGGCTCGTCGTAGACGCCCGAGGAGTAGAAGCGGAACCCTTTCGCGGCCGCGTTGATCGAGACCTGCAGGGGCCCCCGAGAGTAGACTGCCTCTATCAAGGCCTCGTCGTCGCCCGCGGGCACGAAGGCGTAGCCCTTCACCTTGGGAGGCGAGGGAGAAGACGAGGAGATCGAAGAAGAGGGAGGAGAAGAGTCGAGGGAGGAAGAGGCATCCTCAGGCGCCTCGGGCTGCTTACGGAGGCAAAAGCCGGCAGCGCCAATGTACTGATAGTTCCGCTCGACCTCAAACTCCCCGCGCCGCTCCTTGACAAGCCAGTCGAGGGCTGCATCTGCGTCCCCGCCCCCACAGGCCGAGTTGGCCCCAAAGTCCCAGGAGCAATCCATAAACTGCTGCTCCGAGGCCGAGAGAGAAACACCCGAGGACAGGAAAGCCGCGCCCTCGATCGCGGCGGTGGTGCCAAACGCCCAGCAGGAGCCGCACGTCGATTGGTCCTTGACGGCCTGCGGGACGGCTCCGGTACTCCTCCAGTCGACGGCGGAGGGGACGCGGCCCTTGGGGACCTTGCGGGAGTAGGGGAGCTCTGCGGAGAAGGGCTTCTTTTTCTTCTTCCTCTTCTGGAGAAGCTCCTCTCCGTCTTCTGCTCCGTCTTCTTCTTCTCCTTCTTCGTTCTCCTCTTTCTTCCTCCGCTGCCTCCGAGCCGCCAGTGACTCGCTCTGCAGGTAAGTGGCGGCGAACTCGGCGTCAGAGAGCGCGGCGAAGCGGTTGAGCCGGACGCGGTACGATGGGGAAGGAGGAGAGGAGAGGAGCAGCGCGTCGCCGCCGCGAGCGCCGTTGTGTTCAGCGACAAAGGCGGCGTTCTCCTCGAGCGCAGAGAGGGGAAGAGGAGGGGAAGAGAGCAGGGACGAAGAAGAGGAGAGGAGCGGCGCGTCGCCGCCGCGGGCGCCGTCGTGTTCGGCGACAAAGGCGGCGTTCTCCTCGAGCGCAGAGAGGGGAGGAGGAGGGGAGGAGAGCGGGGACGAAGAAGAGGAGGCTCTCCTCCCCCTGCCACTGCAGGGCAGACGCGGCGCGACGGAGGCCGCCGTCGCTGCCAGCCTCGCGGAACGGCGCCGCCTCGCCCTCCCCGCTTGAACCTTCTCTCCGCCGACCTCGACCTCGACTTCGATGCACGACGCCGGCTTCTCGAAGCTCGCCGCCGGCGGCGGCCCCGGGACCAGCTCGCCGTAGTCGACGACGTACTCATCGAAGTGGGAGCCCGAGAGGACGTCGGGACCCAGCTGGTGGAGGCGGAGAGGGCGCGGGAGCGCCGCCGCCGCCGCCGCCGCTCCTCGTTGCTCGCCGCCGTCGCCGCCTTTGCCGCCGCCGCTCGCCCAGAACCGATAGACCGTCTCCCTCTCCCCGTGCCTCGCCCTGGCCTCCCACAGGCCCGCCTGCACGGTCCCGTCCCCTCCCGCGGACGCCACGGAGATGCGCTTCTCGCCCTTGAACTTCCAAACGGGCTCTTGTGATTCTTCGTCGACGACTGCGCTCAGGTCGGGGAGCAGCGGCGTTTCCAAAAGCTGTAAGGACTCGTCGTCGGCCTTATAGGCGGCGCAGCCGACCTCGTCGATGCGCGGGGTGGACTCGTAGTAGGTCTCGTCGGTGGCCAGGATGACGTTGCTGCCCGAGTAGAGGGACTAAGGATTAGACAAGTTTTTTTTGAGGTTTCGAGGTCGTTTGAGCGTCAGGTGTTTGATCGCCTGTTCGGTTTTTTCCTTCTTCTTTTTCTTCTTCGATCAGTCGTCTTCAACTTCCTCTCTCACCTGCTTGGCCAGCCGCCTCTCCGCGTCCCGGTGCACCACCACGTCGTAGACCAGCTCCGAGCTCTGGAACTCGCGCGTGTACGGTAGTGAGAAGTTGTACGAGAGCGTGAACGAGGCGGGCCATTTCGGAGGCGATGGAGACGGAGCAGCGGGGTCGGCGCTTCTTTTGGCTGCTGCTGATGCCAGCGGCAAGAGCAGGAGCGCAAATATCAAGCGCTCCATTTCTCGACGATGTATGTATATACAGAGAGAGCACGCGCGGGCGAGAGAGAGCGAGGCGCAAAAGCGCGCGAAAGCGGAGGAGGAGAAAAAGTTGGGTGTGCAATCACCGTCGAATGAAAACTCGCTCCTCTCAATTTGTTCACCTCCTCGCCTCCTCCGGTCTCCTCTTCCCTCTTCCGGCTCTCTAGCCGTCCTTGCGGCGCCTTCGCCGCCGCCGCCGCCCTCCTCTTGCTTCTTCTCTTCTGTTTCTCCTCCACACTTTACAGCTGCCCGCCTTCAAACTATCGCTTCCCCGTTCTCGAAGCTCGGTGCTTTTCCGCCCGCCGCCGCTGCTTCCGCGTCCGCTGCCGCTTCCGCGTCCGCCGCCGCCGCCGTCCCAACCATCCCGGGAGGCGCGAACAGCCTCCGCGCCCACGCCAGCCTGCCCCAGTCCGCCGCGCGCGCCCTCGCGTCCGCCCTCTCGCGCAGCGCGTTGCTGGCGGAGACGAGCACGAGCATCACGGGCACCTCGACGAGGACGCCGACCGAGCACGCCAGCGCCGCGCCCGACCCCGCCCCGAACGCGCCGACGGCGACCGCAATCGCGAGCTCGAAAAAGTTGGAGGTCGCGATGAGCGCGGCCGGGGCCAGCAGCTCGTGGGGCATCGAGAGAAGGCCCGAACCCGCGAGGTACACGATCATCCAGACGAGCGCCGTCGAGATCGTCATCGGCACGGCGATCAGCAGGATGTGCAGCGCCTTGCTGCCGACGACGGCGCCCTGGAACGCAAACACGAGCACCAGCGTCGCGAGCAGCCCCGCGAGCGTGACGGGCTTGAACGCGCCGGCGACCCTCTCGATCGCCCGCTGCGCCTGCGCCCTTCCTCCCAGCCGGCGCACGAGCACCAGCCGCACGGCGACGGCGACGAGCAGCGGGATCCCGACGAACGCGAGCACGGAGGCCGTCACGATCTTGTAGGGGGGGGGCACGTCGCCCGCGGTCACCCCCTTCCCGAGCAGCAGCGACACGATCGGCACGAACAGCGCCAGCGTCAGCAGGTCGTTGACCGCGACCTGGATGACGGTGTACGCCGCGTTGCCGCCCACCAGCAGCGACCAGACCAGGACCATCGCGGTGCACGGCGCGGCGGCGAGCAGGACGCTGCCCGCGATGTACTGGTCCGCGTCGGCCCTCGGCAGGACCCGTGAATAGAGCACGCGGAAGAAGAGCACGGAGACTCCGTACGCCAGGAAGGGCTGCACGAGGAAGTTGGTCCCCGAGGTGAGCGCGACCGGGCCCGGGACCCTGGCGACCTCCCTGAGGGCGGCCCAGTCGACCGAGAGCAGCATCGGGAAGATCATCAGCCACAGCAGCGCCGCCATCGGCGCCGAGACCCCGAGGACGCTGGCCCTGTCGAGCGCCGCGGGGACCGCCGGCAGGAAGAAGCCCACGAGGGAGCCGGCGGCCATGCAGAGGGCGACCCAGACGAAGAGGTACTTGTCGAGGAAGGAGATCTTTGGCCGAGGAGGAGGAGAAGAGGAAGAGGAGGTCGAGGTCGGAGGAGGAGAAGGACGAGGAGAGGAAGAGGAGGTCATCGGAGGCGACGACGGGGAAGTCGTCGTTGCGAGCTCCGTCGAAGATGGGGTCAACGCCTTCGCCTCCTCCCCCGTGCTCGCCGCGGACCGAACTGCAGCTGTTGTTGCATTGTCCGAGGCTACGTCGACTGGGGCGTCGTCGCCGCGAGCGCCCTTCTCGCCGGCAGACGCCTTCACGCGGAAGAGGAAGGGCATGCCTCTCCCCCTGCTGAGAAGCTGTGCTCTCCCGATTCAGTTTGCAGAACAAGTCACACGAAAACGCACAAAAAAACACTCGGCTCTCTCTCTCAAATTTTCATCTCCTCCTCCCTCTTGGCCTGCGACCTCGCCTTCCCGCCGGCCACCGCGGCGCTGCCCCCCACGGGCGGCAAGCCTTTCACAAGAGGCCACGAATACGTCCCCGGGGGGCTTGCCATCTTCGGGAGGCGGAAAACGGACTCGAGCGCGGCTCGGATCGCGGCGTCGGCCGAGCGGAGCGCGGCGAGGGCTTCGTCGGCGTCGGCGTCGGCGTCGGCGTCGGCGGCGCTTGCCTCCTCCTCCCCGCCTTTCCTCCCCCGCTTCTCCTCCTCGAGCAGGAGGACCGGCAGAGCCGCCGGAGCCGCCGCGGAGACCACGATGTCGCCCCCCCGGCCGCCGGCCTCGAACACGCAGACGACGGATGGCAGCAGCGGGCAGAGGCCCGGCGCGCGGTCCAGCAGCGCCCGGTGCCCCTCGCGGAGGACCGTGAGCGTCGCGGCCCTCCCCGAGCTGCCCGGGGGCCGGACGGGAGAGGAGGAGGAGGAGGACGGGGAAGCGGCGGCTCCCTCATCCTCGGCGCCCTCTGCCGCCGCCGCATGCTCCTCCGGCGGCGGCGACGAGGAGCCCGGAGAGACCGCGGCACTGACGACGGCGAAGCCGGCGAGCCGCAGCTCCTCCTCGAGCCTGTGCGAGACCTGGTCAAACGTCGACACCGCGGCCGGGACGACGCGAGAATGCGTCCCGGGGTGGTCGAAGGCCCTGGAGCCGAAGTGGTCGGAGACGCCCGCGCCCGCGGGGTCGTTGGCGGTGGCTGTCGAGGTTTCGAGAAGGGGTTAGGTGAGGGAAAAAAAAAAGAGACGACTAGATTTTTCCGCCGCCGGCATCGCCGAAGAAAAAAGAAAAAAGCTCTACGCTGCCGCTTCTGTATCTTTCTGCTTCGCGCCCTTCCTCTGGAGGAGCTTCTTGAACATGCTTATTGCGCTGAGAACGAAGATCGAGAGAGAGAGTGTGTGTCTGAGAGAAGAAGAAGAAAAGTGACCAAGAGAGAGAGAGAGGGATGAAGTTTGGTTTTGTTTTCAGATGCAAGTAGAAATGATTTTTCTTCAAGTCGACCCCGATTTTTCTTCTACTTGCAACTCTCAACAGGTTTCCGCGCTTTTAGAGGAAAAAGCAGCGTGCGATTTCAACTTTATTCATTTTCTCTCAATCTCAACAATGGAAAAAGCAAGGCAGTGAGAAAGAGGGGGGGGGGGAGCGGGGGGGAAGCCGGGGAGACGCGTGCCCTTGTATTTTGTTCTCTCACCCCCCTCGACTCACTCGCGGCGAAGAGGGCCAAGTGCCGTAAGGTCTCGCGTGCGCTCGCCCTGCAGCCCGTCGAATCTCTCGGCCGCGGCGTCCCTGGCGGCCGTGGCCGCTTGCAGGGCCGCCTCCGCCTCCTTCAGCTCGTCGCGGTAGAGGAACCAGAATTAGATGAAGATTCGGTGGCGCTCGCGCCGCTCGAGCTTCTCACAGATGCGGCGCTCGTTGTCGTCGAGCGGGGCCGGCTCCTTCTTGGGAGCCAGGTCGCCGGCTCCTTGGGAAAAAAAAACTCAGAAGGTAAAAAAACTCATTTTAACACGAAGAAACCAAGAAGAAACCAAGCGCGCTCGCGCTCGCCGCCTCTCGTCACCTCCTCAAGGCCTCCTCTCTCCCTTAGACCTTGACGGCGTACTTGCGCCTCGGGAACGCCGCGGCCTTCTTCGCGGCCTTGACCGTCTTGGCCTCCTTCTGGTGCTTGGTCAGACGCTTCCGGATCGCGCGCGTCTTCTTCGGGCGCAGGTCCAGCGGGAGGTACTTGGACCCGGCAAGCTGGGACCGGATCGCGCTGCGGCGCTCCTGCGAGATGACGGTCAGCACGCGCGCGACGCCCTTGCGGACCGACTTGATCTTGGCGAGCTTGTTGGCAGCGCCACCGGTGACCTTGGCGACGCGGAGCGCAGCGAGCTCCTGCTTGAGGTCCTTGAGCTGTTTTTTTTTCGGTGGGAGTTTCGTATGGTTTTGTTTCCGTTTTCGTCTGTGAGCTTCTGTCAACGGGGCTGCTCAAGAGAGGGAGCGAGGGGCGAGGGCGGCGTGCCCCTTCCGGAGGCGATACGTGCGAGAAAACGAGCGTGTCCGCCGTCTTGGGCGCGCGAGTGAGAGCGCGAGATCGAGAGGAAGCGATTCTCGTCTTCGATTTCTCGCGTCTTGCTAGCACGCCGAAGAGGCACCGATTCTGCTTTCATCTCGCTGCTGCTCTCCACCATGAAGAACGCATCAGCGTGGCACAGAGCTGCTGCTTCTGCTTCGACAGGCGCGAGCCAAGCTGTTAAGGGCGAGATGGCTTTTCTCTCGACGTCGCCGCCGCCACTGCTTGCCGCCGCCGCCGCCCGTCGACGACGAAGAAAACGTTTCTCACCTGTCCCTCCAGCTCCGCCTTGCCCTTGGAGCGCAGGTCGCGCGCCTTAACGATGGCTGTCGGAAGTTGTTGATCGAGTTCAGAGAAGAGGGAGAGAAAGAGAGAGGCGTGAGTGCAAGAAAATAAAAGGGAGAGCCTCGATCGACGGCGATGCCCTCTCCTCCAATCGACAAAAGGAGCAGCTCCAAAAGAGCGCCGCTTCTGCTCCTTGGGGGAAGCAGCCCGCTCTTCGAGCGACAAACGAGCACATCGATTCCGATCTGCAGAGTCGCGCAACAGCTCCCGAAGGCAAGGAATATGGAGATTGACCGCGTGCGAGAGTCGGAGACGCCGTTTCTTGGGCCGCCGACGAATGATCTCGCGGCGGCGGCGGCGGCTGCGATCAACGACGCTCCCTTTGTCGACAGAGCGCCCCTGCAGCACCAGCGGGGGATCATTCTCTAGCGCCTTTCCGCGCTCGCAGGGCTCACGAGAAGACTGAGAGACACTGCGGAGACGTACCCATCGTGCTGCGAGTTCAAAAAAAAGAAAGCGTAAACGGGGTGAGGGACAAAGGGAGATTGAAGAAAC
>Ga0114918_10003689_pt1 | contig 13424 bp, 4 predicted proteins | sample LantaG_FD_87015 | JGI IMG/M metagenome (GOLD analysis project Ga0114918, IMG submission 87015) | Deep subsurface microbial communities from Baltic Sea to uncover new lineages of life (NeLLi) - Landsort_02402 metaG | ecosystem: Environmental > Aquatic > Marine > Oceanic > Sediment | place: Baltic...
AACAGCAAAGCGATAGCGGTCATGGTGCAGGGCGTCCGAAACAGCCGCGGCGCGGTCCAATACTTACAAGATACAAAAGCTCTTTTCAATTTGGCTCCTATCACGTTAAAGGGCCTCCTGCGTTAGGTAAGGACGGGATTTAGAGTTCTTTTATTGCGTAAACTCACCCCACCTTGGCCGTCCCCGCCCACATCTGTGTTATTATACGGTAAAAGGTTACATAATACAAGAGGTAAGGACCGACCAAAGCGTTTACAAGCATTTTACGCTTTTGCTATGGGTTTTATACGCGAGTCTCCCGTAAGTAAAGTCCTAAAATATAACTGTTGTTATGCTGAAAGGCATATAGCAGTTTTCTCGGCGCAGTATAGGCCTACGGCATAGTAATAGACGTTTGGGGCTGCAAAATTGTTGCAAAGAATTTGCCCCTGAGAAGCAAAATGACCGAATTTTGTTGCAAAAAGGGCGTCTTTCGTGTACAGTAATTGGACGTTTTTTTTGTGTTGGCGGCGTAGCCAAGAGGCCTAAGGCGACGGTTTGCAAAACCGTTATTCGCCGGTTCGAATCCGGCCGCCGCCTGTTCTTTTCTCCCGTGTCAGGTGGGGACAACTGATTACTTTCATTTCCTAAAAGTGCTGTCTCTAAAGACTTACTGCTTTCCGCAGATTCTTGCTTTTTCTCTTGCTCAATGCCAACTAAAGACGACCTGTCAATTCCAGAGAAAGCGTTTTTTGTAAGTTTTTTGTAAGCTGGTTTGTAAGCGCTTTTGTCGATTCCAACGGACATATCGTCCGTGCCTGTTTTCAGTGCCGCTGCTTTGCTCTCATCGTTTTTATTCTCGTCCAAACTTGGCAGCACCGGCAAAGAATCAAGAGCGGCTCTTTCGTCATACAATCCGATATGAGTATAGGTGTCCATCGTCAAACCGATGGTACTGTGTCTTGCCAAAGATTGTGCGATTTTAGGTGAAGCACCGCTCTTGCTAAGATTGCTTATAAACGTATGCCTAAGACTATGAAAATCAGCTACCCTACCTGCTCCGTCTTTATAGGCAATACCAGCGGTTTCCAAATCCTTGCGCAGCATCTTGGCCGCTTTGTTTACTCTGAGATTGCCAAATACTTTCGATTGCTCATCAACTCCCTGCTCAGCTTTCCAATCCGCTAACTGCTGTGCAATATCTAACCGCAACGGCTGAACATCGTCTCTGCGATGTTTGCTGTAAGCTGCCAGAACAGTAACAGAAGGCTCAGAATCGCTCAGGTTAAACGATTGCCAAGTCAGGGACGCTAACTCACTTGCCCTAAAGCCGGTACTCACAGCGAGCGTATAAAGCATTGTTCTGGCTTTGGCTGTCATAAGGTGATGCATATCGCCTTTAGCGGTAGTTTCCAGCAGTTTATTTAGCTCCTCAATCGTCAACACAAATTTGCCTGCGAGTGTCCCCCTGAAAGCGATGTAATTACTTGGCCGGCCGAGCTTTCAGGTTGTTCAGCCTCGGTTCGATTTTTTGGGGTGGGTGGGAGTGACCTGTCGAAGACGATCGTTTTTTTTGTCGAAGACGGTCACGGGGAATTGGCCCATCTGATAGCTCTGGCATGTGCTGATCCACCTGACGGTTGTAAACGCTGGACGTTAAGACTGTTGGCGGACAGGATGGTGGAACTGGAGTATGTAGATTCGCTGTCTTATCAAACGGTTAGACGCACGCTAAAAAAAACGAACTTAAACCTTGGTTGAAACAACAGTGGTGTATTCCGCCCAAGGCCAATGCCGAATTTGTCTGCCAGATTCAAGAGGTGCTGGACGTTTATAAAAGGCCGTATAATCCCAAAAAACCTACGGTTTGTTTTGACGAGCGTCCAAAACAATTGATTTCAGAGATGCGAAAGCCTATACCCTCAAAGCCAGGTAGAGCATCTCGTTACGATTATGAGTATCATCGTAATGGAGTTGCAAATTTGTTTATGATGTTTGAACCGTTGGCTGGCACAAGAGATGTAAAAGTCACCAATAGAAGAACAAAAAAGGATTTTGCCGAATGTATGCGACAGCTTGTTGATGAAATTTATCCGCAAGCAGAAAAGATTGTTACGGTAATGGACAATCTTAATACTCATAAGAAGGCCTCTTTGTATGAGGCTTTTGAGCCAGCTGAGGCAAAACGGATAGCTGATAGGCTTGAATTTCACTATACGCCCAAGCACGGCAGTTGGCTGAATATGGCAGAGATTGAGATAAGCGTTTTAAGCAGACAGTGTTTGGCGGAACGAATGGAGAATGTAAAGCGATTGGAAAAAGAGGCGATGGCTTGGGCGACAAAACGCAACGCAAAAGAGGCAAAAGTAGACTGGCGATTCACGACAGAAGATGCACGGATAAAACTAAAGAAACTCTACCCATCATTACAGGAGTAACGAAACACTAGAATCCTTCAAGAAATCGCACCAGAAATATTTGGAGGACACTGATAAGAACTAATTTTTTTGAGAATCTGTTATTGACTATTGCGTATCAAGCTGATATAATCCCTACAAGAATTATAAACTTTTGGAGTTAGGTTATGCCGAGTTGGTTGACATTTACCAGAGTTCGAATGATGCCTCAAATGATGAGGTTGCGGGCTTGGTCTGTCTTCAACTCGGGAATCATGCCCATTTAGATTCTTTTTCCGAGTAGATTTGATCAGCCCAGGAGCCCAAAAAACTCTTGGGTTTTTTTATTGACCCTGAATTTAAGGAGAATCTAATGAGCAAGATAGCCTACATAACAACAGCTATACCTTATGTTAATGGCAGACCTCATATAGGCTTTGCCCTGGAATCAGTACAAGCTGATGTAATTGCAAGATACAATCGTCTGATTGGAATTGATACCCGTCTTCAAACAGGAACTGATGAAAATGCTTTTAAAAATGTAATAACTGCACGGCATCTTGGAATAACAACTGAAGAGTTAGTTAAGCAAAATGCAGGGCTGTTTTATGATTTAGCAGAAGCACTGAATATTTCTTTTGACAACTTTGTTCGTACCACTGATCAGCAACATACGAAAGGTGCTACGTTTTTGTGGAAGCAGTTCCGACCGGAAGATATCTACAAAAAGAATTACACGGGTCTGTACTGCAGTGGCTGTGAAGATTTCTATTTAGAAAGAGACTTGGTGAATGGATGTTGTCCAGATCATGGGACACCACCTGTTGAGGTACAAGAGACGAATTACTTTTTTCGACTTTCAGCTTATCAGGAACGATTAGAACAACTTTTGAACAATGATACTATAAAAGTAATTCCTCTAACTAGGAAAAATGAAGTTCTGAGTTTCATACGCAGTGGTTTGCAAGATTTTAGTATTTCTCGGGCAACGGAAAGATCTGATGGCTGGGGGATAGTCGTTCCTGGTGACCCTTCGCAAATCATCTATGTATGGATTGATGCCCTTACCAACTATATTTCAGGCTTAGGTTATGGAACATCAGATAGGTGGACCCAGTTTTGGAACGAAAACTCGTCGAAGATTCATGTAATTGGCAAGAATGTCTGGAAGTTTCATGCAGTATACTGGCCAGCACTACTTTTATCTGCAGGACTTCCTCTTCCTAATGAGATTGTCGTACATGGCTTCCTAACCGAAAATGGCTGCAAGATTAGCAAGTCTCGTGGAAGTACAATTGATCCGCTTGAGCTCATTTGTAAATTTGGTGCTGATGCCGTTAGGTACTATTTATTGGGAGAGGTTTCCCCTTTCAATGATGGAGATTTTTCAACAGAGCGATTCCAAAATATTTATGAAACAAGATTGGCTAATAACTTAGGTAACTTAGTAAGTCGTTTAACCTCTTTATGCAAAAAAGCTAATTATGCTCATTACAATGGAGTTCTGGTCTCTAAGGCACCAGATGGATATCATGAAGCCTTTAAGAACTATGAATTTGACAAGGCATTAAAATTACTTTGGCAAATAGTTACTGAATTGAACCAAGATATAGATAGTTTTAAGCCTTGGGATTTGCTAAAAGACAAAAATCTCGAAGCTGTTAGAAACGCTCTATCCAGATGGTTGCAAAAAATACAAAAGATTACATACTGGTTAGTTCCATTTCTTCCGGAAACGAGCGTTAGAATTCAGTCTATTCTGACACAGGATCCTATTAAACCTTCGGCGCCACTATTCCCGAAATACTGTACTTAAGAAACAATGCCAATACAGTTATTAAGACCGGGCCTTTTTATAGCTCGGTCTTTTTTCGATGTTGTGCAGTTGTCTTTGCTAACTCTTTAAGTTAACAAATTACAGTTTCAATCGTATGTTCAAAACGTTCACCATTTTTCGCAAATTTTTTAAGTCTTTGTTATTACAAATCTTATGGATTTACGATTTTTGCGATTTTATGAGCTATTTGGGCTTTTGGTTGTAGTTTGGTTGTATGTGCGCCAAGAAAGCTGATGTGGACAAACTGAAAGATCCAGTCCGATCGAAATTGAAGTTTCCATGATCGCCAAATACGTCTGTTCTCTCGAATGACTTCACATTTGTAGAAAGTGCTGTTTTGCTAACTTTCTTCTCCGTAGTGCCCAAAAAAGTCTGCCTCACGCGGAGCTTTAAGTTCAAGACGTCCTGCATGATGGGCAGGACATCTTGGTGATGAAGCATGAAATTAACCGAGAAGGACAAGACGTTTTTGGAGAACTTGAGGAAACTAATGGAGTCGAAGGATCTCTGGGTGGAGTTGAAGCCTAATAGGCCAGGCCACATGGTTTTGAAAGGTACTCACGGTGAGAAGATTCATAAGACTTTTCGGATGACTAGGCAAGGCGTGAGGTGGCAGTTTTATCGTTTGTTTAACCAAGTGTATGTTGAAGCTTTTGAAACCATCCTATTCATTGAGAAAGTCTTTGGAACGCAATTAAGAGAGCATGCTATTAGAGTAAGCAAGGATAGATACAAGTTAAGACAGGAAGTTCATAAGGCAGGATTTGAAGCAGCTTCTGATGTGTTCAGATTCTGATGTGTTCAGAAGGTGACACTACACTTTTGGTTTACATTTTTGGAGATTGTGTTTGAAGGTATTTAACGGGTTTGATCATGTTCCTAACTACCTGATTTGGGGCTTAGAATTTCTCTTGACCACGGAGTTTCATAATGCTCACTACGGAGATGATATCGGCTTATGTGGGAGGTTTGTGAGTGAGTTCCGCTTTTGAGGAAAAGGTCTTAATAGAAAACTTGATACAAACCTAAGGCAAATCCGCAGTTTTGACAAGTATGGAAAAGATATGAGATAGGGCAAGAGACAACAGGACAAGGTTCTTTAGAGTGCTGAATCATATTTTCCAAGGCAAAATAATGTTTTGCGCTGACAAGTAGGCCATTCCGACTTACCTTCGCGCAGCCAATACTTTGGGCTCCTAAGTTCAAGAACAACTCCTGTCTTGCTTGCTTGGACTATTCTTCATTTCTTCGGAACCAGCTTTCTGAGCTCGTTCCCCTTCCTTGTACAGGAAGGGCACCACAAAAAGTAGGAAAGCCACAGGAAAGAGCGAGAAAATCTCAGAATTTTCTTGATAGACTGCGTCGTTATAACGTATAATAAAGAACGGTCTTGTATTGATGGATGAAGGTACGAGACACGGAGGCCAACCGGAGGAGCGGCAATGCCAGCCTCTCTGTAAAATGGAAACTCCAAGGGGAAGCGGCGAATCACACCCCATTTTCGCTTCATAGTAGATATGAGAAAACATATGTGTATCGTATTTTTGGTGTGGTTGTGCGTGTTAATGCCGGTTACGGTGGTACAGGCCCAGCCCTCGATGCCGCCACGGGAACGTGGACTGCACGCGGACGCTGTATTCGCCGTTGACTCTGGCTGGAGTGGCACAGTTACACATAGCAAGACTGGGTATATATTCGAGCCGAACATCATTACGTATACTAATGTCACTGCAGATTACACGAATCAGAACTACACAGCCGCATCGGGGAACCCCACGTTATTTGAATGGACGAATGAATCACCATACGGTGCGCTGTGGATTGACCCGCTCAACTGGGATCCCAATATCAGGGCACCCGGTGAAGAGGACACTGCGGTTATCAACGCGCCGCCTTGGCGGGGCCCGGTAATCATTTTACCTCTGAATGTAGGGGACATAAATGGGCCTTTAGGTACCCAAGTTATGGATGTAGTAGGTGGGACGGTGGTGGTTCATGATAATTGGAATTGGCGTCATGGTACCGGCACCGGCACCATTAACATAAGTGGGAGACCTACTATTACCATATTGGGCAGCGGGGATCAGGCCTGGAGGGCGCCAGATAATGGAACGGGCATCATCAATATAAGTGGTGACCCTGGTATTTACGTGGAAGGTGAATGGAGAGGAGCGGATGGGAGTGGAACTTTCATAGTCAATATGAATGGTGGTCGCGCTGAGTGCGAAACATTGAAATGGGGCGACGATGGTGGCGGCGCACTCAACATGAGTGGGGGGACTATTATAGTCGGACAGGACATGAGCTTGGGAGGAGCTGGAAGCGCCGAACCTGTCACTATCAACGTGGCGGGAGGTTTGATTACGGTCGGAGAGAGGTTTTTGGCTCCCTCGGACGCGAACGGCAGAGCCCAAATAAACTTGCTGGACGGAACCATCGATTGCAACGAGTTTGTCCATGGTACTGAAAGCGGAGGCTTTTCAGAGCAGTGGCATTTGGATATTGCTGAAGGCCAAATGATAATAGATGGTAATGTAAAAGCTGCCATCGATGCCAATATAGCTGCCGGTCGTATTATTGCCTATGGGGGTATTGGCACCGTCCTGGTTGACTACGATATCAGCAATCCCGGTAAAACCACGGTAAAGGGCTTTATAAAAGACTTTAGCTGTTTTGCGACCGCGCCAAGCCCAGAGGATGGTGCCGAGAATTTGTGCCCGCATGGTTTAGTGCTTAGCTGGAGGCCTGGTTTGTATGCCGCTATGCATGACGTTTACTTCGGCACCGATTTTGACGATGTCATCAATGCCGATGACCCCAATGTCCTTCCTGGCCGGGGCCGCCAGGACGCCAGCCACTATATTCCCAGTGAACCGCTTGAATTGGGCCGGACTTATTACTGGCGTATTGATGGAGTCCATAGCCTGAAGATGTGGAAGGGGCAGGTCTGGAGCTTTACGGTGGAGAACGGGCAAGCCAGTGATCCCAGCCCTAATGATGGCCTCTGGTATGTGCCCACAGACCAAGTCCTCAGCTGGACGTCAGCATGTGTTGCAGCTTCACACGATGTGTATTTGGGAACCGCCCGGGATGATGTGAACGATGCTAATACATCTTCGAGCGATTACAAAGGTAACCAGGACTCCAACAGCTATGATCCTTGCGGCCTTGAAGTAAGCCTCACTTACTACTGGCGCATTGATGAGATCAATGGGCCCAACACGTGGCGAGGCGAGGTGTGGAGCTTTACAGTGGAAGACTTCTTTGTTGTCGTGGACGACATAGAGTTTTACGACGATTCCAACAACCTAATAAACGATACGTGGCTTGACGGACTCTCGAATGGGACCAGTTCTGCACTCTTTCTCGGTACACTTGGCTCAGGCGACCCAGTCCGCGATGGCAACCAGTCTCTGGTATTTGAATACCAAAACAGCAGAGAAGGGGGATTGGGATATTATTCTGAGATCGAAGCAAATACGGCCGATTTGCAAACCGGCTCTGATTGGAGGGTCCAAGGTGTAAGAGCACTAACTGTCTGGTTCTATGGCGATGCCAACAATGATGCCAATGACACTGAGCAGATGTACGTGGCTCTGGAAGATACGAGCGGACCGAGCAGTTATGCCCAGGTCCGATACGGAGACAGCAACGAAGATATGAACGACATTAAGAAGGACCAGTGGCAGAAATGGAATATTAGGCTGAAAGACTTTCCTGATGTTAATTTGGCCAGCGTGAAGAAGGTCTATATTGGCTTTGGTGACAGGGATAACCCGACAGTCCCAGGCGGCGACGGTATTGTGCACTTTGACGATATTAGACTATATAGGGTTGGGAGGGGAATCTGGGTTACCGGTCATTCTCCGAGCGGTTTCACGATAGGCCCCATTGATCATGTCGACGTTACATTCAGCAACGATGTCAATGAGTTAAGATTTACCGTTGCTGATATCAACATGGTAGGACCTTCTGGGCTGATGGAGGTCAATGCTCCCCAAAATCAAGGTGGTAACGTATGGAGGATTAGTTTCTCCGAGCATTCAACGCTGGGCGAGTACCATCTTTATATTGGCCCTCATATTGAAGATCCGAATGGTAATGAGATGGACCAGGATGCAGATAGGACTCTGGCTGAATATCCGGAAGATATCTACGATGCGGCCTTTATCCTTTCGGACAGTACTCCGCCTGCTGTAATCTCAATCACACGGCAAACACCGCCTCAACAGCTAACAAACGCATCGCAGGTAATCTTTGCAGTTGTATTCAGCGAAAGCGTTATAGGAGTACAGGCGAATAACTTCTCAATCAATGCCACTGGCGACCAGGTAGGCGCAACCATCCAGAGTGTCGATGGCTCAGACGCAAACTGGACAGTAACGGTCGATACAGTAGCTGGTGATGGTTTGCTGAGCATCGATCTGGACCAGAACCTCTCAAACATCACTGATTTGACGGGACTGCCGCTAACAGGGGCTTTCACCAATGGCGAAAGTTACGATGTTGATCGGACAGCGCCGACGGTGACGCTTGATTCGGCGGCACCAGATCCTACGAATACTTCGCCGATTCCAGTGACTGTAACGCTTAGCGAAGCATCGATGAATTTCACCGAGGAAGATATAACACTTACAAATGCCACGACAAGCGATTTTTCGGGCTCTGGGACAAGCTACAGTTTCAATCTTGTTCCTGCCGGTCAGGGATTGGTCTCAGCAACAGTTCAGGCAGGCGCTTTCACAGATGTGGCTGGTAATGGCAATGTGGCATCTTCGCCGTTGAGCCGCACGTATGACAGCGTATCTCCAACTGTGACGCTGGATTCGGCTGCACCAGACCCAACGAATACTTCACCGATTCCGGTGACCGTAACACTTAGCGAACCATCAACGAGCTTCGCAAGCGAAGATATAACACTGACAAATGCCACAGTGAGCGGTTTTTCGGGCTCTGGGACAAGCTACAGTTTCAATCTTGTTCCTGCCGGTCAGGGATTGGTCTCAGCAACAGTTCAGGCAGGCGCTTTCACAGATGTGACTGGTAATGGCAATGTGGCATCTTCGCCGTTGAGCCGCACGTATGACAGCGTATTTCCAACTGTGACGCTGGATTCGGCTGCACCAGACCCAACGAATACTTCACCGATTCCGGTGACCGTAACACTTAGCGAACCATCGACTAATTTCACCGAGGAAGATATAACGCTTACAAGTGCCACCGTGAGTGATTTTTCTGGCTCTGGAACGAGCTACAGTTTCAATCTTGTTCCTGCCGGTCAGGGATTGGTCTCGGCGACTGTCCCAGCCGATGCTTTCATAGATGCTGCCGGTAATGGGAATGTGGCATCTTCGCCGTTGAGCCGGACATATGACACTGTATCTCCGACTGTAAGTTCGGTAGCAGTTCAGACCGGACTGTCTGTTGATGTTACATTCAGTGAGGCAATGGGAACCGGCGTAACAGATCCTTGCAACTACAGCCTTTCTGGCAGCGGGCAAGGAAGCCTTTCTGGTAATCCGGACGCCGTCTGGCTGCAGGGTGGCACCACATACCGCTTGACCTGGAGTTCGGGCGATATGGTTGAAGGTGGAGATATTACCATAATCGTGGACAATGTCTACGACCTTGCGGGAAACCTGATTGGGACTCCCAACAGTGGCACGCACGTAGGCGGCGGCATCGTCACACCACCTATAGTAATTGACCTTGACCCGTGTTCTGGGTCTATCATAGGAAGACCTAACGTCGATATCGATGTGGCCTTTTCGGAGATAGTAGTCGGTATTGACGCGAGCGATATGGTCCTAAGCGGCGATGCAGCGGTCATCGCCGGCGTGGGCACACCCAAGGACCAGGGTGGCAACACGTGGCGATTTCCTATCACACGTCTGGTCGAAGGCACGTTGGACGTGAGCCTCGCACTTGATCCCGGGGACATTGAGGATATTGCAGGCAACGACCTTGCTAACGTCATGTGGAGCTATGAAGTTGTTTTTGCGCAGAAAAAGATCTACTGGACCAACACTGGTTACGGCAAGATCCAGCGCGCGAATCCAGAAATCCCATCGGGTGAAACAGCGGCCACCCGAACGGACATCGAAGACCTTATAACCGGTTTGACCAGCCCCTACGGGATAGCCGTCGATCCTCGTCGTGGCAAGATGTACTGGACTGACCCTAAAGCTTGCAAGGTCCAATGTGCGAATCTGGAAATCCCCCCAGGTGAAACACCTGCCACCCGAACGGACATCGAAAATCTCGTTACGGGCTTAGACAGCCCTACTGGGATAGCCATTGATGTTTTCCGCCGCAAGATTTATTGGACTGACCCTAATCTCGGTAAGATCCAGCGCGCAAATCCGGATGGGTCCGGAGTTGAGGACCTTATAACCGGTTTGACCAGCCCCTCAGGGATAGGTATAGATGTTTCCCGTGGCAAGGTATACTGGACGTCCATTTCTGATGGAAAGATCCAAGGGGCAAATCTGGACGGGTCCGGGGTAGAAGACTGCATTAGCGGCTTAACAAACCCCACTGGCATAGCTTTCGATGGCGACCCTAATTGGGGAATGTACTGGACAGACTACGGTGCAAAGAAGATCCAACGCGGGGATTATCCTGGTCTGGGGAGAACCGAGGACTGTCTTACTGGCTTGAGCGGCCCTTGGGATATAGCCGCTGGCGGCATAGACGCTGGTGTTTTCCGCGACAAGATATACTGGACAGATGTTGGATCTAATCAAATCCAGTATGCTATTAAAAGCGGATATGGGGGAGCGGAAGACTTTATCACAACTGGGTTATTGGCTCCCCGTGGGATAGTTTTTTATCATGAGCTGCTAACTATCTTCGTCGATGATGATGCCGATGGTGCCAACGACGGCTCAAGCTGGGCCGATGCTTTTACTGGTCTGCAGGACGCCCTGGCCATGGCCAAATACGGGGATGAGATTTGGGTAGCTGATGGAATCTATAAGCCCGATTGCGACTCAGCTGACCCAAACGGCAGCGGTGATCGGCAGACTACGTTCCAACTCATTAATGGTGTAGCCATTTACGGCGGTTACGCTGGTTTCGGCGCACCAGACCCTAACGAACGGAATGCTGCTCTTTATGCAACTATACTCAGCGGCGACCTAAACGGAGACGCCGGTCCCGACTTTGCCAACAACGGCGAGAATAGCTACCACGTGGTGACTGGCAGCGGCACGGACGCCATGGCAACACTGGATGGCTTCACCGTAACCGGCGGCAATGCGAATGGTCCCGGTGCGTTTGACACGGGGGCTGGCCTGTACATTGCCACCGGCAGTCCCACCATCCGGAATTGTTTGCTAGCCGATAATAGCTGCAGCAATCGAGCCGGTGGAATTTATAGCGACCTCAGCAATCCGACAATTAACAACCTCGCAATCCAGAGCAATGTTGCTGCCCCTAACGAGCCGAATGCCGGGCTGATTTCTTCCAATAATATCAATCTGCAAGGAGACCTGACCCTTGAAGCCGGCAGGTTGGATGTCTTTTCCAGCTTGTTCGATGGCCCCGGGCAGATCAAGCTCGATGAGAGAACGTTGCTGAAAATAACCCGCACCACCTGGACCGACCGTTCTAACCCAACAGTTATTCGCGCGGATGTCAATGGTCCGGGCGATATCGAAATTGATGCCGGCCAGCAGCTAATAATCGAGGGTGATGCCATAGTGAACCTTGGCGGCAGCAGCGAATGTAACCCTGATGCAAATACAGGCGGATTCATCACGGTTGACGGCTCACTGGTCATTAGAGGAAATGCATCGTTGGTAAACACCAACGTTGACGCAAAGTTACTGGAGTTTGAGGGAGATAGTAATATCCACCACAATAATATCCTCCTGCTGGAGAGCAGTCCCGGCTTTGGAGGGGAGTTCTTTGTCAGCGAAAATGCCAGTATCTACTGCAACACAATTATCTCAGAAGGTGACCGCTACTTGGACCTGGACCCCGACCCACGCAATCGGAACCTGAATATTAGCAACAACCGGACCACGGTAATTATCAAAGAGGGCACTCAGGGAACCCTCCTGGAATTGCGGGCCGCAGATTACGACTGTGGCGGACCGAATAATCCTGACTGCAGTTCGGGGGTATATCAGGTACTCCCCAATAGTCCAGGCTTTACCGAAGATCCTTCGGAAAACTGGGTACTGGAGAAGCTCATATTAGATCAAAATGCCAAGCTTAATTTGACTAACCGGCAGGGCTTTGAGTTTCAGGACCTCAGTGACCCCAACATAGGTGGTTGGGAGACCATCTATGTCAAGGAACTGGTTATGGGCCCCAATGCGGTTCTCAATACGGGGCTTCAGACACTGTACTATCAAACGTTGGTGGACCTGAATGGAGTCGAACTTCTCAGAGACCCCAACGATCCGTTTGCGCCTCTCGCCAATGGCAGCAGGTTCCAAGATATGCCTCTGTCGATCTTTTCGCTGGGAATCATCGCTATGGATGATGACACACCGTCACCACATAATGAGTTTGATATCCGGGTTCGCAGGAGGCTGAGAGATCCTAACGATATCCAGCCACAAGATTGCGAATTAACCAATAGCTGTTTGGAGGGTTCAATTGAACGGATAGATGACGATGCAAACATTCCACTTGGTGCTGGTGGTGTGATGGAGATGCGAACCCAGGCTCCGGGCAGACCGTCGGCCAGTTCGGTGGCGGCCAAGGGAGCGTTCGCCCGCGCCGGTGACGAAGAAATAACTGTCGAGTTTGAATACATGTTCATTGAGGACCCGTGCAACGAGGCTGAATTGGTCGTCTACCTCAGTGATGATCCTGAAGTCAGCCAGAACATCGTCGAAGTGGCACGGATACTACCGCCTAACGAACCGAATCAGCCCGGTTGGATAGAAAGCGGCCAGTTTGCGGTCTTTTCTGACACCTTCACTCGTCGCGGCCTTAACTTTAACCGAGGAACTTACATCGAACTGGAACTGCGCGGCACCAGCGCACGTTGCTGGGTTGATAACTGGGATCCGACCGTCGGCCACATAGTAAGCTATATTGTCGTGGACGATATGGAGTCATACGCGAGCTCGGCCGAGCTGTATGATGTGTGGAAAGATGGGGCCATTAACTCGACCGGCGCATTCATTTACCTTCAGGAGGAGGCACCGGTCCGTGACACGCAGTCGATGATGTACGCATACTACAACAATATT
>Ga0114918_10003690_pt1 | contig 13424 bp, 12 predicted proteins | sample LantaG_FD_87015 | JGI IMG/M metagenome (GOLD analysis project Ga0114918, IMG submission 87015) | Deep subsurface microbial communities from Baltic Sea to uncover new lineages of life (NeLLi) - Landsort_02402 metaG | ecosystem: Environmental > Aquatic > Marine > Oceanic > Sediment | place...
CAGCACGCAAACTCCGCAACAGCAAGAACTTTTCTGCACGTGCAATGATTTCCCAAGTGACACAAAGCGAGCTTCGAGACGGTAAATTCGGCTGTAAACGAAAAATCGTCCACTTGCCCGTATCCAATCGTTATATGCGGAAAAAAGTTTCCAAAAGCCGATTTCTCAGGATAGTTCTTGATCCAGAGCAAAGTTGATTCGCAGGGCATTGGCGGAGAGAACACCATTCCCGCCGCTACATTATAGCTGAAATACGGCACCATTCTTCGCATAACTTCCTTATGGAGCGATAGAAGTCTTTCTGTTTTTTTTACTTCAAAAGCGGACACTTTTTCGCCGAGCGAGTTTGTCCCGGTATTTATGCCAATAATGTTTAGCTGTCCCGGATTATATTTCTCGGCAATTGACTCCAGAATTTTCTCAATATTGGTAATATCCCGCTCATCCATACACCCCATGGCCAGGGAAATATGCGGCAGGCAGTTTTCTTTATCCAGAATGATTCGGTCGGCATATTGTTCCAATAGTCCTTTATTTGCCTCAATCGCCTGATTCGTCACCTCTTCCGAGGGCAACAATACGACATCGACCGCTATTTTCGCCATTTGGACAGCCCTGATACAAGAGTTTTGCTGTTTTTGCCTTAATACGGCGGAATTTAATCAGAAGTGCAACATGGCACAAGGAAAATTTCTTGCAATAACAATCGCCGGGACTATACTTATTTAACTTAACCAGGAGATTGTGTTCTCATTTTATGAGGACCCCTCGCCGAAAAGGTGCTTGGGATCTCAGAAAGGATGCGGCGATGGCGGAAAAAGATTCTGATTTGAAGAAAATAAAAAAGCTCATCGAAATAATGAAAGAGAACGATTTGGTTGAGATTGAGATCAAGCACGATGACGACAAGATTTTTCTAAAGCGAGCACAACCTCAACAACCGGTCATTGGTATTCCCATGATGAAGCCTGAGCCCGGCGTCGTACCTGTCGGCCCCGAAAGCACGGGGGCTGCGAGTCAATCCTCGGCCCCACAAGCCGTCCCAAACGAAGAATATGTAGTGGAGATAAAATCACCTATCGTCGGGACCTTCTATGCAACACCAAGCCCCGATTCCGAGCATTACGTAGATATCGGCTCGGAAGTCGGTCCGCAAACGGTAGTCTGCATTATCGAGGCAATGAAGGTCATGAACGAGATAAAAGCCGAAACCAGCGGGACGATTGTCTCAATACTCGTAACTAATGGCCAGGCTGTCGAATATGGCCAGGTGCTTTTCAAGGTCAGGCCGGATTAATCATTGGTTATAGATAAGAACGATAAAAAAACAGTAACGCCGGAACAATAGTAAATTGCAGATTGAATTATGTTTTCAAGGATCCTGATAGCAAACCGCGGCGAAATAGCGCTGCGTATCATCCGTGCCTGCCACGAGCTTGATATCGAAGCGGTGGCGGTTTATTCCGAGGCCGACAAAGACGCTCCATACCTGCAGCTCGCCGACGAGGCCGTTTGTATCGGTCCGGCCGAATCCGCGAAAAGTTACCTCAATATCCCGCGTATAATAAGTGCCGCCGAGATTACCGACGTAGAGGCAATTCATCCGGGCTACGGCTTTCTGGCCGAGAACATAAATTTTGCCCAGATATGCCGGGACTGCGGGATAACATTCATCGGCCCGCCTGTTGAGGCGATGCAATTGCTCGGTGACAAGATCCAGGCCCGCAAGCTGGCGTCCAACGCTGGTGTGCCGACCGTGCCCGGTTCCGACGGTGCTCTCGATAAGGATTCTGAAGCCCTTAAACTGGCGAACGAGATGGGTTATCCCGTAATAATAAAGGCCGCCTCCGGTGGGGGTGGGCGCGGTATGCGAGCTGTGCATAACGACATGAATTTGCGTTCGGCATTCAGCTCCGCACAGGCCGAGGCAAAAGCCGCATTCGGTGACGGCAGGGTCTATCTGGAAAAACTTATTATCGAACCCCGGCATGTTGAAGTCCAGGTAATGGCCGATCAGGAGGGCAATGCATTACACTTCTACGAAAGGGACTGCTCCACTCAGCGAAGACATCAGAAAATGATCGAGGAATCGCCCTGTCCCGTTCTGGATAAGCGTACAAGGGAAGAGCTTGCCGAAGCGGCCTTGAAGATTATCAAAAAGGCCAAGTATGTTAACGCAGGTACAGTCGAGTTTCTTCTGGACAAGGATAAAAAGTTTTACTTCATCGAGGTGAATACACGGATTCAAGTCGAGCACCCCGTTACCGAGATGGTCACCGGCCACGACCTGATTAAATGGCAGTTGAAAATCGCCGCCGGAATGCCCATGAAATTAAGTCAGAGGAATATTAAACAATCGGGTGTTGCAATTGAATGCCGGATTAACGCCGAGGACCCCGAAAAGGGTTTTGCTCCTTCGCCCGGCACGATTACCAGGTATATTCCACCCGGCGGTCCCGGCGTCCGAATCGATACGCACGTTCATCAGGGATGGGTGGTTTCGCCAAGCTACGATTCGATGATTGCAAAGGTTATCGTCCATAAACCGACGCGGAGCGAGGCCATCGCAACAATGAAAAGGGCCCTGCGGGAATTTGTTATCCAGCCGATCAAAACAACAATCCCCGCCTGCCTGGACATCCTCTCACACAACCTCTTCGTCAAAAACAAAATCGACACCGGCTTCGTCGAACGAAACTTTTAATCTCGTAGTTCGTCAAAAACCAGCTGTCATTACGCACAAGGAGCTGCCGAGCGGGGTAGTATTTTTCGTTGTGTTTAATATTGCAATCACCGGGCCAGTAGTTTGTCAAACATGAATTTGTAAATTGTCTACCTGTGATTGGGTGGCAGCCTCAAAGCCGAAGGCTTTGGGGATGATCAATACCAAAAGCCATCCCGGTAGGGGCAGGCCCGTGTGCCTGCCCTGGGCAACCACATAGGGTTGCCCCTACTGCCACCCTTCCAGACTATTAAATCAAATATGGAAGACTACTAACAGTGGTGTAGAGGATGCTCGGACCTACTGGATCGTCATTTTTCCAGTGCGATTAAATCTTCGTAGGTTTCGCGTTTCCTGATGACTGAGAAATTCTTGCCGTCAACGAGAACTTCGGCGGCCCGGCATCGGGCGTTGTAATTGCTGCTCATCGTGAAGCCATACGCGCCGGCGGTAAAGACCGAGAGCAGGTCACCGCGTTTTGTCGGTGGCAGAATTCTGTCCTTTGCGAAGAAGTCCGCGCCTTCGCAGATCGGCCCGACGACATCAACGACTTCGGCACCTTCCATCTGCATATCTTTATTGCGCTTTTGAGGCACAAACTTTTCGTTCACTTTGGCGGGCCAGATGAAATGGAACGCGTCATACAACGACGGGCGGATTAAATCGTTCATTCCCGCATCTACAATGACAAATTTTTTGCTGCCCCCGTGTTTGATATAAAGAACGCGGGTGAGCATTATTCCTGCGTTGGCGCAGATACTCTTGCCCGGCTCAAGAATGAGCTTGATATTTTTATCCTTCAACAACGGGACAATCCCCGCGGCATATTCGGCCGCCGAAGGAACGGTGTCGGATTCATAGTCGGCGCCGTAGCCACCACCTAAATCGAGGGCTTCAATGGTGTGGCCGCGACTGCGGAGCCTGTCGATAAGCGGCAGAATTTTCCTCACGGCCTCAACGTACGGGTCAATTCTCTTCCCGCCGGTGCCCAAGTGCAAGTGCACCGCGCAAAGATTCACCACCGGATTGTCGCCGTAATCGGCAAAAACTTTCACGGCCCTTTCGATATCGACGCCGAATTTTGTTTCTTTCTTACCCGTGGTCAGAAAAGCGTGGGTTTTATAATCGACGTCGGGATTGACACGCAAGGCGACTTTTGGCCGTTTGCCTTGTTGTTCGGCCAGCCGAATCAGGTTTTCCAGCTCCGCTTCCGATTCGATGTTGAAATAACCGATCCCGGCGTTTAACGCCTCGATCATCTCGGTATCGGTTTTGCCGACGCCGGCAAAGACCGTTTGTGACGGGTCGCCGCCGGCCTGCAATACACGGTATAATTCTCCGCCGCTTACAATATCAAATCCGCTGCCCGCATCGGCCATAAACTTGAGGATATTGATATTGCCGCAGGCCTTGACGGAATAGCAAATCGTCGTATCGAGCAGGCTGTAAGATTGCTGAATTTTCAGCAGATGGTCCTTGAAAGTCGCTTTGCTGTAGATATAAACCGGCGTGCCAACCTGTTCGGCAATCTTCTCAACACTCACATCTTCGGCGAATAATGCACCGTTCTTGTAATTGAAATAATCCATATCGTTACTCTCTTCTTGAATCACCCTTATTAATCGCATACGTCTGTATTGTTATGGACAAATAGTATAACGATTGCAGCGTCGATTGCAACAGGACGATTGGGCCAGGTGCGAAGGGAGGGGCACAATTCGATACAAAAAAAATGGAAGGCTCCACTTAATCGATAGGACCTTCCATTTTCCACGTAATCGGCTTTCGCCGACAGCCCGCCAGCATCCAAAAGGACAAACGGGCTTGTGATTAAATTGCTACGCTATTTTCTCTTCTTAGCTTTCTTCTTCGCTTTTTTCTTCGTAGCTTTTTTCTTCGTAGCTTTCTTCTTTGTTGCTTTCTTCTTAGTCTTCTTCTTTGTTGCTTTCTTCTTTGCTACTTTCTTCTTCGCTTTCTTCTTTGCTTTCTTCTTAGCCATTATTTGTCACCTCCTTTTGGCTGACTTAAATCCTTTTATGTTTTGGCTAACATCACAATACTGAACAACATTAAAAAACTTTAACATAAAATAACACAAAAAAATAAAATTTTTATACATATTTTTTATCGTCTATAAGTTTAAGAATACTTGACTAAATTTTTTGCTATCAATGTTTTACATAACCTCATAAATTCTTTACTATACACTTTATTGAGCATAAGCAAAATTACACTTTAAAAGTTTTATCTTTTATTGACACGATTTGTTGATTGAGGTTTTGTAATTTTCTCTATAATATTTTCTGATAATAACAAACAGTTCGGTTGTTAACAATTTATGGCAGGAAGAAAAATAGCTTTGTTCGGCGGCACTTTTGATCCGATTCATCTCGGTCATACGACTGTCGCCGCCGATGCAGCCGAGCATATCGGCGCAGAGAAAATCGTTTTCGTTCCTGCAAAACGTTCTCCGCTGAAAGGTTTCTTACCCAGGGCGAATGATAATCATCGATTGAAAATGATCTCTCTTGCAATCGCCGGCGAGAAGAATTTCCAGGTTAGTGACTACGAATTGAAAAGACCGGCGCCGAGCTACACACTTGCAACGATACGAAAATTTCAGGCCGACTACGGCAGCGAGACTTCAATCCACTGGCTCATCGGCGCCGACGGTGTCGAAGATTTGACTTATTGGTACAAGATTTCCGAGCTGATCGATGCCTGCAATTTGACGACGATGTACAGGGCCGGCTGCGAGCCTCCGGACTTCGCCAAATTCGAGGAAATATGGGGCCGCGAACGCATTGAAAAGCTTCAGCGAAACATTATCCAGACGCCTCTGGTGGATATAAGCAGCACGGAAATACGCAATAGAATAGCGATAAACGGCGATTTGACCAAAATGCTGCATCCGGCCGTCGCCGACTATATTCGCAAAAACGGCCTTTATCAATCGAGAGATACGGCAGGCGGCGGATAGCAGTTTTGTTGCTATTCAGCACTTTTCTCGACCGATTTAACGAGCCAGTCGCACCAGTTATCCATGCCGTCTCCTCTCCTGGCCGAGATCGGAAAAATTTCAATCCCCTTATTGAGCCTGCGGGCATCGGACTTGGCTCGTTCGATATCGAAATCAACCTGCCCTCCGTCGAGCAGGTCAATTTTATTTATTAACAGCACCTTTGACTTGGCGAAAATAACAGGGTACTTGGCCGGCTTGTCGTCACCCTCCGGAACCGAAAGCACGACTATTTTGCCGCTCTCACCCAGCTCGAAAGCCGATGGGCAAACGAGATTGCCTACGTTCTCGATCAAGATCAAATCCAAATCGTCGACGGGCAATTGTTTCAAGGCGTCGCTTATCTGGGCCGCCGACAAGTGGCATGCACCTTCGGTATTTATCTGGACGACGGGCGCTTCGGTTGCTCTGATTCTCTCGGCGTCGATGTCGGTTTGAATATCGCCCTCGATCACGCCAATCTTTATTTTGCCTTTCAACTCGTTTATAGTTCTTGCCAGAATTGTGGTCTTGCCGGAGCCGGGAGACGAAATAATATTCAAGCAAAGTTTTTTCTGCTTGGCAAAAAAAAGTAAATTTTCGAGAGCATATTTTTCGTTTTCACCCAGAATTTTTTTTCCGACGTCCACTTTTTTCATAACGTTACTCCGTTTGAAATTCTATTTCTTCCAATATCAAAGGCGCATCCGGCAGCAATTCGAAATCGTCGCCGCCGCACTTCGGACACTCCGGACTTGATAATTCGACATCGAAGCTTCGGTCACAATTCTTACATCGCGCCCGGATCGGCTTGTGCTCCACATGAAGTTTCACACCTTCACACGGTGTATCTTTGGCAATCGCCTCGAAGGCAAAACGAAGTATCTCGTCACTGACAGGGTTGAGCATGCCGCAACTGATTTTAGCCGAAATGGGTTTAGCATTATTTTTCTCGGCTTGTTCGGCTATGATTGCCATCAGGCTCTGGGCCACCATCGTTTCGTGCATCAGCATATCCTCGGCAGCTCGCGCCCGTACGGCATTTGAACGATTCTTTTCCCGCCGATCCGCGTTTCAATTTCCACCAGGGGCACATCAAGAGTCCCTACAATCTCGCCGATGATATTTGCCTCTTTACCCAGCTTATTATTTCTGCAGATATTCAAACATTCGTCGGCGGATTCCGGCGAGACAATCGCGACGAATTTGCCTTCATTTGCGATTGCCAGCACATCGAAGCCAAGCATATCTGCCGCTGCCTGCACCGCGGGCCTGACCGGTATATCAGTTTCGCGAATTTCGACGCTCAGAGCGGTACTTCTTGCGATTTCATTCAGCGTCGCGGCCAATCCACCGCGGGTCGGGTCCCGCATGAACTTTATGCCGCTCGTATTCTCCAGCAGCTCACGTATCAATCCGGCCAGAGACGCACAGTCGCTTTTCAACTGCGATTGAAATTTCATCTCTTCCCGCTGCGAAATAATGGTCATCCCATGGTCGCCGATCGTGCCGTTGATAATGATTTTGTCCCCGACGGCAATCTTTTCGAAGCCCAGATCCACGCCGGCCAGTCTGATACCGATTCCCGCCGTATTGATAAAAATCCTGTCCGCGGCGCCGGCTTCCACGGTTTTGGTGTCGCCGGTAACGATATCGACGCTGACCTGGCGGGCAGTCTGGCCTATACTCGCCAGAATTTTGTCCAGCAATTCCATTTCAAAACCATCCTCGATTATCAAAGATAATGCCAGGGCAACAGGTTTTGAACCGGCGACAGCAAGGTCATTGACGGTCCCGCAAACGGCGAGTTTCCCGATATCTCCGCCGTTAAAGAACAGCGGCTTGACAACGTAGCTGTCCGTCGTAAAACACAGCGAGCCTGAAGCCAGGTTAAGCCTTGCCGAATCACCTAATTCGTCCAGGGCATCATTTTTGAGGCCTGGCAGGATATGTTGGCGGATCAAATCGTCCATTAGTTGTCCGCCGCCGCCGTGGGCGAGTAAGATTCTGTCGTTTCCGGTTTTTTTCATCGTTTGTGTCTTTTTTCCCGGCCGTATTTATACCACGCCGCACAGGCACCCTCGGAACTTACCATGCAGGGTCCTACCGGCTCTTGCGGCGTGCAGTCCCGGCCGAACAATCCGCATTCCGTCGGCTCTATCAATCCGCACAAAACTTCGCCGCAGCGACAGCCTTTTATTTCTTCGCTCGGTTCTTCGCTTATACCAAATCGCCTGATAGCGTCGAACGGCTCATACTTGTCTTTTAATTTAAGCGTGCTCTTTTTTATTTCCCCCAGCCCTCGCCAGTAACCGTCTGCCGGCTCGAAGCACTCATTAACTATCTGCTGTGCGGCAATATTACCTTTTTCCGTCACTACCGCCGAATATATCGATTTCAGCTCGGCTTTGCCCGCCGAAAGCTGCCGGCAGATTTCGCAGAGTCCTTCGATAATCTGCACTGGCTCGAAGCCTGCCACCACACAAGGCCGGCCGAAGTCTTCCACAATCCCGGCGAAAGCTCCGTAACCGATTATCGCGCTGACATGTCCCGGGCAGAGAAAGGCGTTGATATTATGATTTTTCTCCGAGAGCAGTACTCGCATCGCAGGGACCACCAGTTTGTGCCCGCTGAGAATGCAGAAATTATCAATTGCCCCGGCTGCCGCTTCTTTCACAACGACAGCCGTGGCCGGTGCCGTAGTTTCAAAACCAACCGCCACGAAAACAACTGTCTTGCCGGGATTGTCCTTAGCCAACTGCAGTGCATCTTCGCTGCTCAGAACGATCTTAATATTGGCTTTTACCTGCTTTGTTTCAAGCGAGCCGTCTTTGCCGGGAACGCGAATCATATCGCCGTAGGTGGCGATAATGCAGTCATCGCGGTCGGCCAACCGCAGAACAGCGTCGATATAACCCTGGTCGGTGACGCAAACCGGACAGCCCGGCCCGGACAGAAGTTTGAGATTATCCGGCAGAATCGACCTTATGCCGCTACGGAAAATAGAGACCGTGTGAGTGCCGCAAACCTCCATGATATTGATTTGCCGCCCTAAAGTCTTACAGGCGGCGTTAATAATATCCTGCGCTTTGTTAATTCTATCGAGCATAATTCTCGTATTTCGTTTCTTTCTTCACGCCTTCTTATCCTGAAAGCCGGTTCTGCGTATCCATGAACTCGTTTATTTCCGAAATAAGCTGCCAGGTCTTTTTCCCCTCTTCCTCATCGACGAGCGAAATCGCAAAGCCGGCATGGACCAATACCAAATCGCCCAATTTGGCCTCCGGCAGCAGCGTAGTCTTGGCCTTGAAGCAGTTGCCCATCGCGTCAACAACCGCTTTATCCCCATCTAATTCAATTATTCTTGCCGGTATCGCCAAACACATGATTCGTCTCTCGTGACTCGTAGTTTATTGGTTATCTCCGATTTTATGCCTATTCTATCCGACAATGCGTTTCAGGTCAATCTTCGGCTTGTTTTTGGTATATGCGGACATAGTCCACTTCAAATTTTGCCGGGAACTTCGTATTCGAAGGGTCGCCCCCGGCTTTGCCGCCAATCGCGAGATTCAGGATTATATAGTGCGGTTGATGGAATGGATTCTTTCCTTCCCCGTCTTTGTTGATTGTCTTGCTAAGATCAACCTCGTTAAGAAGCATATCGTCAACATAGAGCTTGATGCTGTCGGAATCCCAGTCCATCCGCCAGATATGAAACTTTTCAGACCAGTTGGGATCGTTGAATTCGGTTATCGGTTTTTTACTATCGTCCCACTTCGCTACCCACCGTTTTTCAGTTGCCCATGCCGCGTTTGCCAGGAGCACGCCTCGGTAGTATTCCATAATATCGATTTCGCCATTACTCGGCCACGGCCCTTCGATACCTAATGTCCAGAAGGCAGGCCACAGGCCGGGGCGTGTATCGATCCGGCCGCGCATCTCGAAACGACCGAACTTCCAGCTATGCAAACGCCTTGTCGTCAGGCTTGCAGAGGTGTACTCGGCATATTCTCTGTTTTGTCTGAAGTCCCTGCCGTCAGCACTGTAGCGGGGATTCTCTTTGCGCTCACGCCGGCCCTCGATGATGAGCATACCGTTTTCACATAGCGCATTTTCCGGCTGGTACCACTGCAGCTCCTGATTGCGAACGAAGCCTCGCTCGTATGTCCAATTGTTGGGATCAGGCCGGCCCTCTTCGTTGAATTCGTCCGACCAAACCAGCTTGAGCCCGGTTGACGACTTGCTATTACTACTCGATCCGGTCTCCTTCGCTATGACTGTTAAAGTTATCGTGGAGATAAGGCAGATAGTCACGTAAACATGTAATTTATTCATAAGGTTTTCTCCTTTTGTCACAATTTATGTGACATAATCCTGGCGGCTATGGCTGCCTGGCCGAGAGAGATGCCGCCGTCATTGGATGGGACTTTGCGGTTAAATAATACGGTGAAATCGTTTTGTTTCAACAGATTCACCAGACGGTTTATCAAATATCGATTACAGAATACGCCGCCACTTAATGCGACGGTGTTGAGCTTCGTCGATTCTCTCGCTGCATCGGCCATCTCAAGCAGGGCGGCGGCAATTGTATTGTGGAACTTCGCAGAGATTGCCGCTGCGGGCCGGTCATTTTGGATGTCATCTATTATCTGCCTTATCATCTTACCCAAATCGAGCTGCAATGGTTTTTCGGCAGTATTTATCAGTTCGAATTCATAATGTTCTTCAACGCCGCCGGCAATAATCGCCTCCAGTGCCATCGGCAACTGCGCGTCGAAATAATTATAGCTTCCCAGGCCGAGCATGGCCGCGACGGCGTCAAATACCCGGCCGAGGCTGGAAGTCTCCACGCAATTAACGCCTTTCTCAAGCTGCTCGGATATGACTTTTATATTTCCAATCTTGTCATTCCCGCGCAAGCGGGAATCCATTGCCTTTTTCGTTTCTGGATTCCTGCTTGCGCAGGAATGACAGGTGGTTTCTATTCTCTCAAGCAGCCAGTCGAATTTCTCTAAAGTGAATTTGCCGCCGTATGCATTTCTTAGCAATGACAAAGCAGGTCTGATGGCTTCTTTGCTTGCCTTGTCCCCGCCGGCCAGCCAGTAGTAAGACAGATGCCCGAATCGCTCAAACTTTTCCAACGATGCAATCATGCACTCGCAGCCCCAGATCGCACCATCGGTTCCGTAACCGGTGCCGTCCGCCGCAAGCCCGATTACGGGTCCTTCGAGACCATGCTCCACAAGAACAGATGCGATATGGGCCCAGTGGTGCTGGACCTGGATAATTTTCACATCCGGCATCGAAAGAGCGTATCGCGTGGACAGATAGCCGGGATGCAGGTCGCAGGCTACAATTTTCGGCTCGACTTCAAAGAGTCCCCGCAGGTGCTCGACTGAATCGATATAGTGATGATAGACTTCGGCGTCTTCGAGGTCGCCTATATGCTCGCTGCAGATAAGCTGATTCTGCTTAGCGAAGCAAAAAGTATTCTTCAAATCGGCCCCGGCCGCGAAAATGTCCCGCCGGCAGCTTTTCTCCATAATAATCGGAGTCGGAACATACCCCCTGGCCCTTCTCAAAAAAGCAGGCTGCCCATCAACAAAATGCAGAATCGAGTCATCGACCTGCCGGTAAATTTCCCTGTCGTTCATAAGGAAGGCATCTGCGACATCGCCGAGTCGTTCGAGCGCCTTTTCGTTTTTACAAATCAACGGCTCATCGGAAACATTGCCGCTGGTCATCACCAGGACCTGTATATTCTGAGCAAACAGCAGATAATGCAACGGCGCGTAACACAGCATAAAACCGTAAGTGTCAACACCTTCGGCAACCGAAGGAGCTATCATGCTGTCCGGCTTTTTGGGCAATAAGACAATCGGGCTTTGAGGACTGCTCAAGAGCCGCTCGTCCCCCTGGTTCACGATTGCATATTCTTTTATCCGTTCGATCGAAGCAGTCATCATAGCGAAAGGTTTATGGTCCCGCTTCTTGCGCCGGCGCAATCGCTGCACAGCCCGGCTATTAAGCGCGTCGACTGCTAAATGAAACCCGCCGATTCCTTTTACAGCTACAATTTTTCCGGCAGATAGCAGCTTTGCCGATTCGGCGATTACTGTTTCGGTCCGCGCGGTGATTTCTTTGCCGGTATTGTCTGTCAGCCGAATTTTCGGCCCACAGCTCGCGCAGGCGACAGGCTGAGCGTGAAAACGGCGGTCACTTACATCCGTATATTGAGCAGCGCACTTCTCGCACATCTCAAAAACCGACATCGTCGTATTCGGCCTGTCGTACGGGATGGTCTTTACGATTGAATATCTCGGCCCGCAATTCGTGCAGTTTATAAAAGGATAGCCGTAGCGAAAATCCTCTTTGTCGGCCATTTCCGAAAGGCAGTCCCGGCACGTGGCTATATCGGCGGTTACCTGTGACAGCGGCGCCCCGAGCGAATCGCTCGTCTCGATCACGAATTCGGCTTCGGATTCGATGACCGGCATATCGACGGCATCGCAGGATGTTATCACTGCCAGCAGCGGTTTGCCGGCGTCGGATTGCAGCCGGGCCAGAAATTCAGCTATTTTTCCCGCCTCGCCCTGCAGTTCGACCGTAACGCCCTTCGTATCGTTATATACAATACCGGACAGTTCCAGCGACCGTGCGATTCTATAGACGGCCGGCCGAAAACCAACGCCCTGCACCCGTCCGGTTATCGATATTCTTCGTCTCTTAATCAAAATTCTGCATACATCCTTTCGACAGTTCCTGATACGCCCGCCGCCACTCGTGGTTCTTTGAAAAGCATTATAATTCGGCCGCGGAAAAAAGACAACCAGCCGTCTTATAACTCAACGTTTGGAGCAAAAAGATAAAAAAACAGAATTCTCTTGCCGATATTGATGTTATGTGGTAGTATTATCCACTTCTGGGGCCTTAGCTCAGTTGGGAGAGCGCTTGCATGGCATGCAAGAGGTCGTGGGTTCGAATCCCATAGGCTCCATTTCTGAATTTTCAGCCATTTCTCGACAAGCGGCTCTCCAAAATATATATTATCACCGGGCCGACGTAATTGGATCGCTGAAAAGATTTATATTAGAGGCGTGTAAAATGCACAGTATCTCCAGAAGAGACTTCATCAAATCGACTGTTTTATGCGGGATCGGAGCAGGCGTTATGTCCTGCCAGCCGAATATCCGGACCACGAGGCAAACGAATACTCGTTATATCGCAGCCTACGATACCGAGTCGCCGGACTGTCTCGCGGCGTGCCGTAAGATCGTAAAGGTCCACAAGCGATTCGAAATGCCGGCAACATTTTTCATGCTGGGCAAGACACTCGACGCCAATCCCGCCGAATATCGCGATCTTCTGGACGACCCTCTTTTCGAGATTGCAACGCATACCTACTCGCATCGAATGCTGCGTGATAATGAATTCTGCGGCTCGGCCATCTCGCTGGAGGAAAAACAAAAGGAAATCTTCAAAGGAAAAGAGTCCGTCGAGCGTGTTTTCGAGCGACCCTGCATCGGTTTGCGGCCGGGCTGCGGTTTCGACAACGCACTTAAAGGTGAACCGGAAGTATTGGAATTGCTTCGCCAGGCAGGTATTCAATACGTCAGCAGCCTTCTCTGGGGACCGGACTATTCACTGCCGGCACTGTTGCGGGAGCCTTTCAACTATAAGGATGAGGGCTTTCCCGAAATATGG
>Ga0114918_10003694_pt1 | contig 13419 bp, 7 predicted proteins | sample LantaG_FD_87015 | JGI IMG/M metagenome (GOLD analysis project Ga0114918, IMG submission 87015) | Deep subsurface microbial communities from Baltic Sea to uncover new lineages of life (NeLLi) - Landsort_02402 metaG | ecosystem: Environmental > Aquatic > Marine > Oceanic > Sediment | place: Baltic...
TCATATGTTACTACAGCATCAGGCCGGGAATCCGGATCAAAAGGAACCGGTTTGTCCCTGCTGATCCATTTGATTTTAAAGGTCCTCGATTTAAGCATGCCTTCATATTCTCCAATCCTGTCACCTATTGTGAGCTGTCCTGTTTCATTATCAAAACTGAATTTTATTGTACTCCAGGCACCCTGTTCATAATTGTAATTAGTGTCTTCATCTTCATAAAGGGTAAATGCACAATCTCTTCCTGAATATATATAGAGGGTAATCGGATCGGCAGGTTTTTCACTTGTATATTGAATTTCAGGGCCGACGGGAATAATTGATCCCTCCTTAATATACAACGGCATTCTTTCATATGGTGCATCTGCATCGATTTCCTCACCTCCGTTGAAATATCTCCCTGAATAGAGATCATACCAGCCGCACGATGCCGGAAGATATACTGGACGTGACCGTGCCTTATAACGATATACCGGTGCAACAAGTATCGACGGGCCGAACATGTACTGGTCGCCAATACTTTCCACCTTCTTATCATCCGCAAAATCCATCACTATTGCGCGCATGATAGTATAATCATTGAAATAGGTCAGTCCTGCCAGTGAGTAAATATAGGGCATAAGATAATATCTCAGCTTGTCGTAATATACCATACTCTTATATGCTGGATGTCCTTCAGGAGAAATATTGTACACTTCACGGAGGGGATATTGCCCATGACTCCGGAAAAGAGGGCAGAATGAGCCGAACTGGTACCAGCGTGTATTCAGCTCTCTCCATTCCTCAAGGTCTTCTGATCCTTCCTTAGCCCTTGTATACCTTCCCTCAACACAAAAGCCTCCAATGTCAAATGTCCAGTACGGGATTCCTGACATTGCATAATTAAGACCTGCGGGGATCTGTGCCTTCATATCCTCCCAGCGTGTTCCTATATCGCCGCTCCAGGTGGCAGTGGAATATTTTTGCAGTCCTGCAAATCCTGAACGTGTAAGCAGGAATACACGTGTATCGGGGTCAACGGAACGCTGTCCGTTATAAATAGCCATGGCATTTACAAGGGCATAAGTATTGAAATATTTTGCAGAAGGACCAAGAGCTGTGGGGGTGGAAAGTTTTTTACGATACTCAATGCCGGCATTTGAGAGAATGTCGGGTTCCGAAGCGTCCATCCACCAGGCATCGAATCCTTTTGTATAGAGATGCTCTTTCATCTGATTCCAGAAAAGTTCCCTTGCTCCGGGACTGTAGGCATCATAGAAAGAGCCGATGTAACCTTTCCCTATCCAGTCTCTTATGCTGTCGTTTATTGCCTGCCGGTACATCCATCCTTTTTTGTCAAATTCTTTGAAATTCTCTGTAGTATAGTAGAACTTCGGCCACACCGAGATCATTATTTTAGCGTTAAGCTTATGAACCTCATTTACCATTCCTTCAGGATCAGGGAAGAATTTCGGATCAAATTCATGCGATCCCCAGGAATCGACAGGCCAGTATGACCAGTCGAGCACAATATTATCCAGAGGTATGTTCCGTTTGCGATATTCCTTAACCACATCCAGCAGTTCAGCCTGTGATCTGTATCGCTCGCGGCTCTGCCAGTATCCCATTGCCCACTTCGGCATTATCGGGGCTTTCCCTGTAATAGACCTGTAGCCGCTGATCACTTCATCCATGTTACTGCCGCTGATAAAGTAATAATCTATCTGATCGCCCATCTCTGAAAATATTGACAGGGCACCCTGTTCTTCAGGCGGCCGTGGACTGAGTGCCTTCAGACCTATGTATGATACACCCCCATCAGGCTGCCATTCAATCCGTATCGGGTATTGTTTGCCTTTCTCAAGATTTAACCTGAATTTATATGTATTTGGATTCCAGGCAGTTCTCCATCTTTCTTCTACAACCGGCTCATTATCCAGGAATACTTTTACATAACCTGCATAATAGAGTTTGAAGTGATATAATCCGGTTTCATCTGGCTCAATTTTACCTGTCCAGGTGATAGTTGACCTGTAAAATGGAAAACCGGCCGGAAAGTTCTTTATTGTTGTAAGGTTTTCATAATCTACCGATTGCTCCCTGTGCTTAACAAATATCCTGGTTGGATCGGAATCAATATAGTAAGTTGCAGAAAGGCCCCCCTCCTCGCCATCATCATCATACAGCCTGAAGAGGTCAAGCTGTGAATAATCGCGCGGGTCACCAAATTTAGTCAGCGAATAATTATCCCAGAGAATTCCGTAATTCCTGTTTGATACCACAAAGGGATTTGAAACCTTTGTATTATACTGGTAAAGGCTTTCATTCAATCCTTTATAGTTGAATTCATCTGATTGATGCTGCCCAAGTCCGTAGAATGCCTCATCAACGGGTGATTCAAAGATTTGTTGCATAGAAAAGCCATCTGTCCCTTCAACTGAGAAGGATTTAAATGATTTCCCTCCGCTCTCAGGTTCCCTGAGAATTACATTATCATTCCTGTCATAGAATGTTATCTGTCCGGATCCGAGTGACACTCCCGCCTTTATTTCAGCTGTGGAAACTGTAACGTAATCTTCATCCCCGTCAACTTCAAAAACGGGTGTAACGAGCTCCGGACTTTTGGCAATACATAAGCTTTTATCTGTTGAAAAATCCGTGGATGGAGATGCAATGACATGAATTATTTTGTCACTGATGACCTCCAGCTTGATTTTTCTGGCATCCTGGCCGGTTTTTCCTTTCAGGTCTACTGTTATTCCTGAGGGTGTTCTCTCCCAGCCCTGGGAAGAGCATCCTGTAAAAAGAAGTCCGGCAATAGCAAGTAAAAATAGTTTTTTCATGTACCGGTTATATTATTGAATAAAGATCTCAATATTCAAAAACAAGTTCTGCTTCTATTTCAGTGAGCAAATTGTCACGGCAGATGTCGGCCTGAATGAAAACGGCCGGGACCGAAGGAAACAGCTCTTCACAGATTTTCCTCACAGCACCGAAATCTTTCTGGTATTTTATATAAACCCTTAGTAAAGTATACCTGAGTGTACATTCTTTTCCTTTGCCGGTTATCTCCTTTATCAATTGCAGATCAGCCAGCTTCTTTATATTGTCTATGGTTACAAGGGTTTGCTTTTCAGCATCGCCGATGCCGATAGTTTCCTGCCCCTTTATTGAAGCCGTTCCTGATATATAAAGTACCGGGGCTGTGTTGGTTGCAAAAAGAAGCGCACGTTCAAACTGGGGTGGCTGTTTTTTGGGTTTACCTGTCTCTTTTATCCCTTTCAATACTTTTTGTCCGTATTCATATGCATTTACCTGGTTTGGATTGCTAAGGCCCTTAATCTGAACAGATCCATCAGCCTGAACAGCACAGAAATCGATAATCACCCCATTCAACCCCATACCTATGCCGGTTGCGGCAGGATAGCCTTGTACGGTGCGGCAGCGGTGGTAATATTCACTTCGTACCTCATTGAAAATCTGGTAATTCTGGTATTCCTTTCTGACAGTGAGGATATTGCCGATATAGTTCCACTGCCTGATAATATTATTCATCGTCATCTTCTCCTTTTTCAGGATCATGGCTGCCTGGTTAAATGCAGCCTCAGCAGCTCTCCTTGTATCTTCAGGAGAAAAACCACTCCCAAGGCCGGCAGCCCATATCTCCTTACCCCATTTCGTTTTGATAACAACGTAAGGTATGGAATCAAAATATTCGGTTGTTATATCTGTGAAGCCGGATTGGATAAAAAGCGCCTCAACAGCTATCTTCCATGGTTTTTCAGGAGGATGAGCAGTAAAGCTTATTGCAGGCGTATGATCACCTAATGAGTCACGGGCCGACTTAACGATTTTCTTTCTCAGGGTTAGAAAAGCATCAAAATCGGACAGGTCTGTAAAAATATTAATCTTAACCGGCTGGTTTACATTAGAGATGGCATTCCTGATCTGTTTCAGACATTGTTCCCATTCTTCTTCAATCTTCCCCTCCTTCAGCGGATGATAAATAAAATATTCCTTCTGCATAGAAAAATCAATCTTTCAGTTCAAATGTAACATTTTTTGCCTCTGAACCGATTGTATTTAACATTTTCCTTCCGGTTACCGCGATCTCCCCATTGACAAATTCAGGTATATTGAATGAACGCAGGCTGTTATCATAATGATCAGGATCTTTCTGAGGAAGGAGAAAAGGTTTGGTAGCTTCTCCGTTTTCATTGAGCCAGGCAATATAGGGCATTGTATAGAGGCTGTTTATTCTCCTGCTGCTGAAAACAAACCATTGTGAACCTGATGACCATGAGTGATAACTTTCTGTATCATCGCTGTTTACGGCTGTCATATTTTTATACGTGCCTGTTGAAAGATCCAGTAAATAAAGGTCGGCTTCTTTGTGCCAGATAGAGAAATTGCCATAATCCGACATGGTAAACATTATGAATTTCCCATCGTGTGATGGTCTGGGGAAGGAAATGCTTTTCCCTGTCGAATAAGAACTAACAAGAGTATCAATTTTTGTTCCGAAGGTGCCGTCAGACGGATCAAAAGAAATTTTACAGAGGCTGTATTTGATGCTGTCGTAATCATCGGGCAGCACTCCTTTTCCGGCAGAACAGAATATCAGTGTTTTCCCGTCGGGGGTGAATGATGGAAATGTCTCAAAGCTCTCCTCCGATGATATCAGTTTTGTTGTTATCAATTTATTGGCATTGATATCATATACAACCACATCTGACTCTGAATCCATCACTTCAATTCTCTTTGTGTTTACCGTATGAAAGACCTGGGATATAAGGTTAACCGAATATGCTATGTAATTTCCCGAAGGGTGCCAGTATGGATAAACACAATTGGAAATTGTCTCATCTGTTTTTGTATTCAGCCGGGTGATCGTGCCATCTTTCACAAGCATGGTACCGCCAATATTTCCCCGCAGGTGAAACATCATCTGTTCCGGATCGTTATTATTAAATGAGTGGCAGTTCATGCAATTTCCGGGCAACAGCCTGTTATCAATAACAGGTGTTTCTTTAAAGCTGGTCAGATCTCTCTGGTAAATACCCATTTCACTCCATGATTCATAGCCCGGAGCAATGAGACGATAGACAAGACCCCGGTCGATCGGGGTTTCCTTAACGTTGATATTGAAGGGTTTGTACCTCACCCACTCCCCCTCAGTTTTAGCAAAAAGAGTGATCAGCATTTTTCCGCCGCTGTTTTCCTCCAGGAGCTTATGCCATTTACGGGCTGGTATCAATATCTTATCCTTACCTCGTATTGTCATATTACCACTGCTACCCTTAAAAACTGCAACAAGTCTGCTTACAGGCTCTGTTAACCTGAAGTTTATGGGAGCTATATTCACCGGTATTGTCACCTCTGCAATATCCGGGGACAGGGGCGGTAATGTATCCCTGTCGGTGCTTGTGTCCGGAACTCCCGAACAGGAGACCAGTAGAAACAGGCTGGTGATGTATATGCAGATCTTTATATAATTCATAACTTAAAAAACTTCATAGTTTTATTTTTCCTGATATATCGCAAATTATTTAAAATGCAGATAATACCAGTATGTTCCGTTAAATCTATCCCGGAGTATCGTCTCAGCATTACGGGTGGTGGTATAAACACCTGCATAGGCTTTCATCCTGGCTTTTGTTTCCTCGCTTATTTTAAATGGAATATCTTCCATCGGGTTAGTAGTTGTAAGCCCAATGACATACATGATCGCCTCCTCGTATGATACCGGAATTTTTTTATACCCCAGAGGTTCCATCATCGGAAGGCAATTCATAAAATTCCTGAGATCCTTATTTATCAGGTAAAATGCCATAAGGTACTGAAATGCAATGTTGTTAGCCGGGTTCCCACGCATCAGCATATTAAGAGTGCTCTCCATGTTCTCTACTTTAAAGAAAAAATCCTCCTTTATCATCATTTCCCTTTTCTTGCCCCACACGGGATGATTATTTATCATCTCCTCGTTATAAAGATATTGTTCTGTATCAGATGCCCATTTACGGTAGAAAAGAGTCTTTTTAAGGAACCTCAGGTATTTCCCGGCAACTTTATAATGGCCGTTAATGAGGTTGGTCTCTGCCAGTCTCTTTATTGACCTCACACTTTTATTAAGATCCGGGATTGTTTCCATGCTCTCAAAAGAATATTCCTGCGAGGCGTTAATAAGGCCCAGATGAAACAGTATCTCACTGCCCATCATGGGTGCAACATATTCTCTCTCAAAAGGAAGGAAAAGACCTGCCGTACCGTTCTGCTCAAAATGGAACATCAGGTCGCCCATTTTTTCTGTCTTTGCAAGCGAAAGATTAAGCATTGCCAGTGAAAGGTTGTTCCTCGGAGCCTTTTTCTCAGCAAATTTTATTACATCATCCCATCTTTCATTTCTAACAAGATAATCATACTTCATAATATCTTCAGCACTGAAATTTGCCCACTGCCTGAAACCGAAATATCCTGCTGCCATCAAAAGAATAATCTGAATATATAAAGCCGGATAATATGGCTTTTCCTTTAATGGAAGAAGGGAATAAATAAGCATTATAATTGCAGGCAGTGAAAAGAGCACAGGTATCGCAACCGGGACTGTTGTTCTGAGATCATAATAAAACTCACTGAGATAAGTCAGCCCCAGCGGCTGCATGATCAAAAACCGCCTTACCAGGAGAGGAATGACAGCTCCCACAAAGATATATACAGCCATTTGCCATATTTTCAATCTTCCATCATAAATAGTCTCCTTTGTATCTTTTTTGACTTTTTTTCTTCCTGACCTTATTCCTGTTATAATCTCAAAGAGAATAATTATTGAAACCAGCATAAGGAACGATCCGCCTGCCAGCCAGTAAGTAAGCGGTATCAGAACCAATCCTGCATAAAACCTTTTAGTTTTTCTTTTGAAAGAGATATATAACCAGGAAAGTAACAGGGCTATCAATACTCCCGTTACAGCAGATAAGGAGTAAAATTCATCACAAAGGATCATTGCACAATTCAGGGAGGGCAGAAAACTCAGGGGAAAAAATGAATTATTTTGATTGATCACCTTCAGAATCAACCGGAATATTTGCTGGATGCCAAACAGCAATAGCGCTATGATGAGAGGTCCCGCAAATGACAGGTAATAGAACTGCGTAAGGAATCCGCTAAGATAGCCGGCAAATCCACCCGGGAAAGCCATTTTGGATATGAAATATTCTCCTGTAAGCAGGAAAAGCTGTATTTGTTCCTCAAAATGGAGATGATTGTTATAGAAAAAAGCAAAGAAGATAAATATACCTGTGAAGAAGAGTATGGTAATGATATACTCTGAATATTTTAACAACTTATTCTCTCTCATCATAAGTGGTTTTAACCAAAGACAAATTTACGCTTTTTATCTCAATTTTAACATCGTGATTTTTACTCCTTTCAAGGCTATTCATATTTGATAATCAACCTGTTACCGGGGAATGAATTTCATCGGTTCCGCAACAAGTTGTCTGAAGGCTTTTTCGACGACTGCAGGTGAGTATGGCACAGGGCCATCTGCCATTTCAGGAATATTATATGATTTAAGATAAAAATCATAAAAATCAGGGTCTTTCTGAGGAAGCAGAAAAGGTTTACCGCATATTCCCTCTTCACTGATATGTGTAAAGTACAGCTTGCCATACATCCCGTTATCGCGTTTGCTTGCAAATACAAACCATCTGCTGCAAGACGACCAGCTGTGATAAGAATCGGCATGAGCAGAATTAACTGCAGGCAAAGTATCAATACTCATATCTGATAGCCTCAGCAAAGACAGATCGGCCTCCCTGTGCCAGACCGGAAAATTACCATAATCAAATGATGTATAAAGGATATATCTCCCATTTGGTGAAGGCTTGGGGTGGCTGATAGTTTTGCCTGTGATGTTTGAAGAGACCAGGGTATCAACTGAAGTTCCGAATGATATTTCATCAGGATTAAAATCTATGCTGCAAAGACTGTATTTCACCGAACTGAAATTGGCGGGCATCTTTGTCTCTTTTGCCGAACAGAAATAGAGCTTCCTGCCGTCAGGAGAGAATACCGGGAATGTCTCAAAGCAATCCTTGCGGGACAAAAGAGACGGTTTCATGATCTCATCTTTTTCTAAATCTGCAATAATAACATCTGAGATGGTATCATATACTTCCAGACGGAGATTATTTATTGAATGAAACTCCGGGATTATAACATTTGTGGAAAAAGCTATGAATCTGTTTCCCGGGTGCCAGCTGCCGTAAACACCTGCTGAGATTGTACTGTCAGTAACTGTATTTAGTTTCCTGAATACTCCATTCTTCTGCACCATTGTTCCTCCCTCCCTATGACGAAGATGAAAGAATGACACAGAGGGATCGCGGCCTGAATAAATATGACAATTGATGCATCCGCCATCAACCATGTTATTATCAATAATTACTGTCTCCTTAAAAGATTCCAAGTTCCTCTGTGCAATCTGAAGCTTGTTCCAAACTTCATACCCCGGCTCAATAAGCCTGTAAGAGAGATATGGGTCAATCTTCTCTCCTGAAACGTAAAAAGCAAAGGGTCTGTAGTTATACCAATTGCCTCCTTTCAACACAGATACTTTCACCAGAACAGAATCATTCTTCTGCTCTTCAAGCAGCCTTCTACATTTTTGAATTGGTATACTGATCTTTTTCTTACCATTGACAGTCATAATAGTGCTGCTCCCGGAAAAGGTGACCTGTAATCTGCTGATAGTGTCGGCTATCCGGAAATTCAGGGGAGCAATATTATAAGGTATTGTAACATTTATATAATCTGGGTAAATGGTGGGGTAATCATTTACAACTTCAGGATAATGACTCTTGCAGGATGAAAGTATCAGCGAGAAAACAAAAAATAAACCGCAAATAGGCCAAAGGCCCTGCCTGGAAGTACGCGAAAGACGCAAAGAGTAAATATTACTAATTAACATTCTATTTTATCTAATATCAGGCTAATGTAGGAGATCCCTCACTTCGCTCAGAATCTCCTCCTTTAACCTCAATTTTACTTTATTATTCATTTTTCATTACTGCAAAATGGTAATAAAACCAATATGTTTTACTGTACTTATCAATTAACGCAGAACCCTTCCCATTGTTCTCTTCAAATGCCATTGTATAGTCAGCCATTTCTTTCACTATCGCAGGGGTAAACCTGTAGTTTTTGTAGTCTTCAGGCGTCTTTTTACCTGCTGCAATATTTACCAGGAGACCCTCCTGGTAGACTTTTGGAAGGAGGATACTTCTGCCTGGTGAATAGTATTTCTTAAAATCGGATGCAAAAGTTTCAACATCTTTACTCAGAAGATGAAAACAAAGAAGATAATCGGCTGCCATGCGGTTATCAGGATTATTATCAAGAAGCATCCTTAGTGTCTTAACATATTCGTTGCCTTTTTTCAGGAGGTCGCGTGAAGGAATTACTGTTCTTTTGTCGATGATCCATTTTGATCCGGAACACTCCTGTTCATTGAACAGATATCTCCTTTTTTCTGATGCCCAGCCTCTGTGAAAAAGTGTTTTCTCAAGTATTGTAATGAATTTTTCTGCTGCAGCATACTCTCCGTTAACAATATTTATTTTCACCAGACGCTTCATCAGACGGCTGTTCCGGGCCCGGGGTGAAAATATCATCCCCAGTAATGCAGAGTGCTGTGATGCGTTTACATCACCCAGATGCCAGTAAACCTCATTGCTCAAAGTTATTGTGAGATAATTTTCATTAGCATTTACCGGGATAAAAAGTCCTGTTGCCGCCGGCTGATAGTGTTCCATGAGCTCATCAGGCATCACCCCCAGTTTTGATAGTGCCATATTTGTATAATATGCCGACAGGTTGTTGCGCATTTTATATCTCTCAGAGAGGTTAATCACTTTCTCCCACCGGTCATTCCGGGCTTCATGATCGAGTCTCAGGATCTTTTCCAGATCAAATGAAGTCACTATTGTAATTCCCGGTAATAATATCACCAGAATAACAAGTATCTGAAGACCAATATATGCAGGTATTCTTTCTATACGCTTTAACAGTATAATCACAGCTGATATCACTATTGCTGATGAAATCAGCGGCAGGTAATGTAAAAACAGCGGCGTTTTGGTCATTTCCGACAGATAACCATAAGCCTGTCCGGCGGTCAGTAGGAAATGCCCCTTCAGCAGGTATGGTATTACAGCGGTGATCAAAATCAGAATAAATGAATTCAGCTGCCGTATTTTACTTCCTGAACGTAATAGTTCAAAGAAGATACCTGTTATAGTAAGTATATAAAAACCACTGCCTGCAGCGCAATATAAAAACGGGATCAGAAATATACATGATAAGAGCCTTACTCTGTCGGACTTAATTGAAATGTAAATAAGTGTAACTAAAACACTTATTATCAGGGATATTACAACAGAAAGAGGAAACTCAGGGTCACATAGAGCTATCCAGCTGAATATGACAGGTATAAGAGGAAGAAGCTGGAAGATCATCGCAGAAGGGAATTTCTTTATCAAACCCTTAATCGTGATCAACAGTGTCAGCAAAGAACCTGCAATAATAACTGCACCTGCACCTTTAAGATAATAGAACTGGGTCAGAAAATCACCAATCCATGATGACAGGAAAGCCGGTTTGACAAGGTAGCTATGAACATAGCTGAGATCAGGTATGAATATCTGGAGCTGTTCAATGAAGTAAATATGATATTGAAAGAATAATGCAAAAAAGACCAGGCATCCTGCAAAAACAAGTGCTGTAAAAATCCTTCCGGTAATATGAATACTCTTAATACTATTCATATCTTTAAAAATAGATCTCCGATGTTGTAAAATCCGTAATCACAAATCCGCAATCCGAAATGTATTTCATTTTAATGTCCGCTTTCAGACATTACCTGGACAGCGGGAGTCTTTTTTGCAACTTTCTCAATTTCATAGATATCTGTCCGGATCCCTGATTTTATAAATTCCGGCACATTGAATGAAAAGAGAAATGTGTCATAAAATGACGGATCCTTCTGCGGCAGGATGAATGGTTTATGAGCAGTGCCCTTTTCGTCAATGAAGGCAAGGTATATATTTGAATAGAGGCCATCATCCCTGCGGCTGCTGAATGCTGTCCAGCGGCTGTTCAATGACCATGAATGCCAGCTGTCTACATTATCGCTGTTCAGGATTTCAAGAGGCCTATAATCTCCTGATTCAAGGTCAAACAGCCATAGATCGGCTTCAGGATTATATGCGGGGAAGCATCCATAGTCTGATACATTGAACATCAGGAATCTGCCGTCGGGAGAGATCCTGGGTATTGAAATACTCTTATTCAATTCCCGGCCGGATACCAGAGTGTCTGCTTTTTCACCGAGTCTTCCTGTCATCTGGTCGAATGATACCGAACACAATGAGTATTTGATAGTATTGAATTTCTCAGGCATTTTCACAGCCTGTGCACTGCAATAATAAAGAGTTGATCCGTCAGGAGAGAAGCAGGGAAAAGTCTCAAAGTTCTCTCCGGATGACAGCACCGGAGACGTTAGCATCTCATTTCTTTCTATGTCATATACAAACATGTCGGACTGCATATCAATAGCGGCTGCCCTGTGGGGACCTGTGGCATGGAATATCTGGTTCATCCTGTTTATTGAAAAAGCAATGTAATTCCCTGAGGGGTGCCAGGCCGGAAATGCTGCATTCCCGAACATTTTCCCTGCTTTTGTATTAAGCTTTTCGAGAAGGCCGTTTCTGTAAAGTATTGTTCCTCCATAACTTTCTCTCAGGTGGAAGACCATATTTTCAGGGTCATTCATTGCAAAAGAATGGCAGTTCATACACGTACCGGGCAATACGCGGCTGTCTATAACAGTCTCCTCCTTAAAGCTTTCAAGCGACCGCTGGTAAATGCCCATCTGGTTCCAATTCTGAAATCCGGGCATGATGAGCCGGTAAACAAGATAATCATCTGCCTGCTCCCCGGAAACATGTATCCTGAACGGCCGATAGACCTTCATAGTATCCTTATGCCTGACCCTTAAAGATATTTCAAGGTCGTTGCCTGAATTATTCTTCAGCAGGCGTGACCATTTTTTTTCGCGGAAAAGAACTTTGTTATCCCTGAAATTCAGTTCAGTTTTTTGTCCCTTTCCTGTTACGGTAACATGCAGTTCATCTCCTTCCTCTTCCACCCTGAAATTAAGAGGTGCTATATTATAAGGAATGGTGACATCTTTATAATCGGGGAATATCGACGGAGTACGGTTAATATCTTTTTCAATTTTAATACCGTTCTGCTGACAGCTGATTATCAGAACACTCATTATCAGTATGATAGTCGAGATCTTTTTCATTCTCTGAAATGAAGATAATACCAGTAAGTTTTGCCAAATTCTTTTTTTATCCTCGTCGTATCCTGTTTTTCAGCACTGAACAGCTGTGCGTATGACCTTATATTGTTTTTGACATCATCCCTGATAGTAAAACCGGCCAGTTGCGGCGGCAACTGAGGTAGGCGTGTCGCTATATATGCGGCTGCCTCCTGCCAGGCAAGAGGCAACTCATTGTAGCCTGACTCTCTTGCAATGGAGATTCCTGCAAGAAAATGGTCAAAATCCTTGTTTAGAAGGTAATATGCCATCAGATATTCATAGGCAGTATTGTTGCCGGGATTGGAGACAAGAAGATAACGGAGTGCCAGGTCCAGTTGATCATAATTATAGTAAAAGTCATACTTTGATCTTAGTTTACGCATCTCTCCCCAGTAAGGATGTGAATTTATCCTTTCCTCGTCATTTAACAACGAAATGCATTCGTTTGCCCATCTCCTGTAAAAGAGGGTTCTGCTCAGTGGCTGCAGATACTTCTGAGCTATATCATACTGTCTATTTATAATAAAGGTCTCCGCCATTCTTTTAAATGACCTCACAGGGTATTTTACGTCAGGAGTTGATTCTATGGTCTCCATGGCAAACATCTGTGCAAAGTTGTAAAGGCCCAGCTGGTAATATGGTTCTCCGGTTATGAAGGGTGTCATCCCTCTCCTTTCATAGCCAATAAAAAGAGTGTTTGCTCCCTGGTCAAAATGAAACATCTTCTCCGAAAGGGCTCTTCTCTTTGCCAATGCAAGATTCAGGGCCGCCATTGAAACAGGATCATCCGGAGGTTCCTTTTCAGCTTTTTTTATTATCTCATCCCATTCCTCCATATAGGCAAGGTTCTCGTAGGTCATCACAACCTCAGTTTTAAAATCTCCAAAATTCGCTATACCGGCAATTGTAAAAGCGGAGAGCAAAATAATTGTAACTAATTTACTGATGTTTCGCAGATGATATAAATGGTTGATAAATAGTAAAATAAGTTAAAAAAAGGAGCATGAAAAATTTGTTATTTCACTAATATTCAATATATTAGTGTTGAACAAAAA
>Ga0114918_10003695_pt1 | contig 13418 bp, 20 predicted proteins | sample LantaG_FD_87015 | JGI IMG/M metagenome (GOLD analysis project Ga0114918, IMG submission 87015) | Deep subsurface microbial communities from Baltic Sea to uncover new lineages of life (NeLLi) - Landsort_02402 metaG | ecosystem: Environmental > Aquatic > Marine > Oceanic > Sediment | place...
ACCAACGATGAAAGAAAAGATTTTTATAAAAATCATCCTGAAAGTAAAACATGGAGTTGGAGACCTATGGTTAGAAATCCTGAACTTTATGTTAAAGGAACTGTTAGACATCCTGATCATAAAACCATTAGACTTCGTGATTGGTATCGTGTAATTGTTAATGGTGAAATTCGTGGTGAAAATGTTGTTTTCTTAGATTAATTTATTATGATTAAAAAATTAATTACAAATGTTATAAATAGTTATTTGATTAATTATAATGAAAGCATTAAAGAAACTAATATAATTAAACAATCTTTTTTAATTGTTAAAGGCGTTTATAAAGATCTGAAAAAAAATTATAAACAATAATAAATTTGGATCTCTAGCTGATGTGGTCATAGCGTCCGGTTGAAGCCCGGAAGAATCCTGTTCGATCCAGGAGGGATCCACCACATGGGACCATGGTGAAATTGGGATCACACTGCCCTTGCAAGGCAGAATTCAGGGTTCGACCCCCTGTGGCTCCACCAAATAAAATTCATTTATAAAATAAGTGATTATATATATTATTAAATGAAAGAGTAGTTATTGTTGTAGCTTCCTTTCGGTGATTGTTGAAAAACCAATCGAGTAATCCTCCGGAAAAGGTGCGTATTACTCGATTGAGTTTTTTTATTTCTTTTTATAAGGACTGAGAACCTCATAAAGTGCTTTAGAATTTTAGCTCAGTTGGTAGAGCAATTGTTTATGGGACAATATGTCGAAGGTTCAACTCCTTTGAATTCAGCCAAACGCATTTTTAAATGACTCAGTTCTTATAAAAAGAAATAAGATTTTTAATCAGGGAACCTTAATGTAACTTTAGAATATTTATAGGTTCAATTCCTATATTTAGCTCCATTAATGCTAAATCTGACTTATTGGTAAAGTCAACACTCTATAAAAGTGTGTATTAAAAAACAGTTATGTTTACCAGACCCTGATTTATTTTCGGGCAATGTATATGATGAAAAAATGGTTTTGTCCACCAATGCTTCCCATATACATTGCCTACTAGATTATTGAGAGATGTGATATCAATTATATATATTTTTTAAAACCCCTTTTTAAAATATAGAACAACCTTACCAGATATTGCATCTCTCAATTTCAAAATCTGAGAACCATAGAAGAGTTATAGCAACTGACTTTTAATCAGAGAAATGCCTCCCCCAAAAATATCGGGGGGCAGCACCTACTCCTCTTACATGACTCAGATTTTTTTACTATTTATGCCGGAGAAGCTTAAGAAAACAACAGTTATATCAACCAGACTCTTTCGAGAACCTTAGATGTGACTTTAGGATAAGCGTTTGATTCCAGATCGAAAGATTGCAGGTTCAACTCCTGCCTCCGGCTCCAAACATCATAGAAGTCGTAAATGATAACGACTTGGTTGAGACCCTTACTAGTTTAAATATCTTTCGAGATTTTTTAGACTATCGTGCTATCTGGAGCTATCATCTCCAAGAAAGGCGGGGGAATGTAAGGCGGGGGTATTAATCCATGTTAGTTGGGGAAGGATTAATCTATGATATTCTTTATGTGACAATGTGGGAGATGTGAAAATGGTTACTGAAGTATTTGCTATCAGAAAATGTGATATTGACAAAATTATAGTATCTTCAACCTCAACTGGTTATAATTGTGAAGCTCAAAGAATCAACTGTGAAATAACATTTGGTATGTATGATAGTTTACACGACCTTGATTATTTTTATTTCCATGTAAATTTTTACAAATCTAAAGATTGTTATGTCAAGGTTGGAATTATAAAAGATTGGCAATATCAACTTATCGAAAATAAAGATTTGTTACGGTATTACGAAACGGGTGAAATAGTCCCAATAAGAATTGAAAAATACGTGAAGGAGGAAACAATGTTTCAAAATTATGTGATTCAAGAAGTTGAATTCGGTGAATTGAATATAGTTGCTATCAAAGCTTCTCTTAAAGAGATTGCAAAAACAATGGATGGCGTTTCAATTGAAAAAGAAGGTTCAGAAACTTATCTGGTTAAAGATGGTACCGCAGTTAAACTGGACTCAAAAGAGTTTCAAGATCAAGTTCAAAAATATGTTGTTGGTAAAACCATTTCTGAACTTCGGAAAAATGCTGCAATGTATCAACTGATAACAAAACTTGGACTTATCAACAAATGTGTATTAACAAAATCTGAATCTGGACTTGCCGGAATCTTTGGTGAATAATCCAGGTTGATATAAATATGGCGGAGTGGTCAAGTAATAAATAACCCAATTTTAATTGACTCAATTGAGAACCTAAAAGTTGGTTTAGAAATGGTAAAGACAACGTTCTGATACAACGTGACTCGAAGGTTCGACTCCTTCCTCCGCCACCAACCATTTTTTATTAATGAATAATTAGTCTGAACGTGTGAAAGACTTTGTTTACGATTATCAGTCGGAATTGAAGACTAGATTGGGCACCACAGTCTGTTAATTCCCTCCCTGGTTTTCGATGCAGTGCCTAAACCTATAATGAGGAAAATTTATTACGGGGACGCAACCCAAGATGAAAATAAATATGTCCATGCGAACATTATAGGGTTAAAAATAAAACAAAACTTGAAAAGCATCACTCAGAGTCTTTCACACTTTCAGGCTAATTATTTTTCGTTGGAACCAAGTAATCTACGTGAAAAGGAGAAAAGTGAAATGATTACATTACCAGCAAAGCAAGTGATCAATTTAGATCACATTCATGAAAAGGATTTGAAAGTTTTAGGAAATAACATTCTGGATTTGATGAATCTGTCTGGTGTAGATATTGGTCGAGCTACTCATTATGATAAGAAAGAAGATCTTGAGAAAGCTCGAACCAAAATACATAAGGCAGTTTTTGATATTGACAGAACTATTTATGGTTGTCTTTTTTGTCTCCCAGGCATTAACGACTTTTCAAAACAAAAAGCTGCCGGTGTTCTATTAGCACAACCAAGAAATCAGTCAATTCAAACATTGTTTGATAATGATATGGAAAGATCTATTGTAAAACATATCATTGAGACAATAAGTCAGTCAAACAGGATTTTGAATCTGTTTGTTAATTTCACCGGTTATACAAAGAAAAACAAAGAAGGTGAAGTTACAACAGAAGGATTATATATCAACAATGCAAGAACAAGAAAGTTGGTATTGAAGTATATCCTTAATGCAAGAAACCTTGAATTATGGTCTGTTAAATACAGATCAAAACTTCAGGTTGTATTCAGATATATGTGGGGGTTGAAGACTTATAATGTTCTGAAAAAGATTCTTGTAAAAAAGAAATCTTCAGAATTAACAACTGCTGACAATGATGGATTGAATAAATACATTGCTTCTCATGTTGTTGGAGATCAAACAACCAAACAAAAAGTAATTCAATGTGTATCATTTATTTTGGGTAGAAGAACATATCTTACATTACCTATGTTGAAAGCATTTCAACAAGCAAAAAAAGATATCTCTTTGGGTAAAATGCTTCCTCCAGAAGTTCTTGAAGGAATTGCAACTACCTTTCATCCAAAAACAACAAAAGCTGATATTCTCAATTTAACCAAAAACACTTCAATGACCAATAAGCAAAAACGATTGGTTCAGAAAACTGCTCAAAAAGTAGGAGTAAAGGTTGCTTTTGATCCTAAAAATCAACCAATGGTTGAGTTGTATATTTATGCTCTTGAAATGGGATGGACAAAAGAGATTGGTGATGCTCTTATAGAAAAAGCAAAACGAGCAGCTGGAGCATTACCATTCAAATATAACAAGGTTGGAATTTTACTTGACGATAGTAATTCAAGTAGCGGATCTGAAACTCAAAAATTGAAACCATTAGCAATATCTCTTGCTGTCAGAGATATGATCAGATATACTGCTGAAAGATGTGTTATATGCACAACAAGTGGTAGAACTGCTGAAGTTGGTAAACCAATTAAACCATCTGGTGATACTGAATTAGCATCTGGTTTGATTTCTTTATTGCAAGATGAAGTTGATGCTGTATATGTTATAAGCGACGGGTATGAAAATGCTCCAGCTGGAAGATTCTCAGAAGCATTAGCATTGGCAAGACAGATTGGTTGTCCAACTCCGGTATATCAATTAAGTCCTGTCGCTTCAGCAAGTGATTCTGGAATTAGAAAAATTGATCCATCTATTCCAGCAATGTCTGTTTCAAAACCTGAGCAGATGGCGTTGAGTTTATTTACAGCAATGCTTCAAGCAGATCCAAAAATTGGTATTGTAGGTATTATCAATTCTGTATTACCAATGATTGAAAAACAAAAATTGGTGGAAGGCGGTGTAAAGTGAAAAATATTACTATCAGCGAAGTTTTAAGAGGATGTGAAATCGGAAGAATTCAATCCGTTGGATATATGCAAGTGATCCCTCTTTTGTCGGACTTGGTGGATAAAAATATTGCTGCACCGAGATTTAATACCGCAACTCAAACATATGGATCATTAGCAGTTCAAAATCCAAATGCAAACGATTCAATTTTACCATTTGCTGCTGGATTTATCACTGAACAAAAAGCTCAAAATCATGCTACTACCAAAGCAGCATATATTAAAGCACATAAAACTGAAGTTCTTCACACTGCAGCATGCATTCAATCATCTCAGGGTGGAGCAATTCAGAACGGTGATCATCCAATGACAATATTGCCATGGTCTATAAGAGAAGCAGCAATGATATTGAAAGATGTTAAATCTTTTTCAAAACTTTGGCCAACAATCGAAGAATTTAATCAAAATCTTGGATTGATGAAAAGAGGTCATCTTGAAGACTATCTCAAGTCATTTGAAAAAGAACTTGATACATTCGTTGCTGAATTTGAAATAGTTCCAAAACAAATTGGTGCAATCGTTCTTATGAATGGAATTGTTGTTGGTGTTGAGAAAGCTCCAAACTATGATTACTGGAAAACAATTTGGAATCCATTAATCAGAGAATGTTATGGATCGCTTGCTATTCAATACCGACGACTTTCAGGAAATAATCCACCACCACCAAAAACAAGAGTTCCTCTTGCATCAGTAAAAATAACTTCATTGAAGGATATTGCTGATGCAATTGAAAATGCTAAAAAACAAGAAGATAGCAATGTAAAACAAATTGTTAGAAAATTTGTTAAAAGCAACTTCAAAAGAACTCTTGAACAAAGTGTTGGTAAAGATATCTCAGTTGAGTCTCTGAGTCATAATCAATTCACCGGTCAGATTGTTAAAGATTCTGATAAGATCATTTATGCAAGTCTTATAACAACTGGTAAGTGGATTAAGAATCGTGATTGGAATGATGCTGAAGATTTTAAAATTTAGGCGATCCTGGGGTCCTCTTTTTTTAAAAGAGGAGTGTGGCTGAAATTCATAGCTCGTCTGCCAGTCCTGCGAGTTTCTTATACAGTGCCACACTTAAATCATTTTGCTGTATAAGAAAGTTCTCCAAGGAAAGAAATGGGGGTTAATCCTTAACAAGGACTGGCACCCCCCATATTTTTTTTGTTTATTTTTTTAAATAATAGAACAAAATAAAAAGGATATATTGATGATATGTGAAGTGTGTAGTAAGTCACACAATGGACGTTATGGTTCAGGAAGATTCTGTAGTGCATCATGTGCAAGATCCTATTCTTCTAAAAAGGCATCAAATAAAACAAAGATTGTAAAATGTTTTAATTGTAAAAAACCATTAACAGTTGGTTTAAAATCTGTAAATAAATTATTTTGTGATGAATGTAAGAAAACTATGAAATATTCTGATTCTATAGAAGAAAAAATATGTCCAATATGTAATAATTTTTTTTATATTCCTAAGGAATATCCTAAAACATATTGTAGTAGAGAGTGTCATAATAAACGAGAAGATTATAAAGAAATACAAAGGCAACACGCATTTAAAAATAAATTTGGAGGACATACCTCTAAAAATTCAATACATTATAAAACACAAGATGGAAATATAGTATATCTTCAATCAAGTTATGAAGTAACAGTTGCTAATATTCTTGATGATAATAATATTCAATGGAACAGACCAAAACCATTTATATGGATTGATGCAATGAATATTAAACATAGATATTATCCTGATTTTTATCTCCAAGAATATGATATTTATCTAGATCCAAAAAATGATTTTTTAATAACTGAACACAAAGAAAAAATTGATTTGGTTATTAATCAAAATAATATCAATTTAGTTATATTATCTAAAAAAGATTTAAATTGGAATAATATAAGAAAATTATTAAGCTCCTGTAACTCAATTGCGTAGAGTGCTGCTTTTACACGGCAGAAATTTTCTGGTTCGAATCCAGACAGGAGCACCACTTTTTTAAAGGAGTTTATCATGTTTGATATGTTCAAAGATACAGATGGTAATACATCTTCAATGAGAATAGTATGGACAGTCTCCGTATTAACTCTTGTTTTTACATGGGCATATATTTCTATTTCTACTAAGCATTTGCAAGCATTTACAATGGGTGATGCAGCATGGTTTGCAGCATTATTTGCAGGTAAAGTTGGACAAGCATATGTTGAAAGGATGTCAAATGATAAAAATACCAATAGTAAAAATCCATAGTTTTGTAGAAATTCCACAATTTATGACTCCTGGTTCTGCTGGAGTTGATTTAAGAGCATCTAGAAATGGTATGATAAAAAGAGGTAGAGCAGATTTAGTTTCAACAGGAATTAAAATTGCATTGCCTCCTGGTTATGAAGCACAAATAAGACCAAGAAGTGGAGTAGCTATTAAATATGGAATAACACTTATAAATTCACCCGGAACTATTGATTCAGATTATAGAGGTGAAATTATGCTTCCATTAATTAATTTATCAAGAAAAGATTTTACATTTAAAAGAGGTGATAGACTTGCTCAAATGATTGTAGCAAAATATGAAAAAGTTGAATTTGAGTTGGTTGATGAATTAGCTGTCACTGCAAGAAATATGGGTGGGTTTGGACATACTGGAATATGAAAATAACAAAAGAAGGTATAGAAAAACTTTGGGCACAGGTTAAATTAAATCGTGTGAGACTTTTGAGTTGTAAAGGTCCTCATAAATTCACCATTGATATTACTCCAGAAAAAACAATTGGAAAAAAATGGAAATGTGAATTATGTGATGGAGAAATTGATTCTATAAATAAGGAGTGGTATGAATTAGGTTTAAAACATTCTCAATAAGGATATAGTTTTATGAAAAGAAAACATTTATCTGGAGATGGATTACGAACTTATAACTATAATCATACTAAACAAAGAATTGAGGAGAGATATGGTTTAACTCTTTCAAAAAGTAATTATGACAACTTATGTAATAGAATTGCTAAAAGAGATTCTGTGTTTGAATTAAAAAAAGAAAAACAGAAAAGAGGAACACAAAGAATCTTTAGAATGAGATTTAAAGAGTGTAATATTTATGCTGTATTTTTAGATGAAATTAAATCTATTACAACAGTATTACCATCAAGTAGTTTTTTAGCATAATTAAGGTTGAATATGGTTAAAAGAAAATGTCCATTTTGTAATATTGAATTTGAATTTAAAAGCAATCAACAATTTGGAGCTCACAAAACAAATTGTAAATTAAATCCAAAAAGAAAAGAAACAATAGAAAAAATTACATTATCTTCTTTTTCTAATAGAAAAAAATATAAATTTGTATGTGACTGTAAAAAAATTTTCTACCAAGAACTAACTATCAAACAATATGAAAACAATAGATCAAGAAAATTTTGCTCCAGAAGTTGTGCAAACAAAAGAAATCATAGTAAAGAAACAAAATCTAAAATATCAAATACCTTACAAAATAGACCTGAGAATAAAGGTAAAAGAAATAAAATAAAAAGAAAAAATAAATGCACAAATATTAAATTACATATTTGTTGTATATGTAATAGAGAAAAATATGTTCGCGAATCACATAGTTTACAGACTTGTGGTAAAAAAGAATGTGTTAATAAATTAATAGCTAAAAATGTTACAGGAAAAACAGGAGGTTATAAAACTAAATCAGGAAGAAGTAAATTTAATGGGTGTTATTATGATGGTGTTTGGTTAGATAGTTCGTGGGAACTAAAGTGTGTAAAAATGCTTGATAGAAATAACATCAAATGGGATCGAACATCTAAAATTTTCTTAACCTATCATGATAAAAATGGTAAAGAAAGAAAATATTATCCTGATTTTTTCTTACCCGATCTAAACTTATTTATTGAAATAAAAGGTTATTGGACAGATTTTAGTATTTACAAAATGAAAGCTGTTCAAAAGGAACATAATATTTCCATATTAATAATTGATAAAGAAGAAGATATAAAAGCAGATATGGTGTTTAATTGGCAACACACTAGACTTCCACTCTAGAATTATGGGTTCAACTCCCATTATCTGCTCCAAATATTATAAGGAGAATATGTGAAAATACGTTGGTTTCGTAATTTTAAGATAGGTATCACAAACCTTATTAAATGGTTTCCTATAATATGGAATGATCGAGATTGGGATCATTATTATTTTCATATAATGCTCAGAAAAAAATTAAATAATATGGAAAACTTTTTTCGATATTATGGTAATCATTTAAATGCTGTTAAAGATGCTGATAATATTAAAATTTGTGTTAATCTTTTAGATCGAATTATTGAAGATAAATATCATGAAATGTTTTTTAATAATCATGATAAAAAATGGGGTGAAATTAATTTATGGTGTTCTGATGTGCCAAATAATCCTGGATTACGTGAAGTTCATGTAACAAGACCTAAAGCAATAACACAAGAAGAAATAGACCAAGAACGAAAAGAATTTAAAACATTATCAAGTAGACAAGAACAACAAAGAATTCAAGATATTAAATATCTATATGATATATTAAAGAAATATATTTTGTGTTGGTGGGATTAGCGGGTGTAGCTCAATTGGTAGAGCGCGACGTTGCCAACGTCGAGGTAGTGGGGTCAGAACCCATCATCCGCTCCATAACTTTTTTGGTAACCCTCATGTTTTATATATATTAATTAGTGAAATGAGAAGAGTTATTTTTTTTAATATTAATGTGAATTTTAAAAAGGGGGAACTAATGCCTGAAAACATTCCGGTCACTAAATCTTTTTGGGATAGACCTGAGGGAAAAACTGGTAAAGCTGTTATAGCTGCAGGTTCTGCACTTGCTATAACTGGTGGAATACTTGCTGCTCCATTTCTGGTAACAGCATTTGCAAATGTCATTATTGCTGGTGGTCTTGCTGCTTTTATTGTTTGTATTGGAGCAATGCTTTCAAATAAACGATTCAGAGCTGGACTTGAATTTTTATTCAAAAGTACAATGAGAAAAATTACAAGCTGGTTCAAAGATATTGATCCCATGTCAATTTTACGGGGTTATATTGAAAAATTGAAAGAAAAAGTTGCAATGCTTGAAGAACAGGTTGGAAATTTGGCTGGTCATATTAATAATTTGACCAGAGTAATAACAAAGAATATGCAGGACATTCAAAAAAATAATAGAGTATCTGATCAAGCTCATCAAAAAAATGATGCCCGTAATGCAACTCTATATCGCAGAAGATCACAAAGACTAACAAATTCAAATGAAAAATTAATTAGTCTTCGAACCAGAATGGAAAAAGTTCTAAATGTTTTGAAAAAGATGTTGGATAACTCTGAATTTTTGGTTGATGATCTTAAAGATGAAATAAGAGTTATTGAGATTGAAAGAAATTCTCTTGGAGCTGCAAGCTCTGGATTTAAAACAGCATTATCTATTATAAGAGGTGATGATCATAAAGAATTATATGATCAAACCATAGAGAAGATGGCTGATGAATATGGAATGGTTATTGGGAGATTAGATCAAGCAATGGAAACCTCAGAGCGATATCTAAATACTCTTGATTATGAATCTGGTTATGATGATCAAGCTCAATATGCAATATTTGAAAATCTTACAAATTCTGATGACATGAAAGCTCTTACAACTGTAAAATTAAATGGACTAATGAAATAGGTAAATATGTATATTTGTGAATGTGGGAGAGAATTTACAACACCTAATGGTTTAGGTTATCATAAAAATCATTGTGGCAAATTAGGAATAGATAATGGTTATCAATATCGTATTGGTAATGATGGAGAAACTATTTATATTCATCGAGAAGTGATGGAACAAAAACTTGGTAGAAAATTGAGACCTGGTGAATTGGTCCATCATGAAGATGAAAATAAACTAAATAATAATCCTAATAATCTTAAACTTACTAATCGCTCTTTACATGGCAAAACACATATTACAGATTTAAAAATTAACAATTTAAAAATACACAGAAAAGTAGCTATTGGTTCTAAAGTATCTACTGCAAAATTAACTGAAGATGAAGTTAAAGAAATCAAATATTTAATACGACAATCTAAACTTACAATAAAACAAATAGCTAATATGTTTAATGCAAGTGGAAGCATGATTCAAGATATCAAATCAGAAAAAACTTGGAAACATATTGAATAATGGGTGCGTCACATAGCGGTCGATTGTACCGGACTTTTAATCCGGAGAGGGAATTCCCTCCACGTAGGTTCGATTCCTACCGCACCCACCAATTTAAAACAGTGAATAGGTGAATTATGAGAATATTAATTTTATTATTGTTTATCGCATTCGGTTTTTCAACAAATGCACAATGTGAAAAACCAAAAACAGTAACAGGTGTAAAAGTAAGTGGAGTACAAACAAAAAAACCTAAAACAGAATGTGTTGAAGGAAAATTATTCTATATTAATAAAGATGGTGAATTGAAACCTATAGTTGATAAAGATGGGAAAATTATTAACTGTAAAAATAATCAATAAAGGGGATGTGACCCGAAAGGCTAGGGACTGGTCTGCAAAATCAGGTAAATGCCGGTTCGACTCCGGTCATCCCCTCCATTAATAAAGGATGTTCTTATGGGAATAAGAAGTGAACAAAGGAGGTCGGGTATGGAAAGAAGAACTCAATCAGATCGACGAATGTTTTATTATTCTGCATATATTCCTGAAAGACGTTTTTATGATAGAAGAATTAATAATGATAGAAGGCAAACTGATCGTAGAGAATGAAATACAGCCGGAGTAACTCAGTAGGTAGAGTGCCTCACTTGTAATGAGGATGTCGCGGGTTCGATTCCTGTCTCCGGCTCCATTTTTTTATAAAGGATGATTAGTATGTATAAAAGAAAACAACAAATACCAATAGTGTTAAAACCAACTGAATCAGAAACTAAAGTTCAAAAAGCAGTAATTGAAAGAAATGTTAAATGTTCTGAATGTGGTGGTAGCGTTACAGCAATTTTTGAACCAAAAAGAAAAGTTGTTTGTAATGAATGTGGAAAAGAGTTATGAAAAAAATACATTTATTTTTTTTACTAACAATTTTAATTCCAGTTATATTTTTTGTATCTTATATGAAAAAAGATATTGAATCATTTCCTTCTCATCCTATTAAAACTACATTAAGACCAATGGTTGAATTAACAGATGAAGAACTAAATCAAGTAATAGGTCAAGCTGGAATTCAATTTATAAATGAAAACTTCAATTTCACATTTACCCCTACTACTGTTACAACCATTTCAGAATTTCAAAATCAATTGATGACATATATGACTACTCTTCAACAAACTGATCCAACTGCTGCTATGGAAACATATGTAGATATGATTAATACTGTAAATAATCCAAATATAATTGCTGGACCAAATGTCACTCATATACAGATTGATATGCAACATGTAATGGAAAATGTAATTATGAATGGAGTTAATTTTATGTCATCAACTTCATCTCAAACAGGTATTGGAACATTTGGTATTATAGGTCTTGAAGTGCATGCACCAGGAACATTTCATATTTTTATTAGGAATGATTAAAATGGAACTTACTGAAAAAGAAGAAACATTTGAAATTAAAGCAGAATGTACTTGGGGAGATGGACCAGATGTATTAATAAGTATTAAAAATTTTCCTATGATTTTAGCAAGCGATGTTATTGATAAACAAAGATTTAAACATGGTATTGTAAAAGATGCTTGGATTGATTTAACTCAAGAACAAGCAAGACAATTAGCTCATAAATTATTAAAAGCAGCTAATTGTGCACAAGAATTAGAAGACGGATTACGGGAGATTTAATATGAATACTGGTATTATTAAGATGTATAATATAAGAAAAGGTATTGGTTTTATAACAGACGATAAATCTAAACTTTTAGTTTTTATTCAAGATGCTCATATTGTTGATGCAGATAAAAAATTAAAAGAAGGTGATGTTGTAAAATATGATATTAAAGAAACTGATATGGGACCAGCAGCAAGATTAGTAAAACGAATTGTTGCTATTTAAAGCTTTGCTTATTAAGCAATATATGTTGTTATAACTTTTATCCCTATTTTTTTGTACAAAAAAAATTACTAAACTAAAGTAATTTTTTAAAAATACGGGGGACAGATTCTACAAGACGAACAACGAGGAAACCATGTCTTTGCAGCTTACTGTCTACTATATGTGATTGCGCATCATCACTGAATAGTCTTCAACCTTCTCTTTAGTCGGTGTGATTATCACTACTTCGAGCAAAGAGATCAAGGATTTCGCATATTATGTTTATCCAATTTATTTCGGATTATGGAGCTGGTACCGGCAAGCATTACCAAAAATAAATGAATATCCACTAATTCAAGTGGACAACCCCGTAAATTTTTAATTATAAATCAAACTGTCCGGTGTTGATTCCAAGAACGTCACACATCTTTTTGACGATTGCTTTTTCATTGGCATCAAAATCACCATCAGCAGAACCGATTGCACAACATTTTCCAATCAGAACCATTGATTGATCATTTTTCTTCTTCAGCTTTCCAACCTCAGCAAGACATTCAGCTTGTCCAACAATTGGACTCAACTGAAACCCTTCCATTCGTTTCTTGAAAACTGAAATCATTTCAGATACGTCGTATACTTTGAGGTCTTCATCGCGACTGATGAGTCCGATCATGAGTTGCATTTCTTCATCTTTCACAACTCCATTGGCATTTGTAACCAATGCAAGACCAGCCATTGTTGCTTCCATAAGAGTCTTGTTTGCAAGCTTGCTATATTGTTTCATAGCACCTGCTTGAATCTCTCGTATTTTATCCATAAATGCCATTGGTGGCTCCTTTAAATGAACTCAGATACTTTCGGTTTCGAAGACTGAGTTTTATTCACGTTGATGAGTTTTGGAGCTGATCCGGTATTGTCAATTCTTGCAACGGTGCACCAGCTTCCTTGTTTTGTTTCGGTGAGTGGAACATGAATTTCTTCACTACCACATGTAATGGTGACGCCGCCGTTATATTGCG
>Ga0114918_10003696_pt1 | contig 13417 bp, 7 predicted proteins | sample LantaG_FD_87015 | JGI IMG/M metagenome (GOLD analysis project Ga0114918, IMG submission 87015) | Deep subsurface microbial communities from Baltic Sea to uncover new lineages of life (NeLLi) - Landsort_02402 metaG | ecosystem: Environmental > Aquatic > Marine > Oceanic > Sediment | place: Baltic...
CAGCAGCGGCAGCCCCCCCCCTCGTGCGACGGCCCGCCCGACGCGCCCCCAGCCGAGGACGCCGCCCCCACCTTCCCCCCCCTCCCCGCCACCCTGACCGTCCCCGCCGCCCCGCCCTCCGACGCGGAGGCGGTCCAGGTGGAGGTCACCCGCACCCTGGTGCGGGAGTACCTGGCGATCGTGGTCACCCACCTGGCGGACGCGGTCCCCAAGGCGGTCATGCACTTCCTGGTGGCGGGCGTGGCGCGCGGCCTGCACGCCCACCTGGTGCGCGCCCTCTACCGCGAGGAGGCGGTGGAGGCGCTGACGTCGGAGGCGCCCGGCGTGGCGGGCGCCCGGGCGCGGGCGGTGCGCGCCCTGGGCGCGGTGCGGGAGGCGCTGGGCGCGCTGGACGGGCTGCCGGCGGCGTTGGACGCGGCGACGGGGTGTGGTGGCGTGAGTGGGAGCGCGCGCGGCGGCGCGGGCGCGGGCGCGGGCGCGGGCGCGGGCGCCTGGCCGCCCGCGGGGGGGGCCAACGCCCGCCACGCCGCGCCCGCGCCGTCCACCTCCTCCAAGGCAGCCCGCCGGGGCGATGGCGGCGTGGTGTCCCTGGCGGCCACGGCCGCCGCGCCCGCCCCCGCGACCTCCACCTTCCCGCCGCGCGCGCGCCCGGCCTCGCCCTCGATGGACGGCGCGCTGGGCGGCGCGCCGGGGGGCGCGGCCGTCCGGGCGGGGCGGGGCGGGTCGTCCGCCCTGACGGCGGCGGCCCGGCTGGCGACCTTTGCGCTGTCGGAGGGCGGCGGCGGGGAGGGGGGCGGGCGTTGAGAGAGGGAGAGGGATGGGGTGGGAGGGAGAGGAGGGGGGGAGAGAGAGAGAGAGGAGGTTGAAATTGAAAATAGGGCTTTTACAACGCCACGTCCCTCCTCCTTCTTTACGCCGCCCCAGACGGCGAGGCCGACCGCTGCGGGCGCGGCTCGCCGCCGCCGGCGGCGGCGGGCGCCGGCGCGGCCCGCGCCCCGCGCGGCGACCGCGTCCGCGACCGCGTCCGCGAGCGCGAGCGGCGGCGGTGGTCGCGCGAGCGCGAGCGAGACCGCGACCGCGACCGCCGCCGGTCGCGCGACCGCGACCGCCGCCGGTCGCGCGACCGTGAGCGCCGCCAGTACCGCCGGTCGGGCGAGTAGGAGGACCGCCGGCGGCGGCGGGGCGACCGCGAGCGCGAGCGGCGGCGGTCGTGGTGGTGGTGGTGGGGCCGCCCGCCACCACCGCCGCCCCCAGTCATCGCCGCCCGCATCTCCTCCGGCCGTTTCTTGCCGGCCTTGGCGAACGCGCACGTCAGGACGCGCCCGCCCAGGACGGAGCCGTGCAGGACCGCCACGGCCGCCCGGGCCTCCGCCTCGGTCTCGTACTTCAGGAAACCAAAGCCTTTGGGGCGGCGGGTGAAATGGTCGGCCGGCAGGTACACGTCCGTCGCTTCCGGTGCGCCCAACCCCGCCGCGTGCGCCCGCACGGTGTCGGCCCGGATGGGCCCCCGCCCGTCCGGGGCGCCGTGGGGCAGGTTGCGCAGGAGGATGGAGGTGCCGCCTGACTCCTCGCCCTCCACGGGCGGCAGCGGCTTGGAGGGGGCCTGGGCGGCGGCGGCCGCGGCGGCCGCGGCCGCGGACGCGACCTGAACAGGTGAAGGCGCGGGGCCGCGCGACCGCGACCGCGACCGATCGCTGGGCGAGCGAGAGCGGCGCCCGTCGTCCATGTGGTCGGACATCGAGCGCGGTGCACGTGCGGCGTGGGGCGGGACGAAAAGAGAGAAAAAAATGGCGAGAATGGAAGAGGAGAGCCGTCGCTGGACTCCCCTTGTTGTCACTTCCTCTTTTCTCCGCGGCCCGCACACCCTCGCGAGCACGCACACAGACCGCGTGCTCGCCTCGCCCGCCTGCTCTCTCTGTTACCCACTGCGCGCCGTCTTCTCTCTCTCTCTGCTAAAGAGAGGCGCGCGCGCGCGAGAAAAGAGATGGCGACCGCCGGCGCCCCCGCCGCCGCCGCCCCCGCCGCCCCGGCCGGCCCCCGCCTCCGCTTCTGCCCGGAGTCCAACGACCTGCTGTACCCACAGGAGGACAAAGAGCGCAAGGTACGAAGCAGGCGTGGGGAGAGGAAGGGGATGGGCGTGCGTGCCTGGCGCGGGGACGGATCGACGGGGGCTCCCCCAGCTCTCCCTCCCGCTCAACCTCCTCTCTTTCCATTTTCCATTCCCCATTCAGGTCCTCATCTTCGTATGCCGCAACTGCGGGTACAAGGAGGACGCCCCGCCCTCCGCCTGGTGCGTGTACCGCAACGAGATCACGCACTCCGCCCGGGAGCGGACGGTCTTCATCCAGGACGTGCGGGCGGACCCGACGCTGCCCTGCACGCGCGACGCGGCCTGCCCGGCCTGCAGGCATGAGGAGGCCGTATTTTTTTCGTCGCCCTCCGAGGAAGGGATGACGCTGTACTTCACGTGCACGGGGTGCGGGCACCGGTGGCGGGACTATGTTTGACGAATGGGGGGATGGAGGAGAGAGGGGGGGGAGAGCGTTTGTTAGGCACAAATGAGAGAGAGGCACAAAAGGGAGAGAGAGAAGGTCCGTGTCCTTCGGGCCACAAGACCCCTTTCGCGTGACCATCACCCCCTCAAAAAACACGATGTGGCGCCACACAGCCGCGCTCCTGCTTGTTCTGGCCGCCGGTGCCGTCGCCGAGATGGACGGCATCGGCACCTACTACGGCGGCACGCCGGTGAGAGAGAGATTGATGGGGACGGAGAGAGGCGAGTGTGTGTCGCGGCCGCCCCACGCATGCGGCCTAGCCGCCGCCAGCTTCGGCGAATTGGAGTCGCAGAAAGACAGGGCGAGTCGCCTTGCCTGGCAAAGACCAGGCCTCAAAGGCCAGACCTGACCTCCTGGGCTTGCCATCGAGCAAAGCAGGGAGGCGGTGCGTGCCCTGTCCGAGGGCGTGCGGTGGGGTTCTCGGAAGGGAAAAGAAACACGAGCGCCAGCTGCGGGGGGGAGCGCGGGCGGACCCTCACCCATCCCCAACCCGCCCCTCTTTTTCCATCCATCCACAGGACAAAATGTCGCCGGACAAGCCCTCCTTCGGCCTGGTGGACGGCGCGTGCGGGTACGGCCCCCTCTCCAAGGACGGCAACGGCTCGGTCTGGCCCTTCTGGCGCGCGGCTTCTATCTCCTCTGAGTTCAAGGGCGCGGCCAACGGGAACAGGGGCGGATGCGGCATGTGCCTGCGGGTCACGTGCGTGGACGCCAAGTGCAAGGCCGGGTCCGCGCCCGTCACCCTGACGGTCGTGGACGAGTGCCCCACCTGCGCGCCCGACCAGATCAACATGCACGTCTCCGTCTTCGCGGACTACCTTGCGTCGCCCACGGATGGGCGGGTGGCGATTAAATACGCGCCCGTCCCCTGCGAGCCCAACGCCAACATCTCCATCCGCGTCACGGACGTGCGGCCGAGCAATGGCGGCTACATCCGCCTCGTCCCCCTGGGCGTGGCGGGCGACGGGACGATCACGTCCGTGCAAGTCCGCCCGACCGGCACCGACGCCTGGACGGACGCCAAGTCGGAGTACGGCGCGTCCTGGGAAGCCTCCAAGTTTGGGGAGAAGGGGCCCCTGGACGTGCGGCTGGTGGGGGCCAAGGGCACGCCCGCCGTCGAGGCGCAGGGCGTCATCGACAGGCTGACCAAGTCGACCTGGTCGACGGGCGTCCAGGTGGGTGGCGGGAGCGGCGGCAGCGGCGCGCCCCAGCCTGCTGCTGCTGCGGCTCCCGCGGCGGAGGCGGCGCCGTCGCCCCCTCCCGCGCCTGCCGCGCCCGCCGCGCCTGCCGCGCCTGCCGCGCCTGCCGCGCCTGCCGCGCCTGCCGAGCCCGCGGCCGCTCCCGCGGCCACCACCGACGAGGCCACCAAGAAAGAGCTGGAGGCGGTGCGCAAGGAGGCGGCGGACGCCAAAAAAGAGGCGGAGGAGGCTAAGAAAGTGGCGTCCGACCTGGCCAAGAAGACGGCGGAGGCCGAGGCGGCGGCCGACCTGGCCAAGAAGACGGCGGAGGCCGAGGCGGCGGTCGCTAAAAAGACGACCGAGGAGAAGGTGATCGCCGATGCGGCCAAAGCGTCCGCGGCGGCCGCGGCGGCCGACAAGGCGGCGGCGCCCGCTCCCAAAGCCACGCCCGCGCCGCCCAAGCCCACGCCCGCTCCCGCGCCCGTGGCCGGGTCCCTGGCCCTCAAGGACTCGGGTGCTGCGCCTGTGGTCGGGTCGGACGCGCTCAACGCCGTCCTGTCGGGGACGGGCATTGGCAGCGTGTGAGCATAAAGGTTGGAATGATGTGGATGGACGCACCCTGTCGTGCAGGTGCTGCAGGTGCTACACCCACTCACCCACCCATTCCTTGAGAGAGGGATGAGGAGCGCGAGTGCGGTAGAGAGAGTGTGTGTCAGGACGGAGCGCCGCTGCGCCGCTCTCTCCTACCCTCTCCACCCCCGCCGCCCTTCCTTTTCTCCAACGATTGAATTTGAATTTAAAGTGAGCGTGCGTGTTTCTTAATTGGGCTCCCCGTGAGCCTGGTCTACTGAGTGGAGCGCTTGCGCGCGCGTATGTAAAAAGTGTGTCGTTTTGATGGAGGGCCACACACGACACGACACGCACCCGCCCACCCCCGCGCTCGCTCAACCTTGTCGCTTCTCCATTTAAGCGCTTTTCCATTTCCGTTCCCCCCACCATTCCCCACACGCCCCGATCCCGCGCCCAAAATGAAGGAAAAACAACAACAGCAGCAGCACCAGCCCGCCCCCCTGACACCGCTCTCCACGCCTGCGAGCGACGGAAGGCTGGCCGCGGCCGCCGACGCATCCCCATTCCCACCCTCCATTCCCTCTCCCTCTCTCTCTCCCTCTCCCTCTCTCATTCCCTCTCTCTCTCCATTTCCATGTCACGCCGGCACGGGCACCCCCGCCTCGCCCGCGCCCCCAAAGCCGTCCTCCTCCGCGTCCGACCCCTCCTCGTCCACCGTGTAGCCGTACCCCAGGCTGACCCGGGGCGCGCCCGGGCCGCCCCCGCCCCCAACCCGCTCCCCGTCCGCGCCCGCGGCCGCGAGGGCCTGCAGCTCAGACAGGTGCGTCCGCCGGAAGGTGGAGATGGCGGCCTGGACCTCCTCGGGCGGCAGCTTCAGCTGGGCCAGCACCGCGGAGGCGAGCTGGAGGGACGGCTCCAGCGTCTCCGGCACCACCGCCGTCGCGCTCGCCTTTTCGAGGTTCAGGCCGTGGTCGACGTCGTGGGCCCGCACGTACGTCTTCACGTTGGGGTAATGCTTGTTCAGCGCCCAGACGGACCGGTAGTTGGCGCCGGGGGTGTCCAGGGTGATGACCGCGCACGCGGCCGCGCCCGCGCCCAGGGAGTGCAGGACGGCGGGCGAGCCGGCGTCCCCGAAGTAGACGGGGAGGTCCAGGGCCTTGCCCGCCGCGACGCGGTCGACCCGCACGTCGACGGCCACGAAGGGGATGAGCCGCTCCGCCAGCAGCTGGGCGATGATTTGGCCGACCCGGCCGAAGCCCGCGATGATGACGTGCCCCCGCAGCGAGCCCGACTCGTCCTCCGACGGCGCCAGGGCGCGCATGTCCGTCGTGTCCAGGGCCCGCCCCGCGCGCGCGCCGATCTCGGCCAGCAAGGGGACGAGTGCCATGGACAGGGCGACGACCAGGAAGAGCTCCCGCACGACGGGCGGGGCGAGCAGGCCGACGGCCTGGGCCTCCCCGAACGCCACAAACGCAAACTCGCCGCCAGACGCCAGGAGCAGGCCCGCCCGGCCCGCGACGAGGCGGGAGAGGCCGAACAGGGGGCCCAGGGCCGCCATGATCGCCGCCTTGCCCGCCAGCAGGACGGCGATGCCGGCGGCGATGACCTGGGCCCGGCTCAGGAGGAGGCCGACGCTGATCTCCATGCCGACCGTCATGAAGAAGAGGCCCATGAGCAAGCCCTTGTAGGGCGCGATGTCGGATTCGACCTGGAGCGCAAACTCGGTCTCCGCCAGCAGCAGGCCCGCCAGGAAGGCGCCCAGGGCGAGGGACAGGCCCGCGATCTGGGTCAGGACGGACGTGCCCAGGACGACCAGGAGCGTCGTCGCGGCGAACACGTCCGCGTTGCCCAGGTCCGCGACGCGGCGGTAGATGGGGCGCAGCAGGACGCGGCCGCCCGCGATGATGGCGACAATCGCGGCGACCGCCTTCGCGGCCGCCAGCCCCAGCGCGCGCCCGATGGCGGCCGCGCCGGCCGCCTCGCCCGTCGGCGAGGGCGCCAGCAGGGGGATGAGCATGAGCAGGACGACGACGGCCAGGTCCTGGAGCAGGAGGACGGCAAAGGCCGCCCGGCCGTGGCGAGACCCGGACTCGCCCCGGTCCTGGAGGACCTGCATGGTCACCGCGGTCGAGGACAGGGCCAGGCCGCCGCCGAGGATGACGGCCGGCGGCCCGCCCAGGCCGCACGCGGCCGTCACCACCCACGCAATGGCGGCCAAGGACGCCCCCACCTGGGCCGTCCCCATGCCGAACACGAACTTCTGCATCGACCGCAGCCGCTCCAGGGACAGCTCCAGGCCGATGTTGAAGAGCAGGAAGACGACGCCCAGCTCCGCCAGGTGGCGCACGCCCGCGACGTCCTTGATGATGCCCAGCGCGTGGGGGCCGATGGCGGCGCCGCCCACCAGGAAGCCCAGGACGGGCGACCCGCCCGGGATGCGGCAGACCAGGGGCACGGCGATGACGGAGGTCAGGAGCAGGACGCACGTCTGGACGAGGCCCTCGGTACCGTGCGGGACCGGCGGGATCCACGTGGCGAGCGTGGCCTGCGCGGCCTGGGCGGCGGAGGCCAAGGGCGCCGCCGCCGCCGCCGCCGCCGCAAACGCGCCCGACGCCTGCAGGGCCAGGCCGGCGGCCGCCAGGGCGGCCGCCGCGGCGGCCAGGGTGAGCAGGCGGCGCGTGCGCAGGCGCGTGCGCGCGGCGGCCAGGGGTGGTGGGGCGGCCGTGGAGCCGCCGGCCGCCGCCGCTGCGGCCGCGGCAGCCGACATCTCGTCCATGGCGGGCCTGGCCGGGGAGGCGGCCGTGGGCGTGGGCGTGAGCGGCGACGCCGACGCGGCGCCCGCGCCCCCCGCAGCCTTGGTCGCGCCTTCGGCCGCGGCGGCCAGGGCAGCCGCCTCCGCCGCCAGCGCGGCCGCCAGCGCGGCCGCCGCACCGCCGTCCTCTTTCGCGGCTTTGGCCTCCGCCGCCGCCTTCTGCTTGCCGTCCGACGCGCTGAAGGAGGCCGTCAGGTCGGCCAGGTCCGCCAGGGCCTTGCCCAGCGCGATCCGGGTCTCCTTGGCGACGGCCGTCGCCTCCATCTCGTCCCGCACCGCGCCCTCGGCGGCCGCCATGGCCGCGCCCGCCACGTCGTCCGCCGCGCCCGCCGCCCCCGCCGCGGCCGCGGCCTCCCGCGTCGCGTCCGCCGCGGCCTCCTTGGACACCTGGAAGGCCGCCTCCCGCTCCACCAGGGCCGACCGGGCGGCCGCGATGGACGCCCGCACAGGGTCAGAGGGGTCCGGAGTGGGCGGGGCGAAGGCCCGCCCCGCGGCCGCCGCCGCCTTCGCGCCCTCCCGGGCCGCGTCCGCCAGGACGGACAGCTCCGCCACCAGGGTGCGGATCTCCTCGGCCGCCGCGTCCCGGGCGGCCGCCGCGTCTACCGCGGCGGCGGACGCCTTGTCCGCGCTCTTGGCCGCCCGCGCCGCGCGCTCGCGCGCGTCCACAGCAAGCTCCGCCACTCGCTGGGCTTCGACCTCCAGGGCCTCCCGGGTGGCGGCCTCCCGCGCGATGCGGGCCTCCGCGGCGGCCAGGGCGGCGGCCAGGGGGGCCAGCTCGTCGGGGAGGTCGTCGGGCGAGGCCAGCGCATCCTTGACGAGGCGTTTCTGGGAAGAGAGGCGGGCAAATGGAGAGACATGAGATGAGAGGTTGAGAGAGAAAGAGAGGGGTGGATGCGGTGCCCTTTGTACCTCTCCATCTCTCCCTCTCCAACTAACCACATCGTCGGACGTCGCCAGGGGGTTGTCCTCGGCGGGGCCTTCGGGGGCGGCCCGGGCGGGCGGCGGGCTGTGTGTGGGACGGGGAGAGAGAGGGGAGGGGGAAAATGAGGGGTCGGGAGGTCCAGCCCCGATCGGCCACACATGCCTGCGCCTGCGTCTCCCTGCTGCCCTCGCACTACCGCCGGGGCCAGGGCTCCTGCCGGCCCTCCATCCGTCTGTCCAGCCTGGTCAAGGGGCCGGCCCCTGCCATAGCCTGGGTGGCTGGAATCGGCGTTCCCAGGAGGAGAGGAGGAGAGCGCGCTCCCACTCCCGTCCCCCCCGGGGAAGCATCGGCCGCCGCCACTTGCTCCTCTCTCTCTCTCTCCACGCCTCCCCGGCCGCCCCACGGCACATGCGCTCCTGGCCTGCGACTCTGGATTGCCCCCTGAAACGTACCGCATCCCCACCAGGCTGGGCGGCGCCCACCGGGCCGCCGCGCCGCCGGCGGCCCGAGGAGGGGCGACGGCCGCGCCTGCGGCCGCATGCCGTCGGGCGGCCAGGGTCGGGCGGGCGGTCGCCGCAGGCAGCAGGGCGTGGGCGGGGCCGGCCATAGTTATCCTTGAAGTGTGCGTGTGCGTGCGTGTACGTGTGTGTGCGTGTGTGTCAGGTGTGCGACCACTGACTGTCCTGGTAGTGTGCCGTGTGCGTGAGAGGAGCGCGCAGACTGGGGACAACACCCGCAAAAAAAATGGGGCGCGAGTGAGGGAGTGGTGACGACGGAGCGGGGACAGGCTAGGCTCGCTCTCTCTCTCTCTCTCTCTCACTCTCCTCTTCCGCTCTACCCCCGAAGTCTCCACGATGCTGGCGACCGTCCGCGCCCTCACCCTGGCCGGCCCGTCCGCGCGACCTGTTAGCCTGCCCGCCCGCACCACCAGCCGGGCGTGCCCGGCGCCCGTGCGCGCGTTCAAGTAAGGGGAGAGCGAGAGGGGAGGGGAGCGCGGATTCCGGCTCGACGGCCAAAACAGAAGAGAGAGACGAGGCGCTCACCCACACACGCACACCCTCTCTCTCTCTCTCTCTCTCTCTCTCTCTAGGGTCCAGGTCGAGCAGCTGGACGGCACGACTGCCGTGCTGGACGTGCCGGAGGGCGAGACCATTCTGGAGGTAAGAGGAGAGGCAGAGAGACAGAGAGCGTGAGACGGCGACGACGAGAGACGACGGGGCGGCCCCCGGCGCTCAACCCCCGACCCCCGACCCTCGCACCCTCTCACCCTCACCCTTCACCCTCTCTCCCTCTTCAGGCCGCCCTCACCGCCGGCATCGACCTGCCCCACGACTGCAAGATGGGCGTCTGCATGACCTGCCCCGCCAAAGTGAAGTCCGGCACGGTTGACCAGTCGGCAGGCATGCTAGACGATGAAGTTCAAGAAAAGGGTTATGCGCTGATGTGCGTGGCGACCCCGCTGTCCGACTGCACGATCGCCGTCATTGAGGAGGAGGAGCTGCTGGACGAGGTGCTGCAGGCCAGCAAGGCGTCGTCGTCCGGGTGACGAAAGGGAAGGAGGAGGAGAGGGGAGGCGGAGGGTGGAGGGGCGCGCGCGTGAGTGTTTGTGATGAACGGATGGCAGGGGAAAAAAACAACCCGCAGTCAACTCTTTCCTTTACAAAACGCGCGCGCGCGCGCACGCGCCAACGCCCGCTCTCTCTTTGAAGCACCCCGATTCTCGCAACGGGGCCCTCTTTCTCTCCAGAAACAAAAAAAAAACACCGGGGACGAACGCACACCGCACCCTCTCGCAAAAACGCGAACCACTCTGAGAACACCCCATTCATATGTCATTTTCATTCCTTGCTCCCGCCGACGGCGTTGCGCTGCCACGCCTTGGGGTCCGCCCACTTGCCCTCGTGCAGCTGGGCCGCCGCGTCGACGTCTAGCATCCAGGTCACGCCCCCCGCCGGGCGCAGCAGCTGAGCGGGCGCGGCCCCCGGCAAGGCCTGCGTCTCCAGCGAGCGCGCGACCGCGGTGGCCTTGTGCCCTCCCGCCGCGACCACGATGGCCCGGCCCGCCGCGTTGAGGACTGGTAGGGACAGGGACCAGCGGGGGAGGTGCGGGGCGGTCGGGGACGGGACGGGGACCGGCAGGACCCAGGGCCCGGACGGCGGGGAGGTCAGTTCCGGGCGGTTGGGGAAGAGGCCGGCCACGTGGCCGTCGTCGCCAATCCCCAGCAGGACGAGGTCAAACCTGGGCAGCAGGGCGGCGGCAGCGCTCGCGCTTCCTCCCCCCTCTCCGACGTGCGGCGCCAGGGGCAGGGCGGACCGGGGTGCCGCCAGGAGCGCGCCCGCCGCGGCCTGGGCGGCCCGGGCGGCGTCGGAGGCCAGTGCCGCGTCGGCCGGCGGGGTGGGGAGCAGGGCCGCCACCCCGGCCTTGCCCGCCCACCCGCCCGCCGCGGCGGCCACGTTGCAGTGGGGCGAGGCCGCCGGCACCGCCCGCTCGTCCGCCAGGACGACCGTCCATTTGGCCGCGTCCGGGCCGGCCTCCCGGGCCAGCGGGGCGAGCAGGGAGTGGACGGACCCGCCGGAGATGGCCAGAGCGAACGCGTCTCGGGCCTTGATCGCCGCGGCCGCGGCCGCTCTGACCTCCGCCACCAGGGCGGCGCCCAGGGCCGCGGGCGAGCCGTGGACGAGGGCGGTGATGGGATAGGCGCCATCAGACGCGTCGGCCGGCGGGGGCGGGTACGGGATGACGGGCGGGTAGACGCCCCGGCCCGCGCCTGGGAGAGAATGGACGGGAGAGGAGGGGGGTCCGGGGGAGAGAGGTTTTTTTTTTTTGAGGGGAGAGAGGGTGTGTGTGCGTGCGGCCCGCCCCCGCCTTCCCCCACCCCAGGCGCTCGCTCCCTGACTTTGTCTCGCTTCTCCAGCGGCACGGCATGGAACCAGGGCCACCGCCCGTGCGCCAGGCGCCAAGGCGAACAAGGCACGGGAGCGCGCGCCGACCGCGAGCAAGACGGGAGAGCGCCCTGTGTTCCCCAGATGCCAGCGAGAAGGGGCGGGCCGCCGCTGACCGAGGGTTTTTCTCTCTGCCCCCTCACCTTTGCTCGTGCTCAGCGGCGCCGCCACCCCGCTGGCCAGCAGGTGGCCACCCATGACGGGGGGCACACCATCCGGCCAGGCGGAGCGCGGGATGATGTTGAGGCGGTAGCGGGGAGACGCGTCAGCCGCCCCGTTCTTGGTGGTGGCCAGCGTCGACGCGCCCTCCTTTTCCGCTTTCGCCTCCTCCGCCACGGGCACGGCCGCCGCCGCCGCGGCGGGGGCGGACACAAATGAGGACGTCAGGACGCTGGTGGTGATAGGCCCGCCGGCGGGCGCCGCGGTGGGGCGGTGCGGGCGGCGAAGAGACGGCGCGGCGCCGCGGCGGGGCGGCGGGGCGGGCGACGATGCGGCGAGGGGGCTCGTCGTCAGGGCGCGGCCGGTGGCCAGCGAGGCAGGCATGGGAGGAGAGGGAGTGACGAGAGGGGCTTGGTGTGTGCGTGTGCGCGCTTTCGCTGGGGTGGGGGGGTGTCGGCGTGCGTGTGTCGGAAAAAGAAGCAAGTGGCAGCAGGGCCGGGACGGACACTCGCACACTCGCATCTGCGGCACGGGGCCACGTGCGTGCTTGCGTGGTTTTTTGGCCGCGCCCCGCCCCGCTCCATGGCCCTCGCCCGGACCGCCGTGCGCCTCCTAGCCAGGCAGGTACACGGCGACTTCCGATGCCTGACCTCCCTGGCCGCCCCCCTGGCGGACGAGGCGGCCAGCAGCAGCGCCACCACCACCATTGACAGCGGCGCGCCCCGCCCCGCCACCCTGCCCGCCCTCGCCCAGGGCGGCCAGCCCCTCCCCGGCGCGCACGCCCTGCTGGCCCCCGGCCACCTGACGCCCGGCATCCCCGCGGCCGAGTACGCGGCCCGGCGGGCCCGCCTCGCGGCCAGCCTGCCGCCCGGCGCCGTCGCTGTGCTGGGCGCGGGGCCCAGGCAGGCGATGAGCGGCGTCATCCCCTTCCCTTTCCGCCCGGCCTCCGACCTCTTTTACCTGACCGGCCTCACCCAGCCCGGCGTCGTGGCGGTCCTCCAGGGCGACTCCTACACGCTCTTTGTCCCCGACCCCGACCCGGGCGCGGCGGTGTGGGACGGCGCGACGGTGAGCGCGGAGGAGGCGGTGGCCTGCTTTGGCGCGAGCCGCGCCGCGCCGCTCTCCTCCCTCGGCCCAGCCCTGGTGGCCGCCCTGGCGGCCGCGCCGTCCATCTTCACGGACGACCCGGCCGCCTGGGGCGGGCGGCCGGGGCCGGGCGCGCCGCCCTCCCTGTCCCACGCCACCGGCGTCGCGGCGGCCCCCTCCCGCCTGATCTCCGCCTCCCCCCCCGCCGCGGCTGCCCTGGCCGGCGCGGCGTCGGCCGGCCGGGTCCGCCCCCTGTCCCCGGCCATCGCGGCCCTGCGCGTCCTCAAATCCCCGGCCGAGCTGGCCCTCCTGGCCCGGTCCGCGGCCCTGGCGACCGCGGGCCTGCGGGCGGCCGCGGCCGCGACGGCTCCCGGAGTGCCGGAATGGGCCTTGGCAGCCGAGTTTGAGTTTTGCGCGCGCTCGGGCGGCGCGGCCCGCCCGGCCTACCCGCCCGTCGTCGCGTCCGGCCCCGACGCCTGCACCATCCACTACCACCGGGCTGATAAGGCGCTGGGGGGGAGCGGCGGAGAGCTGGTGCTGATGGACGCGGGGTGCGAGCTGTGGGGGTACGCCTCGGACGTGACGCGCACGTGGCCCGTGGGCGGCCGCTTCTCGCCGGCCGCCGCCGACGTGTACGACGCCGTCGCCGCCGTGCACGCGGCCTGCCTGGCCGCCGTCGTGCCCGGCACCACGCTGCGCTCCCTGCACGCGGCCGCTGCCTTGGCCCTGGCGGACGCCGCCCTCCAGCTGGGCGCGGTCGCTCCCGGCCCCTCCCCCGCGGCCCTGGTCGCCGCCCGGTCGCATGTGTCCTTCTACCCGCACGCGACCGGCCACTTCCTGGGGCTGGACACGCACGACACGCCGGGGCTGGGCGTGGACGCGCCCCTGGAGCCCGGGTGCGTGCTGACGGTGGAGCCGGGGCTGTACTTCCCGCCGGGGTGGTGGGGCAGCGGCGGGGGTGCGGGCGGTTCCGGCAGGGGCGGCGCGCTGAAGCCGGGCCCGCACGCGGCGGCCCTGGCGGGCCTGGCCGTGCGCATCGAGGACGACGTGGCCGTCCGGGGCGGCGGGCTCGGCCCGGACGTCCTGTCCGCGGGGTTCCCCACGGCGCGGGGCGCGGTGGAGGCGTTGGTCGGGGAGGCGGGGGCCGCGGGCGCTGCGTCTGCTGACGCCGCCGCGTGGGCGCGCTCGCGGCG
>Ga0114918_10003697_pt1 | contig 13413 bp, 13 predicted proteins | sample LantaG_FD_87015 | JGI IMG/M metagenome (GOLD analysis project Ga0114918, IMG submission 87015) | Deep subsurface microbial communities from Baltic Sea to uncover new lineages of life (NeLLi) - Landsort_02402 metaG | ecosystem: Environmental > Aquatic > Marine > Oceanic > Sediment | place...
TGTCTGCATCTCCTTTCCGTGATGTGCCTTGAGACCGCATTTATTTCCCGTTTCGGTGTAATGATTGGATCGGAGGCATAGGCAGGCATCGGCCCCTACTGGATTCCGGCTTCCGCCGGAATGACGAGTTAAGGGGTGTAATGGACTTTTTGCGAAACCGTCATCTTTGATTTTTTTCGACTCCTGACTCTCAACTCTTGACTATTTTTATTCACCCAACACCTCTTTTACTATTCAATATTTTACTATTCACTATTCACTGTTTACTATTCACTGCTTTTATAAACAAAGCTCCGCCATCTTGGGTGAACCATATCGCCCAATGTAGTTGCCATAAATTATCATACAGCAGCATCATCTAACCAATCGGATATTACTTACCTGAATATAAATTCAGGTGTAATTATGTTTAAATCTCAGGTGTTTATCCCATTCTCAACTTAATCATGTCAGCAATCTCATACCCCACTAACTTACATCCTGAAGTAAAGCAAGGCCTTTTCTGCCTTACCGTAGCCATGGGCAATATTTATGCCAATGTATCCAAGATGGCGTCAAAGGGAAATATTTATAATGATGTTAAAGAATTATATAATCGAAGGCATCACAGAAAGGCTGATGAAGATAGAAAAAGGAAATATTTTTCCCATTTATGGAACTCCATTTCCACAACTGTCGACATATTTTACACTCTTATACTAAGTTTGGAATATAACGTAAGAAATTGATCTGGAAGACAGACGCAATTTATACAAAAGTAAACAGTGAATAGTTAAAAGAGGTGTTGGGTTTTGGGTGTTGAGTGTTGGGTGAATAAAAATAGTCGAGAAAACAATACTGGAGGTTTTACAACGGACAACGAACAACGGACTACTGACAAGCATTGTAGGGGCCTTTTGCCTCTCGATTAACTTCTTAACATACGCCTTATTCATAATGAGTCCACATACGAATAATCTTTACTGTCTTGTTGTCTTCAAGAACCTGGTACACAAGACGATGTTTGATATTAATACGGCGAGAATATGCCCCTAAGAGGTCTCCAACCAGTCTTTCATAAGGGGGAGAATAGCGAAAAGGGTCTTCTCTTAAGATATCCAGCAAAATCTCCACCTTTTTCCTAAGCCCTGAATCTGCAATCTTTTTAGCATCCTTCTGGGCATGCTGAGTGAATACGAGTTGCCAGCTCACCACTTAAGTTCCTTGCTGCACTCCTCAACCGGTGTGTCAAGACCCTCCCTGATAGACTCCCGCATCTCAGGGATTGATAAAAGATAAAGAGTCTCCTGGATCGCCCTCCAATCGTCCTCTGAAAGGAGCATGGCATTACCTCTCTTACCAGTGATCCGAATCGGCTCATGTGAGGAGGCTACCTCATCTATAAGCTTGTAAAGTTTCGCCCTGGCCTGAGTTACTGTTAATATTGTCATGACAATCACCTCTAAAAATAGAGTACGTTATTTCGTACGTTCTGTCAAGTTTGCGGTTGGTGATGCATAGCTCGTTTCTTAGAATAGTAAATAGTGAATAGTAAAAGAGGTGTTGGGTTTTTTATCAAATGTTCTATGTTCTAGGTTCTAAGTTAAAAAATATTTCAAAGTTCAAGGTTTTAAGTTTATGGGAAATGTAGGGGCCTTTTGCCCTCATCGGCCCGCTTAAGGGGAATATGCCCTACAACTTGCCTGTCATTGCGAGGAGGCCATAGGCCGACGTGGCAATCCCATTGGTTGCAGGCACTTTGAGAAAATAGGCACAAAGCATTGTAGGGGCCGATGCCCTCATCGGCCCGCTTAAGGGGAATATGCCCTACAACTTGCCTGTCATTGCGAGCTTCAGCGAAGCAATCTCAAGGGTGGTTGTAATTAATGAGATTGCTTCGTCGCTTACGCTTCTCGCAATGACAATATGGGTATTATGCAAAGCTCTCAAGAAAATCAGTTGAACCTGAGCAGTTACACTTTAATGCCTTAATCCGGACAAAAAAATCCCGACAGCAAAAACTGTCGGGATTTTTTACACATTAAAAAATGTATCTTATTACACAAAGCAGATATTATTTCTTGCTAAACTTTCTCCTGAGTCCTGCAAGGCCAAGAAGTCCGCTGCCAAGGAGCACTAAGGTTCCTGGGATTGGGACGGGGTTCATATCCTCAACTGCAAATACAGCATCCTGGAAGTCGTAATCTGACCCATCTTCAAATCCTATAACCCAGTCGTTATTGTCTAAAAAAGGATATTCAAATGCCCCAATCGTTGCCGCTGATCCGTCTGGGATTATGTATGTCAAGGCACGGATATTCTGGTCTGGGCCAAAGCCACCTGCGTTTTTATCGTCTTCTGTATAATAGGTGCCATTGCTTTTCCAGTAAAAACCAAACATTGTACCAAACGCAGGGTCTACAAGAGTGTTACCAAGGTAGAGTCCACCAGAAGTGTCGAATTTAAAGCCTGTTGAATCACCAATGTTAGCGCCTCCTAAAGAAAGGCTGTAGGCCGCATTAGTAGCATAAGAGTAAATATACAACTCTCCTGACACTGAAGTAAGTATTCTAACCAAAAATACGTCCGTAGGTGCCTCAGCTGGAATCCAAATAGCAGCATTGGATTGATCGTTTACCGCATCAATCACACCTATACCAAAAGTGTCGTCTAAAACGGTCTGAAGAGTCGGCTCAGAGGGTGGTCCCACCCACTGGCCCAAAGGGCTAAATGGCCTATTGTCATTAAACGGTGTCGCCAGGGCAGTCCCTATACCTAAAAACATTACCAATGTTGCAAGTGCTAAAATTGTTGTTAATCTTTTCATTTTCCTAACCTCCTAGTTTCTTATTTCATTTATCCAAACCTAAGCAAACACCATGCCATCATCCTGGCGATGTCATAACCAATTGATATTCCTATGATTGTTCTAATCGGTATGACTGCGGCCTTAATATACAGGCGCAAAATTGTAAAATTTCTCGACAGGAGATTTGCTTATTAAAGGCAAAAACTCGGGATTTGCCGCCTTGTGATAGCATAAAAGGCAATAAAATCAACAGAATATAGGTAATTTTGAAATTGTCGGGATTCTTTACAGTCGAATTTTGATGAATCCGCAAAAAGTCTAAAACAACATTTAAGCCCTGGCGGACGAGCGAAGCAATCTCAGTGAATAGTAAAAGAAGTGTTGGGTTTTGGGTTCCAGGTTCCCCTGCACAGTCCCCCTTCAAAGGGTAACAACCCCCTAACCCCCTTCAAAGGGGGATTTCCCTATTTATTCCCCCCTCAAAGGGGGGCGGAGGGGGGTGTTACTCCCAATGACATCCCCCTAACCCCCTTCAAAGGGGGAATTAAGGGAGCCCCCCTTTAAAGGGGGAATTTTCTCCCCTACGCTGTAGGGCATAGTTCCCTTAAGCGGGCCGATAAACTCTGTGCCTCAGTCCCTTTGTAACTGAATGGTTGCGGTCTTGATTCAATTTCAATTTGACACAACTTATAGAGTGTACTAGTTACCGTGAGGCATGAGTATCAAGGCAGAACATGGGTATCAACTTAAATCCCTGGGAGAGTGCAGACCCGGGGCAAGGGTAAAGATAAAAGAGCTGATGGGTGGGTACAAGATGCGCCTCAGGCTCTCAGAGATGGGCCTTGGAACAGGGCAAAAACTGGTTGTGATACAAAATCTTTCCCGCGGGCCTGTAATAGTTCAGAAGGATGGGGCCAGTCTTGCATTAGGCAGGGGGCATGCGATGAAGATCATAGTAGAAGTCATAGATGAAGAGGCTTAGCGAACTCAGGGAGGGTGAAACCGCCACCATCTCAAGGCTGGAGGGCCCTGTTCGATTCAGGCAGAGGCTATTAGAAATGGGTTTTATAAGGGGGGTGGATATATACGTGGAAAAATATGCGCCACTAAACGACCCCATAGAGGTGATTATAAAGGACTACCATGTGTCACTTCGTGTGGAAGAGGCTGAAAAGATTATTGTGAGATAAAGGTTTCTCATTGTTATGATATGATAAAGGTAGCCATAGCAGGAAATCCCAACGCAGGTAAGACCACTATATTTAATCGTATCACCGGCACCAGGCAAAAGGTGGGCAACTGGCCTGGTGTCACTGTTGAAAAGAAAGAGGCGATAATAAGGCACAACTCCGCCTGCGGCAAAGAAGATATTTGTATTATAGACCTCCCCGGCACCTATAGCCTTGCCCCGTATTCCATAGAAGAAAAGATAGCCAGAACCTATATAGTAAAGGAAAAGCCGGATGTGGTTATAGATGTGATCGATGCATCAAACCTGGAGAGAAATCTATATCTTGCCACCCAGGTCGTAGAGATCGGCATTCCCTTGATCCTTGCACTCAATATGACAGACATTGCCCGGTCAAAGGGGATGATCATAGATGAGGGTATACTTGCGGCAGGCATGGGCGCACCTGTGATCTTTACTGTCGGGACTACAGGGGAAGGGATACATGCCCTTCTGGATAAGGCCGTAGAGGTGGCAAAAGGCAAAGCGCCCAGGTCAAGGCATATCCATGTTCCGTATGGAATGGAGGTGGAGAATGCGATCTCAGAGATTGAAAAATCCATAGAAGGCGATCAGAATTTTAACGATCAGTACCACGCCAGGTGGATTGCCTTAAAACTCTTAGAAAGTGATGAGGATGTAAAGGGTATTGTAACCCATGAATTTTCAGGCGCAAAGGACATCCTTGAACAGACAGATACATCCAGGACACATATCAAAAAGATCATGGGTGATGATCCCGAGATAATAGCTGCTGAGTTTAGATATGGTTTTATCAATGGCCTGCTCAAGAAATGCCTTAAAATTAAGACCAAAGGCAGGATAGATTTGAGCCAAAAGATCGATCTCGCCCTCACCAATAAGATTATAGGCATACCCATATTTATATTTTTTATGTGGGCCATGTTTGAACTCACATTTTCCCTTGGGGCCTACCCTATGGGCTGGATAAATTCCGGAGTGACCTGGTTGGGCCACATTATAAGCGCCTTCATGACAGATGGCATGTTAAAATCTCTTATAGTGGATGGCATTATAGGTGGCGTGGGCAGCGTTGCCATATTCTTGCCTAATATCATGATATTGTTTTTCTGTATCGCACTGTTTGAAGACACGGGCTACATGGCAAGGGCAGCATTTTTGATGGACAAGGGCATGCATACCCTCGGGCTTCACGGGAAGGCATTCATACCCATGATAATGGGGTTTGGGTGCAATGTTCCTGCTATTATGGCAACCAGAGTGCTGGAGTCTGAAAGAGATCGAAGACTTACTATCCTTATAAATCCCTTCATGTCATGCTCTGCAAGACTCCCCATATATATCCTGCTTGCAGGCACATTCTTTACACAACACGCGGGCATGGTGGTCTTTTCTATCTATGTGCTGGGGATAGTAATGGCGGTTGTTATAGGACAAATATTCAGCAAGACCATCTTAAGGGGCAAATCCGCTCCATTTGTTATGGAACTGCCGCCATACAGGGCGCCTACCGCACAGGGCCTTATCATACACATGTGGGAACGCTCCAAACAGTTTTTGAAAAAGATGGGAGGGATAATCCTGATAGGATCAATAGTGGTGTGGGCGCTTTCAACTTTTCCTAAAGAGGCCCCGGTGCATGAGACATACCTGGGGAAGATAGGCTCTATAATAGAACCTGTCATGGAACCCTTGGGCCTGGATTGGAAGAGCTCAGTTGCCCTCCTTGCCGGCATAACCGCCAAAGAGATCGTAGTAAGCACCATGGGTGTAATATATGCCACAGAGAATGAACACAGACTGGGGGCGGCCCTACACTCATCAGGAATGACACCGCTTAAGGCCTACGTATTTATGGTATTTGCCTTATTGTATATACCGTGCATTGCCACGTTTGCCACCATGAAGACTGAAATGAACTCGCTTCGGTGGGCATTGTTCGGATCAACGTATTCCCTGGTCCTGGCCTGGGGCATGAGCTTTATCATCTACAACTGCGGCAAAGCGCTGGGGTGGGGGTGAAAAGCAGTAAACAGTGAATAGTGAACAGTGAATAGTGAATAGTAAAGAGTAAAAAAAAGTTTTGGGTTTTGAGTTTTGGGTTTTGGGTGAATAAGAATAGTCGAGAGTCGAGAGTCCGAAAAGATAGTCGAGAGTCAAAAAACAAGAAAGATAATTTAGATTAAAGACTAAAGATAAAAGATAAAAGAATCTTTGCTTCACGATTACTTCAAGATTACTCACTTCAAAGGGGGTATCCCTTAATTCCCCCTTTGAAGGGGGTTGTTACCCTTTGAAGGGGGCCGCCCTTAATTCCCCCTTTGAAGGGGGTTGTTAAGAAAGTAAAATGTCAAGACCCTTTAGAAAGATAATCCCATACAATCCGAAATTAAAGGAGCTGGCAAGGCGACTCCGGAATAACTCTACATTAGCTGAAGTGTTATTATGGAACCAGATCAAAAAAAAGCAACTGAGAGGATATCAATTTTCTCGGCAGAAGCCGATTGATGATTTTATTGTGGATTTCTTTTGCCATGACCTCATGCTAGCGATTGAAATAGATGGGGAGACGCATAATTATAAAGCTGAAGAAGATAAGGTTAGGCAGTCTCGATTGGAATCACTTGGGGTAAAGTTTCTTCGATTTTTAGATATAGATATTAAAAAGAATATGGAGGGGGTTTTGCGGAGTATAGATGATTGGATAGATCGATTTGAAAAAGAACATCCGCAATGACAACCCCCTGGCCCCCTTCAAAGGGTAACAACCCCCTTACCCCCCTCAAAGGGTAACAACCCCCTTACCCCCCTCAAAGGGTAACAACCCCCTTACCCCCTTCAAAGGGGGATTTGTGCTGAAATTTCTTCAAGTGGGGGATTTGTGCTGAAATTTTTTCAAAGGGGAAATTTGTCCTGCCCGTTATTTGACTTACAACTGCCCGTACGTTCCGGGAATTTATTTCGCCCAAAACCCAACACCCAAAACCCAAAACTTTTCCATGCCCAACACCTCTTTTACTGTTCCCCCGAGACGTATCCCTTCAGGCTTATATTTGCACATTTACTTCCACCTAGATCATTCAAGGAACCAAAATTAGACGACCTGCCTCTTTTATAATCATCCCATGTTACATAAACTGTAATTTCCTTGGCGCCTTTTATATCTTTCACAGACCAAAACCTGCAGAAATCTCTGTTATTTAATCTCAAAGGATTATCAGGATCTTTATACCAGGATGCCTTCAAATCCGGCGTATCCGGAGAAAACGTCTCTAATGTGTGTAACTTGGCATCTGCCAGGGTTGTAGCATAACTAAGATTGTCAGCATACGAACCGGCGTGCAGGCAGACCATATATACCTTTACAATAGCAGACAAGGCCACAAGTATGATAACAAAGGCTATCATCACCTCTACAAGACTGAACCCATCCTTCATCTGCATTTCTCCCAGCGACCTCTATATCTCCATATCTGAACAGCCCCTGAAGCCGGCAACACACGCAATGCATATGATGTATCTTCTGATGCAAGATATATGGTCCCGGCATTAGAACTACCCATTTTAGAAAAATTGATCCTGTTTCCAACCAGGGTGATGCCGTCACTGGCTATGGTTGTATTGTTAGGGCCATGGCCGGCAAGCGAACCAAATCTCACACCATCGTCCAAGGAGAAGGGGCCTTGTTTGCCTTCTCCTGTGTCCCAAACGCCATCTTCATCCTTATCGCAAAAGGCAAAATATTCCCCCTGCCCCGGGAGAAATACCACACGGTATGTGCACATGTTTTTCATTGCCTCTAATCTGACTTGATCTAATAATGCTGCCATTGTTTCTGCCTGATTTTCTAATCTATTTCTGAAAATCCACCGGCTCATCCCAGGCAATGCAATACTGGCCATCACGGCCATAATCACTATCACGACCATTAACTCAAGCAGGGTTACACCCTGAAGGCGGCTTTCGGTTTTCAGAAAATCCTTACTCATAATCCTTAATCCATAAAGATAGAACTCTTTAATTTTGCTTTCGTAAAAAGTCGTCACTCCGGTAGATACCGGATCGAGTCCGGGAGGAGTTCGGATGATCTGCAACTACTTGAAAAGACTGGATTCCGGCTTCCGCCGGAATGACGGTTACAGAGGATAATGGACTTTTTGCAAAATTGTCAATCTTCATTTCACCCAAAACCCAACACTCAAAACCCAACACTCAAAACCCAAAACTTCTTTTCATACATTTCTCACGTGATTAGATCAGACCTGTTAAGGTTAGAAAGTATAAGATTTGCAAGACAGACCCCCCACAACACCTCCCCCTCGACATCAAGCCAGGCACACTTCATCCTGTCACAGGCGAAAACCCTATCCAGGGGCATTGCAAAACGTTTTCCGGCAAATACAGAAGGGACATCTATGTGTTCATCAAACGTAAACCACAGCCTCACGCCATCTTCACGGAAAGGAGAAAGTGTCTCATAGCCTACAAAAAAATCGTCCATAAATGGGATAACATCCTTGAGTCTCTTTAAAACCATCTCTGAGGCCCAGGAGAGACTCTCTGAAAATGAGACAAGTGAGCTTTCCATCTTTATCTTGCTCATCAGAGAGATATGTGTATATTTTTGCCCCCGTGTCACCTTAAGCACTAAGGGGAATGTTAACTCCTCCTGGGGTGAGACAAATAGCAAGTCTCCCATGCCAACGGGGATGACCTGCGTTTCAACTATATAATTTCCATACAGGATAAACCCTTTCCCCTCTTTATCCTTATGGGAAGGAATATTCTCAGCAAGATAATACCTGGCCTTTACATCAATATCCTCAACTCTCAAGCACAAGGCTTGATCATTATGATACATCAGGGATACATCAGGGCTTTTTACATAATTACCTTTTGTGGAAGCCAGATATTCACCGAGCGCCTCTTTGCATAGTCTATAGTCGGTATTGCAAAACCCCTGCATGCCGCACATAGCTCGAAGATAGGTCATATAGTTAATCCTCGTCGCCCTGGAAAGTCCTGATGCAATAACTTCCTCCCACGGCTCCATCCCAGGAGAACTTTTCTTTGATTCCTTGAATAAGCCTCTTGGGTTTATAAAGGCATGGTCTATAAGGGTCAGATATCTGTTGATGCACTTTCTTAGATGAGTATCATCTCCATACAATTCATTTGGGTTGATATCGAGCCTTTCCCCAGGGATAAGGGTTTGAACAGTTCCTATATTGCGCATACCAAGTCTGCCCGGGATGTTGGCATCTATAGACTGCAGCAGAGGTTTAAGAGTATGTTCCCAAAACGGGGTTGTCACCAAAAACGGAATAAAATCTCTCCATCTCTCCTCACGGTCCCCTTGTGGAGAAGATGTATCTATCCACAGGCATGAGAATCCTTTGGCAGCAAGTAATGCGCATGCTAAAAGTCCTGACAGCCCTTCCCCTGATCCGGCTATATCATAAGTTCTTTTCATAAAGACTCGATTTCCCCTTCATTTACTATTTTCAGTCCCATATTTGATAGCATTGCTGCTGCCACACCAATACCCTTTGTCCGCTTGCCGGACATCTTTACCATATGAACCCCGCAAGAGGGGCTATCTTCCTTTAAAATAGCCTTTTTGGCATTTAAAATCCTGGCTATGTTACAGGTTTGCCGGCCCCCTTTTATAAAATTTTCAGTAACATCTACTCCCTCTGAATTTAGCAGGCGAGCTTTCCCCTTAAGCACATCCCTGCCATCTCCGCCAATTAAATCAGAAGGCGGCCTGGGTGTGGAAAGCCCACCTAACTGTTCCGGGCATACAGGTATTGGCAAAATATTCATATCCTCAGTAAAGGTGATGCTATCTTTTGACTTCCCGTCATACCGGCATGCAATTCCTAACAGGCAAGCACTTACTAAAACAGGTTCCTTTATGTGTCTAACAGGGGATTCACCATACACTGATCCTGCTCCTTTTCGATCCCATCAACGAATACCTTTCTATCTGCAATCTTGAGCCTGCCTTGAACAAATAGTTGTATGGCCTTGGGATATATCTTATGCTCCAGGCGTAAGATCCTTTTCTGCAATTGTTCTTCTTTGTCATCAGGATACACCGGGACAACTGCCTGGATGATTATTGGACCGGTGTCCACGCCTTCGTCTACAAAGTGCACTGTGCAACCAGAGAATTTTACCCCATAATCTATGGCCTTCTGCCTTACACCAAGACCTGGAAACGAGGGGAGCAGTGCGGGATGTATATTCATAATTCTTCCTGGAAAGTGCTTCAAAAACTCATGAGTAAGGACACGCATAAAGCCTGCGAGTGTTACTAAATCCGTATTGAAATCTTTTAAGACCTTGACAAGCTCCATATCAAAGCTCTGCCTGTCTGCAAAATCTTTACTGGATATAACCCTCGTGGGTATGCTTTTATCCTTCGCCCTTGTAATGGCAAAGGCATTGGCGTTATCACTTATAACTACAGCAACTTTACCATCTATAGCGCCTTTTGAGCAGGCATCTATTATGGATTGAAGATTAGTGCCACTGCCCGATACCAGCACTCCGATATTTATCACTCCGAATCACTCCTTATCTGAGAATGACAGATGGCTGTCCTGATTTGCGCTGTTCAATATGCCCTATAATAGAAGCATTCTCCTTGAGCCCCTTTAATCTTATAATCACATCATCTGCTTCTTTTGGCGAAACAATAAGGATAAGCCCAATCCCCATATTAAATGTCCTATACATCTCAGTCTCAGAGATATCTCCTGTCTTCCGGATGAGTTTGAATATTGGGGGAATCTCCCATGATTTTTTGTCGATAACCGCGCAAGACCTCTTAGGTAAGATCCTGGGTATATTATCTATAAATCCACCCCCTGTAATATGCACTATACCCTTTATCTTAAAATCCCTTGTCAGATTAAGTACACTCTTTACATAGATACGTGTGGGTGTGAGGAGCTCTTCTGCCAGAGGCCTGCCTAACCCTTCCACATGGGAATTAATATCCATCTTTGCAATATCAAAAAACACCTTTCTCACCAAAGAAAACCCATTGCTATGAAGACCAGAGGAGTGAAGACCGATAATTATATCCTTTCGCGTAACCCTGGAACCATCTATAAGGTCTTCACTATCCACAGCGCCAACACCAAAACCTGCCAGATCATACTCATCCTTACCATAAAATCCTGGCATCTCCGCTGTTTCCCCGCCAATCAGGGCACATCCGGCATCTTTACACCCCTTTGCTATACTGGATATGATGATCTTGGATTTGTCTATGTCAAGGACTCCTGCGGCTATATAGTCCAGAAAAAACAAGGGCTGGGCACCCTGGACAACAAGGTCATTTACAACCATAGCCACAAGATCTATACCAACACCCTCGTGGTGATCTGCCATAAACGCTATCTTCAGCTTTGTGCCGACACCATCTGCGGAGGATATCAGTATCGGGTCTTTATAATTATTTGAATTAAATTTAAAAAGGCCGGCAAACCCTCCTATCCCGCTAATAACTTCAGGACGAAAAGTAGATCGAACAATGGGCTTTATGGTATCTATAAAACGATTCTGCTTATCTATATCAACACCGGCTTTTTTATATGTAGTCTCCATCAATACACCTCAAAATCAATCGCACGCAATCTACTACATGAGGAGTGAATAGTAAACAGTGAATAGTGAATAGTAAATAGTGAATAGTGAATAGTAAAAAAGTTTTGGGGTTTGGGTGTTGGGTGAATAAGAATATTTGAAGGGGTTTCAGGACAAATTCCCCACTTGAAGAAATTTCAGCACAAATCCCCCTTTGAAGGGGGTTAGGGGGTTGTCATTGGGGGTAACACCCCCCTGCCCCCCCTCAAGGGGGGAATAGATAGGGGGCAAGGGGGGAATAGATAGGAAAATGTATAACCCAACACTCAAAACCCAAAACTGATGAAAGCCCAAAATCTTGAACCCATAATCTTTTTTTGACTCTCGACTCTCGCCTCTTGACTATTCTTATTCACCCAAAACCCAACACCCAAAACCCAACACCTCTTTTACTATTCACTGTTTACTGCTTATTGCCTATACATAAAATTTTTTAGAGCTGAAGTAGACGGGCAGTGCATGTCTGGCAATGCCTGAAACTATCTGTAATGCCCTTATCTTATTCTTTCTCTCTACATCCTCGCCGAGGGCCTGCCTGGCATACTCTATTATATGCACAAGCCTTTTACCAAATGGGTTTAAAAGCCTGAAGCAGCTAAGTGTCACTAAACAGCCTGTGCAGTATATGGCCGCATCATCGCCACTTGCCCTGTCCAGGGTCCATAACTGTCTTATCCCATTCAAGAATATATCGAGGCCGCTATATTTATTGCAACCAGCAGCCACCCCGCAGCACAGGCCATGGGTCTTGGTTTGCGGGGTTTCATGGATAGTGAGGCCTAATCTTTCTAATAAGAGACGTTGCCTATCCATAAAATCATTACCTAATATACGTGCGTGACAGGAATCATGTACAACCACGTCTTTATGCAGCCTGTTTCTTATCTCAAATGTGCCTTTATCCCATTCATTGGCAAACCAGTCTGTAAAAAATGTGGTCTTAAAGGAAAATTCAGCGCCGAACTGCTTGGGCAGCACATTCGTAAACATATTATACCCGGCAGGGCATACAAACACCATCTCCTCGATATCCTTATCTTTATAAAACATGGTGAGCTTTTCTGCGATCTTTGTCACCGGGTTAAGTAATCCCATCCTGAAATACATCTCCCCGCAGCACACATCCCAGCTGCCCCATACCGGGAGTTTGTTAAAGATCTTGCCCTGAGCAAGCAGCGGCATACTCAATAGATTGCACCCCGGATACAAGACCACCTTTGCAGGAGGAGTTTCCTCTGCCCATTTCTCATGCAGGGCCTTCTCCTTTGATGAATAGGGCAAATCCTGCCTGAAGTTGGGTCGTCTGGTCGGCATCAAATAGCTGGCCCTTATGGGCAGGCCATCCTTTTTATACCTCTGATCCCAATTGTAGTTTATACGTTCATAAGGATGTGCATCATTAGGACAAAAGGCATCACATGCATAACAGCTTATGCATCCCTTCATCACCTTTGATGAATCCAGATCTCCTTTATTGATCTTTTTAATTTCTTCTATGGCCTCTTGCTCAGAGAAATCCATATACCTGCAATTCATGAGACACTGCCCGCACTCCTCACATTTGTCCCAATCGAGGATATCCCTTAAGTCTTCTTTGTGCATTATACTTCCCTCCCAATCATTATATATGATAAACTCGCAAAAAGTCGTCACTCCGGTAGATCCCGGATCGAGTCCGGGAGGAGTCCAGATGATCTGCAACTACTTGAAAAGACTGGATTCCGGCTTTCGCCGGAATGACGGTTAAGGGGTATAA
>Ga0114918_10003698_pt1 | contig 13411 bp, 17 predicted proteins | sample LantaG_FD_87015 | JGI IMG/M metagenome (GOLD analysis project Ga0114918, IMG submission 87015) | Deep subsurface microbial communities from Baltic Sea to uncover new lineages of life (NeLLi) - Landsort_02402 metaG | ecosystem: Environmental > Aquatic > Marine > Oceanic > Sediment | place...
AAAGGGTGAATGAAATGAACGGAGACGAGTTCAGGCTACTTGATGGAAAGCTAACGAGGTTGCTTGATCTCCACATATCGACGAGGGAAGAATTGGCAGGAATGAAGCCGATGCTTTCCTCTATCGAAAAGCGGGTTTCATCAGTAGAAAATAAGCAAGAAACATGCCCGGCAAGGAAGCGGGAGGAAGGCGAGGAAATGAAATCAAAGACAGTTGCAAGGGAATGGTCGAATAGGACCATGATCGGCGGCTTCATGATTGCCCTTATTGCCGCAATCCCTGGCTGGATTGCATTGCTTACTGGTTGCTCAGTCTCCCAAGACGATGAGGCAGGGAACAGGCCAAACGTGACCTTCCCGGATGCAAGGCAGAAGCTCACACAGATGGTTGACTCCTCCCGAACCTGGGCGGTGCGCTCTCGCGGAGCGGTGACCAACGATCCAGACGGCGATTCCTCCACCGGGGATAGCCTACTTTTTGACGGTCTCCTGTGCTTTGCGGGGGAGGCGGCAAGCTGTGAGGCAGTCAGGCGCTCGCAGGATGCTGGTGGGCAATTCTGGCGCTCTCCTGAATGGGTCGGGCGCGAGTACGGGAGTGGGTCAACCTTCTCTCGGGACATGTCGCTTGGGGCTCTCGCGGGAATCCTCGGGACGGGTGACAAGCCCATGGCTGAACTTTGGGGCCACTACGTCAAGAATCACGACTACCGGCTGTGTCCAGACGAAGCCAATTGTAAGCTCAACAATCCGATCATTTGGTCCACCTTCCGCCATGTCTTTGACGCGGTCGGGGCGGCGCGGTTCGGGATCATGTGGGCGTCGGAGCATGGCCACGAAGGGCTCTCATTGCAAGCCAAAGGTGCGCCGGTCGGTTTCCAGCTTCACTTGACTGGCGTTCACGTCCTGCTCTTGCAGCATGTCGGGATTAGGAAGCCAACAACTAGCCAGATTCTAGCCAATCGACAGCCAGAAAACCCTTTCTTCGCGTACCTTAACGGGGAGACTGACAGGGCGATTGACTTAGCGTTAAGGCATTGCCCAGCTTCGCAACCGGCCTCCCGGCACCTTTGGATGTGGGAGCGGGAGATCCCCCACCCCAGGCCAGATCTCCAAAGCGGGGGATGGGATTGCGTGTTCATTGGCAGATTGCTCTTGAACTCGTTAGGTGTACAATAGCCTTGTACCTGTAAGACTTTTCGCAATCGTGCGCGTTATCGGAGGATTTTTCATGAGAACCATTTCAGACGGCGTATTCACCCCGGCGCTTTCCTTCTCGACCACCGACCCAACAGGGCTTGTCTATGGCTCGCAGGATGGGCGCTATGTCAAGATCGGCTCTATGGTCCAGTTCTGGGCAAAGATTGTCCTGACGAACAAGGGAACGGGCGGCGTTGGCGACCTTCAGATGTCCCTCCCGTTTGTTGCCAGGAAGCCCGGCGCGGCTCTCGTTGGCCAATGCCTTGCCGTCACCTTCCCTACCGGGATGGAACAGCTTGTTGGCAAGATTTCGGCCAATTCCGGCGTCATGAAATTGATTGGGAACGACTCGGCAGGTGCGGCGGCTGTGGCCGTGACATATGCCGAGATTGCGAATACAACAGAGATCGAGGTTTCCGGTTCTTACATCCTCGCGGAGTAAGGGACGGCGCTTCATTTGGCTTATGTTCTTCCGCTGTAAGAACGTAAAAGGCTGGCTTAATGCCAGCCTTATTTTTTGCCAATTACCTGCAAGTTTTACAGGTATCGGAAGGTGATTGCGTCATACGCGCCAGTCTGTGACTGGAAGGCTTGGCCTTCAAAGGACACGGGAACGGTTCCAGCGTCGGGAATCTCGGGCGACACTGGCTTGAAGCGAACATAGGGGCAGGTGATTTCAAGGCGACGTCCAGAGGACGGGCCAAGAACGATCTTCATGCTGAACATGCTGATAGCCTTGGCGCTGATAATCCGGCGGAATTGGTCAGCGGAAAGGTTCAACTCGATGTTGACCATGATGTCAGCCCGGTCACCGACAACGTAGCCACGGTTGCCATCGGCACCGTAGTAGTTGTCAAGGTCTTCAAGCTTGGGGTCAACCGTGATTTCAACAGAACGAATCTGCTCAATCACCGTCGATCCACCGTCAAAGCTCACGGTGCCTTCCAGACCAACAACCGGGTTGTCGGTTCCGGTAGTTCCGAACACCTGTGGAGACCAGGGAACCAGGAATCCATCATCATCAACAGACACAGCGGCAGACAGAACGGCATCGTCTCCCGTGATGCTGACAATGGTCAGGCTCCCATCAGCACCGGCAACCACGGTCCTGCCGTCTGGGTCCAGCACCATGACGCGAGCGTTGGCCTCAATGCCTCCACCCTCGCCAGCATTGACAGCGACGTTCGCGCTTGCGCTCACGGCTCCATCGATCTGTGCAATCGACATTTCCTTGGAGTCCCGACCCTTCAGGGGGATCGTCATCATGGCCTCGCCGTCGCCGGGCAGGTTGAGAGTCATGCTCTTGGCATAACCACCATTCACGGCGCGAGAGAACACGTTGTTGCATTGGAGCAACGAAAAGTATTTCGACGATGGGTTGGCCATGTCGAAGCTGATCGAGTTTCCGGCAACTTCAGTCTTGCGGCCAAAAATGGCCTCAAGAATAAGAGCAACGGGAGTGTCAAGCGTTGGGCTCGAACCCGTAGCCATGTTGACATACATCTCAAGCTCACCCTCGACCACCTTCTTCTTGCGAATGATGTTGGTCGGCTGGCGTCCGGTGCGGTGGGCGCTGGGCTCGAAGTCTTGAGCATACGAGAGACCGGCCTTGGTCATGAACAGGAAGTCGGTTCCGTTCGCTCCTGCCGTCTCAGTTCCGCCGTTCAGCGTACCAAGTTCGAGATCGCCGGCCACGTTGTCAGCGGTCGCGTCAGTGATAACCACGGCGGAAGTGGTGCCAAGCTTCTGGCTGTACGCTTCATAGTGGTCTGTGTCGAAAAGGCACCAAACCCGTGCATCCTGGCCAGCGGCGGCTGTGGCCGTGTTGATGGCAGTCTCAAGGGCGGCGGCGATGAGTAGGCCGGTAGTCAGGCCGACAACGCTTGTGAACGAAGCGGTGACAGCGGCTCCACCGTCAACAGCAACCTGCAAGCTGTCATCGGTCCCTGCCGAGATGTCAGTTGACGCGGTTCCGCCACCAACGCTCTTGCCTTGCGTTCCGATTGAAGGCGGGTTGAAGGTTCCGGGAGTGGTTTCCTCTTTCACGAAAAGGAAGTTTTCGATTCCGATTGCATAACCCTGCTTCACAGAAGCGTACTGTGTTGCAAAGTTGAAAATTGACCGATACTTAGCCATTTTTCCTTCTCCTAGTTAGAATTCCCACGTTGGCGCTGATCTGTTCAACTCAAGGATAAGCTCCCATATCCGATTTGCATCGACTAGGTTGACATCCTTTGAACACTGTAGCATACGGGGGAAGTTTATCGTGTTTCTTCCTGACAATGCCAACCCAACCCCGGAATTATGGCCAGAGTTAAAAGAGTCAGCGTAAAGACATCGCACAATTGAACTCTTGAAAAGCTCCATTGTCTTGTCATCAGTCCCAGCAGGCATGATGAAACGGATGATCATGATTTGTCTAACCTGGACGTGTCCAGATGTTTCGTGTTGATACTCCTCTTCACCGTCAATAACTTCAATCATTGGCAGCTTCAAAGAGTCTATATTCATTGTGATTTGGGACCGATTTATCTCAACTGTCTTGACGTTCACAGGATAACCATTTGCCGTAGTTATCTTGCTTAGTCTTGCTACCAGTGCATCAATAACTCTTGTCCCGTTAGTGTCAGTCATTGGAAATCTCCCAATCCAACCCGTATTGGGTCTTGACAAGGTATTGTTGCGCCAATTTATCGGCAACACCACTATCAAGAACCTGCTTTGCGGCTGGCACAAAATAGGGCCGTGATGGAATCCTGACACTCTTAACAAGCCAGTAGGCCACCTGATCGCCTTTCGGCGCTCTCGGGTCAATCAGGGCCGCTAGTCGTCCCTTCTTGATTTCGATGAATCTCAGGTTGAACTCTCGGGCTCGCCTTCTGACAAACTTCCGCTTTGCTGGCACCGTCAACCAAACCCTTCGGACAGGCTTGATCGTCCCTCCAAACTCGTGAATCACGGCATACGGCACACCGGGACCACCGGCTGTCAGAACGATCTGTTGCCCTTCTGCTCGCATGGTTATGGAACGTCTGAGAGCGCCAGTAACGGGCATTGACCACGGCTTCCCCTTCGTATGTCCAAACTGCCGATCCACATTTTCAACCATTTGCTCTCTGATTCTCGCCCCAAGCTCAAACTGGAATTGCATAATCCGACGATTGATCTCGTTCTTCTCGGCAGCAAGCAATTGGATGAATCTTTGAATCGACATATCCATCAGGTCACCCTCGCGAATGACACCGACATAGGCGCGTCAATCCTTCGGTACGACTCAAGCATACCGACAACCTCGGAGATAAGCCCCCCGCGCTTCAGCGATTGGTCCTTGCGCTGGCTCTCCTGCATCTTGGCGATTGAGTCTAGCCCAATCATGCCACCGCCAGACTTGAGAGAAGCAAGGAATTTGTATTGCAGAAGACTGGCAAGCTGTAGGTCTTCCGGGATTGTGGCATAGCCAGCCTGATAGACAACCTGAACACAAGCTCTTTCAAGCGGTGTTCTGACGTTTCCCCGGAAGCTTATGCTACTGCCGGAAGGGTCAACACCGTAAAGCTGTGGGTCTATTGCCTGTTGGCTTGCGAAGTCTCCATTGAAGGAAAACTTGACCGACGTGACAGAAATGACCGGGTACTCTGTTGTCAAAATCAGGTCAGAATCCTGGCCGTCCCATACCTCGCTGAACGTGCCTTGCTTGAACAGTCTTCCGGTGAATTGCAGGATTTGCTTGCTTGAAGCATTGACTAGCAATTCAGTTGACAGCTTGTCAGCGGCAGACATTGAAGCATCGTCAAGGCCAGTGAAAGCCTCGAAAAGCTCGGGAGTCACCAAGACATGGTCGGCAAAGGTAAAAGCCATGGGTTAGCCCTTCTTTCCTGACGATTTGCCACCGAGAATGTCGGTTGGATCTGGCGCTTTCTTGGGCGCTTCATCCATAACAAACCCGTATGTTTCCCGTAGTTTGAGATACATTTCAGGTTCCAGCTCCACCGTTCCGCCTTTTGGGATGATCAAGCAACCCTCTTCTGTCTTGATTTCTGTGATGATCAACTCGTGATTCTTCACATTCTTGTAGGTTCTTTTCACGGTAAACCCTCCATTGAAAAAAGGGGCGGATGCTATGCCACCACCGCCCCCTTTTCGTCGCACATCAAGAGGACACGCCGTTATGACGTGGCCACATTCCGGGCAACCATTGCGCTCTTTTCAGTTGCGCTCTGAGGGGTTGCACCAAGCACAAAACGCTCTTTGGCAGTCATCAGCATCTTGTCCTGGTTTGCGAGCGAAGGCGTAGCCCAAACCCGGATACCAGCCCGCTTACCAATCAAGAAGCGGCTCTTCTTCACCAACAGGATAGTGGTGAGAGTCGAGGCTGAGGCATACACACCGTTGGCACCGAGATCCTCACGAACCCATTCGGACTCAAACGGCTTGATTCCGAAGATTGGGGCGAGTCCACCCGTAACCAAGGTTGCCTGGGCACCGAAGTTCTGGATCGTCAGGATTTCGGGGATTCCACCCGTGACGATAAAGTTGGCGATTGCAGGTCCGAGAATCCAGAGCAGGTCGGCCTTGTCCTTGGAGAACTTGCCACCCTGACGGATGAGGCTTGCAATCGTGGTCAGGCTGACAGCGTTTCCGCTGTTGTTGTAAACGGAACCATTTGCCGAGTTCGCGAGGGCAAGCTTGCGGAAGCCCTTGAACGCCTTGTTGAAGTTTGTTGCGGCATCGGCGGCGATGTCGCTATCCATGTGGCCGTCACCCTGTACCGACGTGGTGATCGTGTCGTCGCCGTTGATCAAGGCGTCTTCCTTGGATCGCATAACGCCAAGGACGGCTTGCTTTCGCAGGCGCTCAAACATGGCTGGCTGTGCGTCTTGGATGAGGTCTTCGGTGATGTCCACATGAGCAACGCAGTTCTGTGCTGTCATGGTGTACTGGCTTTGAGTCTCAGCCTGTGCGCCAAAGGTCGCCGTGTCAGTCTCAAGACGTGCCTTGATGCGGTTGAGAGCGCCAGGGACGGCCTCAATGCGGCTCTGCATTGGATACTCTTCAAAGAAGGCGTCAAGACCAGGATCGATCTCGAACTCCTCGAAGTAGAAGCGGGTGTTGAGTGTGGGAATCCAGTTTGCAAAGTCAGTGATGTTGTAAGCCTTCAGCTTGGGCTCAACATACCGCTTGAAGTATGGGGTCTCACATGGATTGGTGGGAACGCCAGTTTTCCGGCCAATCATGAAAGCCTGAAGCTGTGCGGCGTGAATGTCCTTCTTGAGATTCAGGCCAATTTCTCGAAGTTCCTCGGGAACGTGGCGGTAGTCCTTCGAGCGGAAGTTTACCGACTTCACCAGGAAGCGGGGATCGTCTGGGTTGCGCTCTGAATCCTCACCGAAGCCCATGACATGCTTGAAATCAAGCAAGCCAAGAAGGGAAGGCAGGGACTCAACATGGGCATGGACGCCCTTGACATATGCAGGTGCATTGACACCGTTCATGATTTCAGCCTCTCTTTTCTGGGAAACCTGATCCAGAGTCTTGTCAATCTCGCCCAGGTCTCGCTTTTCAATGGTCATTTTCCAGTCTCCTCTTTCTCTTCGATATTACAGCAGGCTGTCACTTGTTCACAACAGCCATGAGATCGTCAAGGCGCTTGTGGAGTGCTTTGACGTAACCGTCAGCCTCGACCAACTCACCCTTGAGTTTTTCAATCTCGGCATCCTTCTCAACGATTTGGGCTCGAAGTGCTGACTTCTCTTCGTCGTCTTCCTTCGGTGCGCCACCACAACCCATTTTCTCATACATCGACTTGGTATAGTCGGTGACAACGCGGGTCATTTCCGTGTTCTCTTCCAGCATCTTTTTCATGCCTTCGAGCATTTCTCGGCTGAATCCTACTTCATCCTCGTCTGGTTTCTTGCCGTCTTCGTTATCCACGATCTGACACTCCTGTATGAATCGTTTGATTTCGTTTATTTGAGAGTTCTGTTGCATCGGGATCGACACAATAGAAATTTCCAACAACTCGCATTTCTTATAGACCAAAAGGTCAGTCTTCTCGTCATATTCCCATTCCCAAGGAATGAAGCCAACGGAAAGACTCCTAAGAACGCCTTGCGCCACAAGGCTACGGACATCCTTTTGACGCGCTGTAAGTTCGTGACCGGCTGTAGGGTCGCCAAGCTTGGCCTCGAACTTCAGACCTTCATCGGTAGGGTTGAGAACCATGCAAGAACCTACCGGCTCCCATGGCATATGCTCCCAAAGAATGATTGGGTTTTTCTGGTAGTTTTCCAGGCTCCAAGCTTCCTTTGGTATGATTTCGGCACCGCGATCCGGGGTGATTTCGTTCGCAAAGCCTGAGATAGTCATTGGTGCGCCGGGGTCCATTGACTTCATTTCGAGTTGAGGAATCCTCAACATCTTTCTGGCAATGCCATCCTCACCCTGGACGCGCTTCAAGATCCGCTTTGGGATTGACTTGCTCGCTTGGGTGAATACTTGCTTTTTCATCGTCTCCTCACTTCCATTCAGCGACTTTGTAAGACAAAACGCAGCGGCAATTTATAGACTCGTCAGCAGGTGCGAGCGGGTCATTTGGAAACCTGAGAGTCTTACCCTGCAAGAATGACTTGTCCATTATCTCGTCTGCCGGTCCAACAATCACGTCTCTATCAATACTCGCATGAGAATCCCGCGTGACCGAGTCTCCGACTGCCATCCAGGTTTTTGACATCCTCTTGGACACCGTCACCAGATCGCTACCGACCTTCTCATTGACCAACCCCAGGGCCGATCCGTATTCGGTCCTGACAATGGTCTGGGCTTGCCCTTCATAGTATTCGCCAAACTTCTGACGCACGGCAGTTGCTACGTCAGAATTGTTGTCACCGGCAGAAAGGCGCTCTGTGATGAGTTTGTAGGCGGATGCTGTCAGGGTGTCGGTGTAGCCAAGGAAACGTCCCTGGGCCTTTTCTGCCACCCTGGAGGAAAGGAAATCCTTGGCTCTCTGTTGGAGGGCTTGCAGCGTGGCTATGTTGTCGTCTCCAACGTCCTTGGTCTTCATCGCGGCAAACCGCTTCCTGCCGATGGCGTTTTCTACCAGCAAGTCATAGTGCTTCATCATCTTGTCAATGACCGAGTCTGCGAACTTCTTACCAAAGCTCTCGGCGATGATTGCGATTTGCGTGTCAACCGCTGACTTTGATTCAAGGTTGTCTAACACAAGGTCTTCAATCTCGCTAAACGAACGGTATAGCAATGACTCCATACGCTTTGGGAAGTTTGTCGAGTTCTCCTCGGCTACGCTCTTGAAAGCGGAGTCTTCGTCAGGCTCCTGGGTTGAGACTTGCGGCTGTGGGGTCTCTGTTGCCGTGGGAATGGTCTTCCCATCAAATGAGAACCCTTCAAACATGCTTTGCTGGCTCCCGGTCAGTTCCCGGTCAAGCTTCTCTCCTCGTTCATCCTCGGGTGGGAACGGCTCGAATCCAAGGCGCTCGCGTCTCTCGTTGACTGTCAGAAGGTCTTTTAGTTTAACGTCTTCGTCAAGCCTCTTGTTGAACACTGAGAGATACGGAACGGCTGAATTGTCGATATACAGCTTGTCTTTTTCTGTCAGGCCGAACATAACGCCAAGTTGAGAGTATTGCAGACCAGCACAATAGATTTGCTGCAATGGGCAAATCGTTTTCTCCCAGAACGCTTTCATCTGGATCTCGGCGTTTGAGTAGTTCACCGAATCGGAGTCACCATAGACAATCGGCGGGACACTGAGAGAACTTGCGATCCGCTTGGCATTTGCCCGGAGAAGCTCAGTCAGGCCAATATCGGAGAACTTTTGACCACTACCAACCCATTTGGCGTTTTGCGGGAGAATCTTGTCAGCGTGCATATTTCGGCGTGATCCGAAGGCTTGCATGATGGTTTTCATCAGCCTGACAAGCTGGTTGATTTGGTTGGTTTGTGTCTCGATAATCCCGGAAGTGTTGCCACCACGAAGGAAAAAGGAAACAACAAACTCATGGCCGTATTTATCAATCAAGATATGGATAACTTGTGCGATAAACATGGATAGGCCGGTGAAGCTTGAATATGGGTTAGGCAATTTTATATGCACAACCTCTTCAGGCTTCAGGCTTACCGTGCCAGTTCCTACTAGTCCAGACTCCGGATCGTTCTTGGTCGGGAAAAGCCTATAGGATACGATTTTCCCATTCTCTATAACGGCTTCAACCTTGTCAGATGGAATCCTGACAAGCTTTTTCTTGTTCGGGGCAACCCAAAGGATGCAATCACCAGTCAAGACAAGCTCTGTGATGTTGTTCGCATGGAACAGACAACCCGGCTCAGAGCCCGGATTGCTCAGAAGGGACAGAAGCGGGTGGCTCTTGATGGTTTGGTCTTCGGTCCCTGCCGCGTTGGTGTCTCTCTCGATTGCAAAGGATGAGTTCATAAACGGGCGAGAGACTTCTTGCGTCACGACATGCACAAACGACTCTTTCGCGTACATGTTTTTGATGGTTCTCTTTGTCGGGATTGTGTTAAACTCATTGTTAAACAATCCTGAACCTTCAGCCTGGATCTGAGAGTTGTAATAGGACCAGTCAAAAGACTTGGTCTCCATTCCGACTTCTGCGATCATTGGGCCGTCATCCTCGGACTTCTGAGGCAGCATAGGAACAGGCTCGGGGTGCTTTTTCCTGCCGAGAAGGGTTAAAATGAAGTCGTTGAACGCCATATCGCCACCACCTGAGAGGTTGAGAGTATGCCAATCACCAAGGTTCTAAACCCCGATTTCGAGAAGATTATAGCAGATCGCGATATGAGCCAACCAGTGGCAAGCGATTGGATCGATCTCCTCTACTTCAACTCTGCATTTGTTCTCGCCGTTTGGCAAGGCGTCACTGGAGTGTTGAACGGAGTGTTACACATCGAAGTCAGCAACAACCAGAGCCCCATTGATCCGCCAAAGTTCAACGAGTCGATCCGGGTGATTGATACCGTCCAGGGGGAACAAGGTTACAACATATGGCAGCTTGGGGCGCGATGGTATCGGCTGGTGTACACTCCCAACGGTACGACAGGGGGAACCCTGAATGCTACAATAACGGCAAAGGATGCGTGAATCTCTGAGGGGTCGCCGGAATGAGCACGATTATCAACATACCACCGATCGCGGCTGAGATTACGGGCGGCACCGTCGATGTCAACGCCACAATCGGGGAGGACCGATCCTCCGTCAATACGCGAGTCCATGGCTTTGAATTTGACATCCTCCCAAGCGAAAAGCGAAAGCTGATAGAATACACCGTCCCGGCAGGCAAGAGTTTCATCATGCACCTGTCTTTTGGCACATCAGACTGTGACATGTTGGCAGAATTGACGATTGACGGCGATATTTTCAACAGCAAAAGAAACAGTCATATGAATCCAGATGTTGAGCTATGGAACCATGCGCCTTTCCTTGTGACAGAAGGAAAGATCGTCAGGATAGATGTCACCAACAGAAGCGATTTCTCGACAAACTCAAGTGCTGAATTTTGGGTATTCGGTCATTTGTTTACGCCAACACCAACGTAAAAGGGGTCAATAATGTCAAAGGTAGTGAAAGAGACACATGACATACAACTTCGGAAGGCCAAGAAAGCGATTCTTGACACCGAATCAAGGAAGATGGACCTTGAGATCAAGGTCATTGAACTTGAGCAGAACGTAGGGCAGTTGAAAAGTGAGATTCAATTGTTGGACAATAACCTTGTTGAACACCGCAAGGCGCTTGCCTTGATCGACAACTGAAGATAGGAGACTGAGATATGTCAGCAGATTACGAGGGCGGATTTCCAATCAAGACAGTGCGAGACAATGACGCGGCTTTCAAGCTCGTTGACGGCGCGTCTGGCGCAGTGGCGACCAACAAACTTTCCATTGCCAAGCAAGGCGATGCTGTCAACGCAGGCACCAATGACTTTGGTGTTCCTGCTCTTTACAAGGACTCCTCGGGCAACTACAAGCTCTTGACGTTCGCGGCTGGTGATCGGATTCCTTCGAGTATCCAGGATTCCAGCGGCAACGAATTGGCGCTTGTGACTGACGGTCAGGTTGTGGCCGGAACGGATCGCGGCGTCCTGTTCATGGGCACCGATGGGACCAACTACCAGCTTGTCAAGACTGACACTGCCGGTCAGCTTCTCGTCGTGGTCCAAGACCCTGCCGGGCTCGCCAAGTGGACCGATTACGAGGAAATCGAAGACATCATCAAGGATGCTTCTGACGACTTCGAGCATGTCATCACAAGCGGCAAGACCGGAACGCTCAAGACGATCCTGGTTGGTTGCCGGGCGGCTGTGAAGATCCAGGTGATTGTCAGCGATGGCGGCGGGACTCCTGTCGAGGCTATCCACGCAACCTTCTTCCAGCACATTCAGGAGAACGATCCAATCGACGTGTCCGATCTGGTGCCTTCCCAGCTTGGCGACGGGTCTTACAAGTTCGTTGTGCGCGTGACAAACCTCGACGGCGGCGCAACCGACGTGAGTGTTTCCATGGGCGGAACGGAAATCTAAGAGGGGCTCTCTCTCCTCTTAGGTTGCCTCTGAAGGTAGACCCTGGGGGGTGCGGTTATTCCGCTTCCCCTTTTTAGCGTTGGTGAACTATGGCGATAACAGAAGACGAAAAGACTTTTTCAGGGGCGACGAAGATTGTCGGCAGGACTGAGGAACACTCGGCAGATGTTGACTCGCGCAAGCGTCTTGCCGTGGTGTCTGACGACTCCCTTGTTGGCAACACTGGCTCCCAGATTGCGAAGACAATCACGTCAGCGGCAAGCCTTGCAGCGGTTGGAGGAAGCAACCTTGCAAACCGAAAGGTTCTGACTGTCTTTGCTCAGACAGGGACGATCTATTGGGGATTTTCAAGCTCTGTGACTCCATCAACTGGATTCCCGATCTATCGCGGTGCTCCTGCTACCGTTTTCGATGTGAGTGATGGTTGTTCTATTTGGCTTGTTGCCTCTTCTACTCAGACAGCAAGGGTAGGTGAGTCACCATGAAAATACACTCTCCAATATCTGCAATCGGTCAGTTCTTTGATAACTCCAACAACGACTTTACAGCAGAAAATACACAGGCAGCAATCGAGGAAGCAAAGGCCACGGCGCAAGGTCTTCCGCGATGGATTATCATATGCAGGTATAACGGAACGGTTAGCAACGGTAATTTGATTGGCCTTGATAACCTTCTTTCAGACAAGAAGATAGTCATACCAGTCAAGGTTAGCGTGAAAGAAGTAAGCTGGAACAATAACAACACAAATGTTGGTATGTCTTTGTTGTTCTACAAGAACAACCTGTCAAATCTGGTTTACACATATACAGCAACGGCGATAGATAACGCAAGTGGGTACGGGTTTCATGCGCTGGCAACTCCTATCCTTCTTGATCCAGGCGAATTTATTTATGTCAAATACGTCAAGACTGGAGGCTATAACACCTCCGACCTTGGCCTAATGATTTGGGGAGTAGCAAGATGAACAACGCAACAGCAATCCTTCAGACAAAAATCAAGTCGGTAATTTCTGGACTGGTATTTGTTCACGCTCTTGGAAAAGAAGCGCATGAGCGATATTGGGGAACGTCAGCAAATACTGACATCACATCATACGGCGATACTGACGCTATCACTGTGGCGTCAAAGCTGAAAAAGTCAGAGTTTGTTTCTGGGATTTCATTGGCTGATGCTGTCAAGAAGTTCTTCGGAAATGAAGCGGTATCAAATGCCGCATACCTGCAAACCGCAAGGAACATGACACTTGGAGACAATGCGGCGGCTTCCGTTGTCTCTCAGGAAGTCGAGTCAATCGGTGACATGCTCAAAGACTTGGGCAGCAACATGATTGAAATGAGAAAGCAAGCCCTCTCTGCTCTCGAACTCTATAGCTCTTCAGAGATTTCGGCGGCTGTGGCAGTAATGAGCACAACCACAGTTGTCTTTGGCTGTGACGTGACAAAGAACCAGCTTGTTTCTGGCGTCACCATTCTTGAGCAGTTCGTCAAGCTGTGCGATGGAAATAGCCCAACGCAGGGCGACTACAAGGCCACCCTTGCATCCTGGGAACCCATCGTCTGATCATAGGAAATCAGACGGGTCGATCTCCTTCTTCACCAGGGCAAGCCTCGGACGGGCAGACAGGCAGGTTGATCCGTCGTCCCTGACTTCAGACACGAA
>Ga0114918_10003699_pt1 | contig 13410 bp, 31 predicted proteins | sample LantaG_FD_87015 | JGI IMG/M metagenome (GOLD analysis project Ga0114918, IMG submission 87015) | Deep subsurface microbial communities from Baltic Sea to uncover new lineages of life (NeLLi) - Landsort_02402 metaG | ecosystem: Environmental > Aquatic > Marine > Oceanic > Sediment | place...
ATCTTCCACACCGCGCAGCACATTGGGCACCAGATCCACATCATCAAACGCAGCGGTGTTTCTGCGATATGTTGTTTCGTCGTCCGCCGCACCATCGATGTAGTGGAAAATGGGTGCGGGCAGCCGTTTTTTGGCCAACAGCCTGAAATCATGGAAATTGTGGCAATCATTGATATTCATGTTCATTTCCAATATCCATCACCGTCGGGGTAACTGCTATCCAGCGGGCCCGGGCGCTGAGGTTTGGCTGTGTTCAATAATCCAAAATGCGCCAATATGCAGTCGGCGGGATCATTATCCTCTCTAAGAGCAACAGCAGCACATTCTTTTACAATCAATTCGGCAAACACTTGATCGTATTCATGTGGATTCCATGTTCGCTCCATTTGACCATCTTTAAGCAGTCGTTTGTTTGAAACAATCTCTAATGCCTGCTCAGCCAATTCTTTCACGATCTTTTTCATCTCTGCACCTGATCCAGTAGGTAACGATAAACTCGCTTGTGATCTTCTAGAAACATTTCTTTTGGTGGCCTCATGTCAAATGACCGATTTGGAGAACTCCACCAAATATCCGTGGCATTGGGACCTACGATAGCTTCCAGTATCTGATCACATTTTGCCTTGATCAGTGGATCAGTCATGATTGGTCCACCGGATCTTGGCATTGGTTTGTTCATACAGTTCCACCAATTGATCCAGATTCAGCACATCATCGGATCTAAAAGTGTCTAACCATGCGCCGAAACTGTGCCAGTCTTCACTCCGCATTGGTGGTACACCTATCTCGTCTGGATATCCTGAGTCATTATGTGGATTCCAAAAGTCTAGACGCCCACATGAATAATACTGAGTAGGTTGTTCTACTTCAAATGTATCACCAGTCTTATACTTGCCACCTTCTGCAAGAATACTACCTTCGCATACTGTGATTGTTTTCTTCTCTAATAGGTTGCGATCTCTGTACCAATTAAGATTTGCAACACCCATCCAGTTGGCGCTGTATCGCACAGCCATTATGCCAGCCGATCTATATTCTGTCCGAGGTCTCTGTCCAGTTCGCGGGCCCGATGTACACGATGTTCATGGTCGCTGGCCAGGGCCTGCCGTGTGGCATCCAGTCGCTGATCACGATAGCGATCCTGCATCAGGTCCATGTGAGCCACATGCAGTTCTCGATAGCGTTCGCCGTGGTCAGACTTGATTACTTCAGTCACGTGGTTTCTCCAATCTGTCAATCGATCGTTGTATGTTGTTCACGAGATTCTGGGCCACTTCCTGTTTCAAGATGATGGTTCCAGTCACACGGGTCGATCCTGTGAACAGGAGGCGCAGGGCTTCACGGAAGCGATTGAAGCCCTGTTCCCATACCGGGCTGTAGAGCTCTTTGTAGAACGTGAGCGTGATTGCGCGCACTTCTTTGTCGTTTTCCACTTCGATCCAGACGTCGAGATCGTGGTCATTGTGGTGGCAGTCGCAGGCCACACGGTAGGTGTCAGCGTCGGGCCACTCACCGGTCTGCATGATCATTTGTTGGGGTATATTTTTATCCATACTGGTATTATAGCACAGCAGGATTTCATGATCAACCGTGCTGTGTCAGTGCAGTCCAGACCTGGCTTTTGGTCCGGCATTCGATCAGTTTGGCTTCATACTGTTCACGCAGCACTCGCAGTTCTGTCCATTCTGCCTCCATGTCCTTGGACACTTGCAGCATGTTGAGCCGATCACGGATGTCCCGCAGCATCGAAACCACGCTCTCGCCATTGATTTCAATGTCGGCATCGTCGCCGACCAGCGAGATTCGATTTGATGATGTCAAGTTGAGAGGGCTAAAGGTATAGGTTGGCGAAGCATTGGGCCATGTGATAGCGGGCACAGGAGGCACTGCACCGTAGCCTGGGACAATGTCCCAGGTCTGATCGAGATCGCTCAGATCGATTTCTATTTGGTCGGTTTGTGTAGTGTCCATGATCCATCCTTGTTGTCGGTCCACTCAATCTCATCTCCGGGGTACCAGCCCAGTTGTTCACACAGTTCTGTGCCAAGGTCCAGCAGCAGTTGTGCAGGATCGTCGGAGTCCTGTATCACCTGTACTGTCACGCTGGAGATGGGATCAGTCATTCTCGGTTTCCAAACAGTTGCAGCATGCTCACAAAGATGTTGATGAAGTTGATGTACAGGCTGAGAGCACCAAACCACTGCACGCGGCCCACTTCTTCGGCTGGTGCTGACCAGAACATGTCTCTGATGCGGTTCATGTCATAGGCCGTGAGACCCAGGAAGATCAGGATAGTCAGCACATTGAGAGCCATTTGCAGTGCTGTACTGGCGATAAAGATGTTGGCGATACCCGCCACGATCAGTCCTATCACGCCCGCAAACAGGAATGGTCCGAATCCAGAGAGGTCTCTTTTGGTAAAGTATCCATAGAACGCCAGGGCGCCAAATGATACTGTGGTTCCCAGCAAGGCATTCACAATGGATGCCGTGGTAAACAGGCTGATGATGAGACTGAGGCTGATGCCCATCACGCCCGCGAATGCAAAGAACCATGCCTTGATGGTAGACTCTGCCATTTCTGACCCTTTCCAGGCCAGGAACAGGCTCATGGCCAAGGGCGCGAATATGATCACGTAGCCTAGCATGCTGCCAAACAGCACTGGTACCAGGCCCAGGCTGTTCACAACCGCGGCCAACACCAGGGTGGCCATGATGCCCAGGGTCATGCGACCCAGCACACCGGCCACTGCTGTGTTCAGCGTTTCTGCTGGCGATAATGTAGTCTGCATTTAGAGTTTCTCCTGTTATCTTGCTGTGACCGTGACCGATACCGATTGTCCCGGGTCGCGATCCATGCGCTGCGTGATCTGTCGTCCCTGATATTCCCAGGTCACGTCATATCCCACTATCACGGATCGTGTGTTATGTATTGGCGTGCAGCGTTGCTGGGTGGTGGGTGCATTATGCATGTTGTCGCCCACAACGGCACCAGTGATCACGCCCACTCCTGTGGCTATGTCACGGCCCGAACCTCCACCGATCTGGTTGCCTACCACGCCACCCAGGATGGCTCCAAGTACAGCACCACCTGCGCCACCCTGGGGTGTCACTGTTTCGGTCACGCACTGTTGCTGGGTCTCCGTAACAATCTGATGGATGGGCACCGTGCGCACCACTGATGCAGTAAAATGCAGGCTCTGTGCAGATACCACGATGGGGAACAAAAGTCCTGCCAACACCATGTTGCGCATCTCGATCTCCCTATTTCACATCCAACACATACTTTGCCAATGCCGTGGCATCGGCTTCACTCAGCTGTGGGTAGGCTGGCATGGGCATGGCTCCCCATTTGCCAGCACCGCCCTTGCGGATAGAAGCTGCCAACTGAGCCACATCTTTGTTGGAGTAGCGCGCGGCCACTTCTCGGAAACTGGGGCCCACTTTCTGCTGTGCTACTGCATGGCAGGCCACGCAGTTGTATTTACGCGCGAGGTCTTCGCTGGCATAAGCTGGCTCGACCACTGTGGACATCACCGCCACCAGGATAGCCGACCGCCATTCAATGGTTTTCAGTATGGTTTTCATTTTGCTGACAGGGCCTCTTTTTCTGCTGTGATCTCTTTCCTGCGCTCTTTGATGCCTTTTGACATCTCCTGCAGCGCCTTGCGTGCGCGTGCTGCCGCGGCCTTCACACCCTTGGCCGTGAACTTGTCGTTCTCTGCGATGTAGGTGTCAAATGCTGTTTTGATTGCTTCGTGGTTCTGTGACATTTATGTTTCCTTTGTGATTATGAGATCAATACCGTCGGCCTGGGCTTGCTTAATTTCTGCCGAATAGGTCATGGTGTTGACAGTGATACAACGGTGCTGCCTGCGTCCAATCCAGTCATACAGTTTGCAATCTCTCACCATGTCACTGTCACTGGCATCAACTGCGGCATAGTTCAGGGCTTCAGCTATGGTGACTTCCACCATTTCTTTTCCGCCGTCAAGAACTGTGACTTTCATATTGATATGTTATGGCAAAACACAATCCAGGTCAAGATTTTTGGTGACATTCACAGCAGTTCAATGTGGCGTTTGTGCCAGGCATCCCAGATCATCACATTGGTCCAGCCATGCGGCCAGGTCACAGTGAACAGATTGAGGCTGCGGTCCTCAAAGATCTTCATTTTGTTTTGTTCAATGGTTACCTGAGCATTGGCACCGCGGGCCCAGGCCCGCAGCAGTTGCTCTGCATCACGGGCGCGCACGATCACTATGTACAGGGCCTCGGCAGCCCGAAAATTGCTGATGGTCATTCAGTGCAGCGTGATGCCTTGGGGCACTGACGTTGGCATCTTGGGTGGTTTTTGCCGATCCTGTATCATGCGTTCAAAATCCTCGTTCAACAGGAATTCTTGGCTGTCGTGTTCACGTGCAGTGGATTCTGGCACTCCCACCAGGCGCATGATCGCGCCCACTGGCGCTGATTCATAACCTCTACGGTGCATGACTTCGCACACATCCAGTATGAAATCCTGTATGGCCTGTTCCAGATCGTCTTGTTGCATACATTGTAATTATGCCGTTCTGCCTGGATTGGCAAAAAGCAGCCATCAAAAACGGCCCCGGGGGCCGTTGAGTGCAGAGATAGGATCCCAAGGATCCCATCGGCGGCTGATTAGGCTTCGTGGGCCTGCTGGTCCTCGACCTTTTGCTTGGTCTTGGTTCCGATCGTGGCACCGGCTTTGAGCGTGACTGAGATGTTCTTGCGCTTGGCCACCCGGGCTTTTTCCTGCAGCTTGTTGGCGATCACGTAGCCTTCGTCACCGCTCCGGCGCAGCGCCTGCAGATACTCCAGTGCTGCCAGCTTGGTCATGGGCTCGGGCAGTTCCATGAGTTCGATGTTGCTGCAGCCACTCTTGGTGAGGATTTTCACGCGCGCCACCAGATCGTTGGCGAACCGCACCTTGGTGGTGCCATCTGGGTTGGTGGCAGTACCAGCCACGGTGAACAGTTTGTTGTCTTGCTTTGCCATAATGTTGCCTTTCAGTTTGCCTAGTAGGAGAAATTGTGTTGCGATTAGACTACATGCCCGTTGTTGCAGCATATCCATAGTGTAGCATCTGGCCAATTATTGGTCAACCTCTTTTGGCTGTTTGGATTTGCCTTTTTTACCCATACTAGCAGTAGGGTTTCGGGGCTCACCCAAATCCTGTCCCAATTCTTTCACGCGATTTCGAGCCGTCCATGCTTCGCGGTTGTACTCTTCGAAACGTCGGAAGGTGCGTTCGAATCTCAGTTCGTAGACCTTTTGATAGGCCCGCAGTGCCTCGATGGCCGAGTGTAACTCTAACCGACCGGTTTCGACCTCGTCCAGGATTTCACCCAGGTCCGTGGTCACGTTCCAGCATCGTAAGATGTCTTGCTCGAGATCAAATGCCAGTTGACTCATCGTGATAAATCCTGTGATTTCTCTTTGACTACCTCTACTCCTGAATCCAGCAATCGTGCCACACCACTGAATCCAATGGTGGCCACGACCACACCCAAAATAAATCCTACGAAAAATTTACTCATCCTTGTTCTCCTTTACCATGAACTGTTGTAAAAAACTCGCAACCCCATGAACAGTTCCGCACGGGCATTCTTGATAAATTCTAAGTCGTCGTTGTAGTATTCGGCATCAGCTGGGTTGCCGAAGAAGAAACCTTGGGTCTGGGGCAGTTCGCCGTTGACAACATCATACTCCAGGCGTTCCAGCATGTCCCAAGTGATCTCCAGTTCGTCACCGTTGAATGATCCTGAGTTGCCCGCACTCTCCCACTCGGCCTGGAACCAGCCATGTAGATTAGGATGCTTACGCCAGTAAGCGATCTCTTTGGGTCGGCCCACGGTCTGGCTCACATACTCGCCCGGAGCCCCTTCGGCCATCTCGGCTGTATTCCAGAATTCTTGATGTTGTCCGACACGGGCGGCCGCGTAAGCATACATGTCTAATCCCATTATCTGATCCTCACTTTCTCTGTCGCACGGTCTGAATAGAAACGATGTCCAATACGCCGTACAGTACCGGCCATCTCCTGCGGACTGGATTCAAATGCCTCGCAGATGTCTGTGACAGTGACACCATCTTCTACTGAGATCACGTAGATCTCATAATGTCGCTGTGGATTAGCCTGTGCCCGCATCTGCCACATCCGGAGATTGGGTGCTGCAGGAACACGATTCTTATCTTGGCCCTGGAGCACAGCCCAGGTTCGTTGTCGATCGATGTCTGTGACATTCACCGCGGCTTCTAGGCCGTTTGAATCCCACATCAGGGCGATGGTATCCGTCATGCGATCCTCACTCGGTTCAGTTGGGTGGAATTGTCACGATGTGCTTTGACTGTGCCACGGATGCGGCACTGGTGACCATTGGCGAGCCGATCGCGATAACTGAAAAACACCGCTCGCCGATCCGTTGTGACCCCAGTGATGAAATACACACCAAAGTTCTGGCTGTACACTGATTTCACTACAGTGATTTCAGTGTCCACTTTGGCACCTATCGTGGCCACGGGCTCGAAACTGATGCCATCCATGGCTGATTCCAATTGCACGGCCTGCTCGTATGAGCGGATCTGGCTGGCCACTATGGCCAGTTCCATCCTGCTGTTCCATTCATCGAAGTCAGTCATGCCTACTGCTCGTTGCAGGCTCTGTTCAAACTCGCTCAAGGTGCCCTTCAAGGTCTTGATCAGAATAGTCTTGCTGACGTAGCCTCGGGCACGGTTGCCCAGATCACGATCTTGGTCAGTGATCAGGCTGTCATCGCGGAGTGCTTGATGCATGATGTCGCGATTACGTCCGCGAACCACGTCGTGAGTATAGCAACCATTTTCGTCGATGCGGTATTCGTTTTCTTTGCGATACTCACCCTCGTTGATGCGATGAGCGTAGGCAGCAGCGGCCCACACAGTTTCGGCACTCCAAGCCACTGTGCGTTTTAGCGCCGGAGTCTTCTTGCCACGCTGGATGTTGTGTCCTGATTGTATCATTACTGTTTGGTAATAAGTCTTCATGCTCTTATTGTACGGAATGGCTGATTTCTGGTCAACCGCCCCTTCGGGGGCGGTTGGTCAGCACTAACTTACCAATTCTATGCCCAGGAAAGTGTTGGCCACTTCCCATTCTGTCCAGGCCACCACGCTGTCAAATCCAACGTCTTCTCGGATCCATTCATACCGGAATCCGTTGGTGCCGGTCACGATGTGATCGTAGAAGTCGGACTTCACGCGATTTTCCAGTTCACGGATCAGGCGCTCAGGCCCGGTCCATAATCGTTCAAATCGCACCACATGACCAACGTGACCTTCGTAGCCCTGGATTCGATGTTCTGGGTGCGACGTGATACCAAAACAGGTACGGGCTATGATCTGGTCTGACTCGTCCAGGAACCTATGGCGCCAGAGATAGAAGAAGTAGACTTTAGATTCCGGCATAGATCATCATGCCCGGTACTTGTGGCAATGCGAGCTTGCCACCCCAGTTGATATAGTCCATGACCAGGATCGGTGCAAGGCAACCGTCGCTCCAGCTGTCGTTGAGGTTATTGCGCGTCTGGAATGTCTTGAGCCTTTGTTTGCAGTCATTGTGGAAGGCCTTGGGACTGCCATATCGGTTGCGAAACAGCTCATGGAGATCATCTTCCACGGCACGATCCAGCACGATCTCAGGATCGCTGTCACGAGCTGCGTGTGCCAAGCGGCCAAATGCCAGCATGAAACCACCATCCACACCCTTTTCGTTGGGATAGCAACGATCATGCCAGCGCAGAGCCCAGTCCAGGTCCTGTTTGGCACGACCAAAACCCTTCATGTCCAGTCCATGTCCGGCGATGAGGTTGACACCATGTATGTAGGTCACCATGCCCGGAGTGGCCTGATTGTACTTGGCAGCTGATGCCTTGGCCGGAAACATGTTGTTGCGTTCCAGTATCTGCTGAATCTCTTCACTCTGCACGTCTTCGTCGAAGTCGCTGTTGTACAATCTCACACCGTTAACACGGCTGCGATGCATGTGGAAAGGATCAATGGGCTTGCGGAAACCGTTGATCTGGCGAAATCCGTAGTTGCCCGTAGCTTCACCGACCCCGTCAGATCCGGGCACTTCAAGATCTTCATCAAAGGCCTTGACCTGTACCAGAAAGTTTTCGTCGATCAGCTTGGCCTGTAGAAGATGATACAGCACACAGGCAGTCTGCTGACCTTCCCAGGCGCTGTAGCGACCATTTTTCAATCTTGTGGCCATCACCGGCATGGCAATCCTGGGATCGAAACGCACGATAATCTTGCCTTGATGCTCATTTTCGACATCACGCTGAATGTCGATGTTGATATCCAACAGTGAGATTGGCACCATCACCAGTTCGCCAAAATGGCTCTGTTCGAATCTTTTGCCGGCCATGCGAGCTGCCAGTTCCTTGATGCTGTTCTGGATGACGTCACTCTGATGGAATGGACCGGCCCTTTGGGCTATGGTCTGGTACACTGAGTTGGGATGCTGGGAAGTAAGGCGTTGGTTGGCCTGCTTGGCTAAGGGCGCGTAAGGATTGGCGCCGCGATCCACACTGCGGATGTGGGTTGACATGGGTACATCCTTTCAAGTTTAGTTGAGCAATGTCTCGTAGTTAAACAAGACATCCTAATGCTAACATTGATTGGCGGCCATGTCAACCAGAACTTTCTCCGTTTTATTTGAAAAAGATCAAGGCCATCAGCACACTCTGCATCATGAATCCGGCCGAGATGGTGGTGATCTGCAGCATGTTGCGTTGCACAGCAGCCTGCATGAATAGGCACACTAGGCCTGCCCAGGTCAGCAGCACCATGTCCACGGTGGGCATGCCATCACCTAGACCGGTGAGCACAGCCACTAAACTGGGAATGGTGGCACTGTGCAGCAGGATCACTGCGAGCCAGGCCAAGGTTTCGGTCGATATCGGTGCCAGGTTGCGGTGCAACCAATCCATCCACAGCTTGATGTCTAACCAGTCCATGCTATATCTCCTTTGCGGTTAGAGGTCGGTAAAAGATATGCCGGCCTATCTGGGTCACGCGATCCAGGCGCCAACGCGGATTCACATATTCTGCATGATAGAACAGGGCATGTTCTAGGCCAGTGAGCCGGAAGTTCTCCAGCAGCACCAGTTTGGCAGCGTCCTGGCTGTCCTGCCAGAGATCGTCACGCACGGGCCTGCGATGCATGCTGCCGTCGCAGTACCAGCTGAACTGGCACACCACTCGGCTGTAGAAATAGTTCTTCTGGAAGATTACCTGGCAAGGATCATTGGGGAATTCCGGAGACGCCACGCGATTCATCACGATCTGGGCCACAGCGATCTTGCCTTCAGCAGGTTCATGCGCCGCTTCGTAGTACACGTTCTGGGTCATGCACTGCAGTTGCCGCTGACGTTCCTGCACCGTGACAAAGGTCACAGAACGACTGTCGCGCGCCTGCTGGAGGCCCTGGATCTTGTCCAGGGTGATCATGCCCACCAAGGTGGCGACCAGCATCAAACCCAGTGCTGCAAATGTCCATCGTATATATTTTGTGTTCACCTAGTTCTCCTATTGTGAAATGCCCGTGGGCACCAACGACTCGAAAATATACAAAAGCCGCTGTGGTCTTTTGACAGACGTAAGTTTATATAGTGATGATGTGCAGGGTATTATACAGACTTAATGCTGGCACAGGATCGGGATAACTAGCACCACTTGAGACTGAACGCACAGCAGTCTCGATCACTGTCAAAATAGAATATGTACCGGCCTGGACGAATGTCGGAACTCATGTCCACCAATTGCCAGCGCCAGTCTCCGGTGAGTTCGGCCCGGCACCAGGTCAGTATGGGCTCCAGTCCTCCCCAGGGCCGTGTGATCTCACGCGCGAACGCAAAACTTTGCTCGCTACGATGATCGATCAGCCGCGTCCGGTTGTCGGCACCAGGCAACAAGGTGTCCACCTCGGCCGGCAGGTTCACCATGCGGGTTCGCGCAGCCATGAAGTGTGTGTGAGCAGTGCTGTGTCAATCTCTTGATCTTGCGCTGCTATGGTGCGCTGCACTGCACAGTCGAGATCGGCCAGGTTCAGCCCCCAGTCTTGATAACCCTGTGCGATAGAGATCGCATAGCCCACACTGGGTTCCTGAGGTGAATCTGAGTTCATGACATACAGCATGAATTCAAGATTGTCCTGCCGCATGGTTTGTTTGCGATACAGTGAAGGCCATCCTTCGAAACAATCCAGTGCTGCCTCGTCCAGATCTGATATGGCCCACAGCGCACCGGGTACTCGATCACCCCTGCTGGGCTGCACAGTGGCCACTCCAGAAAAGGCCAAGCGCCAGTCCTGGAGATAGAATGGTTGCACAGCCACTGCATCGGCACAGCGCCAGGCCATGTTGGCCTGATTTAGGTTGGCACCATAAGCGAAGTATAATTTCATGTCAGATAGGTATTTTGGATGTAACGATCAGCATCCTGTTGCGTGAGCACATTATAGTAAAGGATGTTGTCGGTAATATCAAAATGATTGCAGAAACTCTGGCCATATCTCAAGTTTCTCAAGCCGTCAAAGATGTAGCCTCGCTGCCAATCACGGTATTCGCTCATGGTAATGCATTGATCCGGCTGGGCACCCCGTTGTAGTTGTTCCAATATGTTTTGCATGATTATATCATCCCCGGAAATTTTAACTTACAATGTTCATTATGGTACCGATAAAAGTTTGGCGATTCTTTAGCGGTGTGTCCACAAACATCGCATGTTAGTATTCTGTCCAAGTCGTCAGTTCGATCTTGATTCATTTTACATCTATTCATGTGCCATCTTTTCATGTTTTTGTAATCGCCTTCTTTACCACAATGTGGACAGGTTATATTTTGTGTATCTTGTGGTCTCAATCTCATGGCTTGTTTGTGAGATTCAGATTTTGGCCTGCCTTTGAGTATCTCACTCATTTTACGACTTAAGTCGGCTAATCGTGGATCAGTATCTTTAGTCTTTCCTCGACACCAACTGCGATGACTTCCTTCACGCAATTTCTTCATCCTTTTTTCTACGTGTTCTGGGCTTTGCTTTCGACCTTTCGTTTGTTGTCTATGTTGTTCGATCAGTTCAGGTGATCGTTTCCATCCTGTGGTGCCTTCGCCACCGCGAGTGATATTGTATCCGTTTGAATCTTCGAATCTGACCCAACTCCTGTACTCATTGATGAAATATGGTTCCATCTCTGTTAGCGTATGCTCGAAGTCTAAACTCTGATATATGGCTTCCCATTCAAAAGAATCCCATCCGTATTTTTGGATGGCATTGTAGAATGCCTTGTGGGACGAATTACCATATCTACGATCGTAGTTGTGTCCGTTGATCCTTTGTGGCCAGTTTTTCGAAAATCCAATGTAAACTTTTCCGTTGTGTTTGTTAGTGGCTTTGTAAATGGTGTATATGTTCATACACCTATTTATCTCTATGAGGCTCTTTGGGACTATTATTCTATGACCACAATCCTTCGTAATATTTGCCAAACAGCCTGAAACCGTTGGAGATGCGTGCCTGCACACGCTGAGCGCCCACGGCATCATACACATGTGTGTCGTTGGGACCGCGTTCCATGCGATGATACCGGTGCTCGCCTTTAGGCACTTCACGCCCTTCTGCATCTACTGGCACCCACTTGAGGTCATGTTCACCGGAATGGAACTCGGCTTCCCAATCATCCTGTGTTTTCATTTCAAACGCAAAGATCATTTCGGCCAGGGCCCAGTCCCAGCGAGCATGATGGTTTGAATCAGTGTCCCACTCATGTTCTTTGGGTTCAGCTGCTGTGCTCCGGAGATGTTCGGGCACATCTTCGTCGTCAACATTGGGGCTGCCATGCTTGGTGGCCTGCAGTTGCCGCAGCATGGGCAACACGATGTCGGCCAGGGTATGATCCATGCTCCAGGTATCCCAGGGATCGATTTTGACATAGGTCACCCGAGGATGTAAGCGACCCAGCACCCACTGTAGGGCTGTGCTGATAGACGTCAAACGGTCGGCCCAGCGATCCACCCAGGGCGGATGGTCCACATACTGGCTCTGTTCCCTCTTCTCATCTTCCAAAGATTCGGTCAGAGTCCAGCGGCTGCACCGGCTCCAGTCAGTCCAGAAGAACACGCGGTCCAGGATCGTGTAGGGCGAGATCCAGTGATTACGATACTTCGAAATCAACACTTTCATTACCATGTCTCCACATCTGTGATTTCTATCTCTTGATAGGTCTGCGTGCCCGATCGATAGAAACGAGCGTGCATGGCCGGACCAATACCGGCCAGGCCGGGCTGTTGCAGTATAATAACAGTTTCAACATTGTCATGCAACCGCATAAACATCAGGATCTGCTCCATCTGTCGGCGTGACAGTACAGCAACCTTCTGGCTGTTACCACGACCCATCGTCGATCCAGGCTCGGATCGTGATCATGAGCCAACTCACGTAGAATCTGTGCTCGTTGGGTCCGATCCAGGTGTCCAATGGCTCGTTCTGGATATGTGGCCACCATGACCAATGGCAGGGATTCAGCGTCACTGACACAGTGGCGCCGCTGTACCGGAACCAATCAAGCCAGGTCCGTTTGTGGAATAGTTTTCCGGAATCTTTCAATGACATCAGGGTCTCCTTGCACTGGTTGCAATACCAGATCATTTTTCAAACGATCGGCGAACTCCTCGGCGGTGCTGCCCTGTCCCAGGAACTCTTCCGTGTCTGCGTCAAACACATAGAAGATGCCATGGTGTTCCTCAATCTTCACTCGCTTGTACACCTTGCGGATGGCAGTGATTTCCGCATCCAATTTCACCACAGTGCGCTCCAGATGCCGATTGGCAATGGTGGCCACCATCCTCATCGCCAGCCAACCCAGCAACAGATAAAATCCAAACTCCAGCACAAAATTCGCCGATTCCATCATGCCAGCCCTCGTGCGCGTACACCTTGCTCATACCACTCTGTGAGTGGTTCAGGTTCTTCATCGGGCTCGATGCCAAACTCTTCTGCGGCCATTTCCCAGTAGCGTTCTGGGTCCGTTCCATGATCCGCAAAGTCTTCGTCGTAGTATTCGCCATCCCAGGCATCCCAGCCCGTGAACGCCATGCCGGTCTCGATATAGGCGAGCCGATAGGTTGTCCTGCCATCTTGCTGTGCCCAATGCCGGAATGCCTGGATGGGCGGCCCCCAGGCAGTGTCGAACGAGAACTGGATAGAATCCTCTTCGGCATCATCTAGGATCACGGGATCGGTGACGTCCCATTTTGTGCTCCAGTGGGTGGTGCACCAGTCATACCAGTTGTCTTTCTGATCTTCGGGCATGGGTCGCATCCAATGCAACAGGTTCTGATCTCCG
>Ga0114918_10003701_pt1 | contig 13406 bp, 7 predicted proteins | sample LantaG_FD_87015 | JGI IMG/M metagenome (GOLD analysis project Ga0114918, IMG submission 87015) | Deep subsurface microbial communities from Baltic Sea to uncover new lineages of life (NeLLi) - Landsort_02402 metaG | ecosystem: Environmental > Aquatic > Marine > Oceanic > Sediment | place: Baltic...
GACTCCTGGGTGCAGGGCATCTGGTACCGCAAGGACCTCTTCGAGGAGGCCGGCCTGAACCCGCCCCAGACCTGGGACGACATCATGGCCGCCGCCAAGCACTTCAACAAGCCCGCCGAAGGGTTCTACGGCATCGTCCTGGGCACCTTCCCCAACGAGGTTTTCACCCAGCAGGTGTTCGAGGAGTTCGCCCTGGCCAACGGCGCGCGGCCGTTCGACGTGGACGGCAACGTTGTCCTGGGTAGCGATCGCTTCGCGGAGGCGATGGACTACTACGCCGAACTGAGCCAGTACGGGCCTCCGGGCAAGACGACGTGGCGCGACTGCCGCCAGTACTTCATCGCCGGGCAGTGCGCGATGATGTTCTACTCCACTTACATCATGGATGACCTGGCTGGCCTGGTGGAAGATGTCCAGGTGGAGGTGGAGGACCTGACCGGGAAGACCGGCATGGAGTCCCTGATGATCGGGGCTCACGGTGATGAGGCTTCCTACGGCCAGGTCAACTACGTGGCCGTCACCAAGGGCGCCAACACCGAGGTAGCCAAGGCCTGGATCGAGTTCTTGCTGTCTGACGAGAACTACATCAAGTGGGTGTTCATGACGCCGGCTGGCAAGACGCCGGTGCGTAAGAGCACTGTCGAGGAGTGGTCACAGGCCGAGTTGTTCGGTTACTACGACCCCGCCATCGCCGAGACCATTGCCGGTGGTCTGGACGCGGTCAAGCGTTGGGGTTACCAGGAAGGCAAGTCCTTCCCGCTTCTGTCCGACATCTACGGCTCGCTGATCGTGCCGCAGGCTGTGGTCAGCGTCATTGAGGGTAGCATGACCTCGACCGAAGCCGCTGCCTGGGCTCAATCGCAACTCGAAGATCTGGCAGGGCAGTAAGGTAGTATATATGATCGGGGTGTGCACCCGTCAGGGTGCACACCCCTATCAGAACCCTGGCGAAGGCTTCGCCGTGCTCAATGCGCAACCTTCGCCAGGGTGGGGGAGGGGGAACAATGGCTGTTTTAGGGCAAACCAAGCAGGCCAGAGATGCCAGGCTGGCTTACCTGCTGATTTTACCCACCGTGCTCATCATCGGCGGACTCGTGTTTTACCCTGTGATCTACAACGTCTGGCTCTCTTTCCATCAGGTGACAACCGGCAACCTGGGTGAGACAGCGCCTTTCGTGGGCCTGGGCAACTATCGTTACGTGATAAAAGACATAGAGCGGTTCCTTCCGGCCCTGCGCACGACTTTCGTCTATTCCATCACTGGTATGCTTCTCTCACTGGGCGTGGGACTGATCGCCTCGCTGCTCTTGAACGCAAAGTTCCGAGCACGCGGGGTTGCGCGGGGTATTATGCTTTTTCCTTACGCGGCCCCTACCATTGCTATGGCCCAGATTTTCAAATGGATCGTGCAACCCAACGGCCTGGTGAACTGGCTTTTGATGCAGGCCAACATCATCCCGGAGCCCAGAGCCTGGCTGACGGAAAGGGGGTTGGCCCTCCCCGCCGTGCTCCTGTTCCAGACCTGGAAGTATTTCCCTTTCTGCATGCTGATGATCCTGGCCCGGCTACAGGCTGTTGATCAAACGTTGTATGAGGCGGCCGAAGTGGATGGGGCCAATGCCTGGCAGCGTTTCCTGCACATTACCCTACCAGAACTGCGGTACGTGTTGCTCACTGTCGGTCTTTTGCGGCTCATCTGGAACTTCAACAAGTTCGACGACATCTGGCTGCTCACCGGAGGGTCCTCTGGGACGATGGTACTGCCCGTGCTTACGTACCAATACAGTTTTGGGCTCAACAACTTTGGCTGGGGGGCAGCCAACGCGATGATCCTGGCCCTGCTCTTGACGGTCTTTCTGTACTTCTACATGAAGGAGGTGGTCGAATGAGCGACGTCGCACAGGCTCAACCGTTGAAGAGAAGACGTCCCTTTCCGTGGGGCCGCGTCCTTTTGTACTTCATGCTGGCTATCTTCATGATCTCCGTGTTGGTACCGTTCTACTGGATGCTCCGCACCTCGCTGATGACCTTTGGGGAAATCGTCGCCTACCCGCCGCGATTGGTGCCCAAAGACTGGTTCAACCTCTCCGCCTACCAGAAACTCTTCGAGCAGATGCAGTTCATTTGGGGCATCAGGAACAGTCTCATCATCTCCACAATCGTGGTTGTGCTCACCGTGACTTTTTCTACGCTGGGGTCCTACGCCGTCGCGCGCATGCGATTCCCGGGCAAAGCCTGGTTCATGCGGGGTGTCATCGTGGTCTACATGTTTCCGGCTGTCATGTTGATGATCCCCATGTTTGTGATCATGTCGCGCGTCAGAATGACCGGGACCGGCGGCACCCGCGACGTCGTGGGGCTGATCCTCGTCTATCTGACCCAGACGATGCCGGTAGCGATCTACATGCTCTCCAGTTACTTCAAGACTGTGCCCGAGGAGATCGAGGAAGCCGGCATCATTGACGGCTGCACCCGCTGGTCGGTGATCTACCGTATCACGATTCCCCTATCTGTGCCGGCCATTGCATCGGTGGCCCTGTACACCTTCATGATCGCCTGGAACGAATACATGTTCGCCTTCATCCTGCTCAAGGCAAAAGAGACACTGACATTGCCCATCGCCTTCTATCGCATCTTCGGCCAGTTCAACACGGCCTGGGATATGGTGATGGCCGCGGCCATAGTGATCTCGGTGCCCGTCATCATCGCCTTCCTCGCCTCCGAGAAATCATTTGCCCAGGGGTTGACCGCTGGCGGTGTGAAAGGATAACAGCAGCCGGCTGGCGATCCACGAGGCCTGGTCGCTGAAGGGCCTATGGACATAGGAAGAGCCTGCTGTTGTCCGGCAACAGCAGGCTCTTGCATAGTACTACGACGAGACTTTGAGACAAACGTCATTCCGAGCGGAACGGAGCGTAGCGGAGTGGAGTCGAGGAATCTCTCCACATTCAGCAGCAAGAGATTCCTCGACTCCCTTCGGTCGCTCGGAATGACGGAACGGCGAAGTCTCGTTGTAGTAATAGGGACGTTCCATGAAACTGCAACGGTACGAGGGAAATCCCATTCTGGAGCCCAGGGGAGATGGCTGGGAATCCATTGAGGTCTATAACCCGGCCGCCGTTTGCATTGACGGCGAAATCCACCTGCTCTACCGTGCCGTAGGAGAGTACACCGGCTACGTCTCCAGGCTTGGGCACGCCATCTTCGATGAAAACCTCGACCTGGTGGAGCGTTGTGACGGGCCTTGCTTTCTGCCCGACCTGGAACTGTGGGAGATGTCGGTCGAGGATGCCAGGCTCACGCCGCTTGAGGGCCGGCTCTTCATGACCTATGTCATCACACCCACGCCGTGCCCTCCATCCGCCGTCCGCAGGCGTATCGGTATGCTCCCGGTGCCCCAGGCGCGCACCCGCATCGCTCTCGCTGAGGTCACCTGCGAGTCTGGTCGCTTGGATTTTCAGAGGTTGGGTGTCATCACGCCCTACACTGCCAACGAACGGGACACGGTTCTCTTTCCAGAGAGGATCGGTGGCCAGTACGCAGCGCTCCACAGGCCAAGCAACTGGATCGGCCCTGGCTACCCCACCGATATCCCCGGCATCTGGTTTGCCTATCTCGACGACCTGCCCGGTGGGATGTACGGGCACAGACTCGTGATGAAGCCGGAACAGGGCTGGGAGTCCACGAAGATGGGGGCCGGGCCACCGCCGGTGAAGATGGACAAGGGCTGGCTCCTGATCTACCACGGACGTGATGAGAACCTGGCATACAGGGCCGGCGCTGCGCTCCTGGACCTGGAGGAGCCCTGGAAAGTCATCGCCCGCTCGCCTGAGCCGATCCTGGAGCCGGAGGAGGAGTACGAAAAGGTTGGTGATGTTCCGAACGTCGTGTTCCCGGAAGGGGCTGTCACCATTGGCGATGAACTCCTCGTCTTCTACGGTGGGGCGGACCAGGTTTGCTGCGTCGCCAGCGTGCACCTGGATGAGTTTGTTGACTATCTGCTGGGGACGCCTTGAGAGAGAAAGTACGCCACCGCCATCGCCGCCTGCCCCCGGGCCGACCTGGTCGGCATCGCCGGGCTGGGGGGCAACGCTGACATGGCGGCGGAGGAAGCGAAGTGGTATAATGTCCCCTGTTATGCCGACCAATCCGAGTTCTTAACCATCGGAGAGCACAATGCAACCCATTCCCCATCCATCGAACTCCGCCTTGTCTGAGCAAGTAGAGCAGCGCCTGCTCGATCACCTGACCTTTCTGTACGGTGCGGAGCGAGCGCCAGTCCTGCTGGAGAGGCTGCACACCATCCTGACGCAGTTCCGGCAGCGGAACCCGCGACTCGCCGCGCAGGAGCCCCTGGCTCCCCAGGAGCGCCTGACGGAGCGCGACGCCATCCTCATCACCTACGGCGACCAGGTGACTGAGCCGGACAAACCCCCGCTCCAGACCCTGGCCGAGGTACTGGAGAAGCACATCCGGGGTGTCATCACTGGTGTCCACGTGCTGCCCTTCTTCCCCTACTCCTCCGACGACGGTTTCTCTATCGTTGACTACACCGCCGTCAACCCCGGCTTCGGCACCTGGGCAGACATCGAACAGTTGGGCCGCAACTTCCGCCTCATGTTCGACGCCGTCATCAACCACATCTCGGCGCACAGCCGCTGGTTTCAGGAGTTTCTAAGAGGCAACCCTGAGTTCGCTGACTACTTCATCGTCGTCGAGGAGGGGATTGATCTCTCGCAGGTCGTGCGCCCCAGGGCGCTGCCGATCCTGACCCGCGTGCAGACGGCCTCCGGCGGGCAACCCCCCCCCCGTGGGGGGGACCGAGGGGGATCGCGGTTGGTCTGGACCACTTTCAGCACCGACCAGATTGACCTCAACTACGACAACCCTGAGGTGCTACTGAAGATCATCGAGTTGCTCCTGCTGTACGTGGAGAAAGGGGCCGAGATCATCCGCCTGGACGCCATCGCCTACCTCTGGAAGAAGGTCGGCACTACCTGCATCCACCTGGAGGAGGCGCACCGGGTGGTGAAGCTCTTCCGCGCCATCTTCGACGCGGTCGCGCCCCACGTGATCATCATCACCGAGACCAACGTGCCGCACGAGGAGAACGTCTCATACTTCGGCGACGGTGCGGACGAGGCCCAGATGGTCTACCAGTTCTCGCTCCCGCCGTTGGTCTTGCAGGCCTTCCACTCAGGCAGCGCACGGCACCTTTCCGAATGGGCGGCCACGCTGGAGACGCCCTCGGACACGGCCACCTTCTTCAACTTCCTCGCCTCCCACGATGGGATGGGGGTGCGGCCCGTTGAAGGTATCCTCAGCCCCTCGGAGGTCCAGAGCCTGGTCGAGCGCACCCTGGCCCACGGCGGCTACGTCTCCTACAAGGCCGAGGCTGATGGCGGCCAGACTGTCTACGAACTGAACATCTCCTATTTCGACGCCCTCTCCGATCCCCGGGGTGCCGAGCCACTGGACCTGCAGGCCCGCCGCTTCCTGGCTTCCCAGGCCATCATGCTCAGCTTGGCCGGGGTGCCGGGCATCTACGTCCACAGCCTGTTCGGCTCCCGCAGTTATCCTGCCGGGGTGGAGCGGAGCGGGCGGTATCGCTCCATCAACCGGGAGAAGTTCCGGCGCGGCGAACTGGAGGGGGAGTTGGCGGACCCCTCCACGCTGCGCCACAAGGCGTTCTACCCCTACCTGCACCTCATTCGCGCCCGTGCTGCACACCCGGCCTTTCACCCCAACGGAGCACAGGAAGTGCTTCTTGGCAACGAAGCGATGTTCACGCTGGTGCGCACCTCCCCCGACGGCGACGAGAGGGTGCTCTGCGTCCATAATGTGTCCGGCGCCGCGCAGCCCTTCCAGGCCGACCTGAAAGCGTTGTCCATCCAGCACACCGGTGCTCTGTGGGACGTCATCTCAGGGGCAGCCTACCCGGTGGGTGATGACGGCGATCTAGCGCTCACCGTCGGCCCTTATCAGGTCTTGTGGCTCAAGTCGAGGGGCTGATTTACCCGTGTGGATGTTCGGGTGGGGGTGGGGCCGGTCTGAAGGTATCGCCAGGTTGTCGAGCGTAACGGGCTTTTTGAATAGAGGAGAAAAATGCCAGACGTTGTCATCATAATCCCAACCTATTGGACCTGGGGCAGTGAGCGGCCCGATGGGCCGGTTGAGACTATCTATGACCATCCCACCCCGGTGGACGGCGAGAGCACGCTGCCGCGGTTACTGGAGAGCCTGACAGCGCTCGAAGGCCCGGAGTTCAGCGTGCTTATCCTCACCGCCGCGACGCATCCCGAACTGGAGAAGGCCGCCGCCGCGCGGGTTACCGGTCTCATTGCCCCTTTCCGTGCCCAGTACGGGCGCGGTTACCGCGCCCCTACCGTCCAGGCGACCGAGGCTGACGCTGTCTTCATTCGCCAGCGCCACCCCGGCCTGGCTGACCACGTCCAGATGCGCGGCTACGCGGGCGTGCGTAACCTGCAACTGCTGCTTCCTCACGCTCTGGGGGCCGGGGTCGTCGTCGCCCTGGACGACGACGAGGTCGTCGCACCTGACTATCTGCAGACCGCGCTCCATTTTGTGGAGTGTGAGCATAGGGGCGAGCGAGTGCTGGGCCTGCCCGGCTTCTACCTTGACGCCGACGGCGACGTGATGCTGCCGGAGCGTCCGCGCACAGGCAATATCTTCCTGGACAAGAGTGCCATCATGAACGAGGGCACGCGGGCGTTACGGGACGCTCCGGGCCGGTTGGTTCCGACGCCAGTAACGTTCGGTGGGAATATGGTCTTCCATCGTGACTTGTTCACCCGCGTGGGCTTCGACCCTGGCATCACCCGCGGCGAGGACATTGATTACCTGATCAACTCTCGGCTGGCGGGTCACCTCTTCTGGCTGGACAAGGAACTGCTTATCACCCACCTGCCGCCGGAGTCCTACGGCGCTTCCCCCTGCGCCAAATTGATGCAGGACGTCTACCGCTTCATCTACGAGCGGGAGAAACTGCGGCTGGCGGGCATCTATCCGGCACAGTTCGACCCGTATCCCGGTCGCTTCCTGCGCGACGATGTCGAGGAGCGAGCACTGGCGGCGCTGCAGGCCCAGGCCACGCCGGAGGCGACCGCGCGCTTCGGCTCACCCCGGCAAGTCGTTGCCGCCGCTGAGCGTCACGCACGCGAGGCCGCACCCCGCTACTTCGAGTTCGCCAGCCGGTGGCCTCACCTTATGGAAGCCGTTGGGCAGGATGCAGAGTTGCACGAACATCTACTTGCACGCTTCGAGCGATCGGTATAAGACGCGCCCCGAATCCCCGCTCACGATCCACTTGTGACAACCCTCGCGTTGGGCAATCAGGAGCAGTAGTACTATTGTCCTATTGCGCCAACCTGTCGAGTGGTGGTACTATAATGTCAGGAACCTTAGAAACAAGTTGGGATACCGGGATAATTTTGTTATAATATGGTTAGAAAGTCGGGAGGAGTATCGTTTCAGTGTCAATAGTCTTAGAAAATGGTTAGAACACTGGGATAGGGTCGTGAGAGAAGGAGATTGAATATGAAGAACCAGGCCAAGGTCTGCAGAGTAATTACTCTCCTGGTCCTATGCGCACTGTTAGTGGTGACGCTGGTCGGCGCGACACCTGCCACGTCGCCCTCGGTGCGCGTCATCGTGCAGGGTGCCAGCGTCGGTGACGCGGCAGCGGCCGTGCGCGCCAACGGCGGTTGTGTCACGGCCGAGATCGGCATCATCAACGCGATAGTGGCCGAAGTACCCCAGGGGTGTCTGGCTCGCCTGGCTGAGGCACCCGGTGTGGTCCGCGTGACACTGGATCGTCCGGTGCGGGTGTCGGGTGGCCGGCGCAGCCGGGACGATGTAGAGTTCACCAAGACCGTCGGGGCCAAAGAGGTATGGGACACCGACAACCTGGGGGCGGGCGTCACCGTGGCTTTCCTCGACACAGGGATTGACCCCACCTTCGTCAGCCTACGCCAGCCGCCTCATGGCCGGGGCAACCGTATCCTGGCTTATTACGACGTGCTATCTGGGCAGTTGTACGGGCCGCGGCGTTTGCTCCGGTCGCCAAGGGACCCCAACGGCCACGGCACCCACGTCGCGGGCATCGTGGGCAACAGTGCCTACGAGCGACGGGATCACGAGTACCGGGGCATCGCACCCGCGGCTAATCTGGTGGCCGTGCGTGTGCTCGACGAAACAGGGGTGGGCACCTACGCCGACGTGATCCAGGGGATTCAGTGGGTTGTTGACAACAAGGACACGTACAACATCCGCGTGCTCAACATCTCGATGTACGCGACGGTGTTCGCGCCCTACTGGGCCGACCCGTTCAATCTGGCGACGATGGCAGCCTGGCAGGCCGGCATCGTGGTGGTCACCTGCGCGGGCAACGATGGTCCCGACCCGATGAGCATCGGTGTGCCGGGCAACACTCCCTACGTCATCACGGTGGGCGCGTTTACCGACAACTACACTTCCGAGGACTTCGGCGACGACTACATCACGCCCTTCTCTGCCACCGGCCCCACGCTGGATGCCTTCGTGAAGCCCGACGTGATCGCGCCGGGAGCGCACGTGATCTCGCTGATGCGGCGGAACACTTACCTGAGCGAGCAATACCCTGAGAACCGGGTTGACGGTCGCTACTTCCGCATGACGGGCACCTCTATGTCAACAGCCGTGGTCTCCGGCATCGCTGCTCTGATGCTCAGCGAGGACCCTGATCTGACGCCTGACCAGGTGAAGTACCGGATGACCATAACCGCACGTCCGCAGTTCAGCGAATACACCGGGGAGGCAGCCTACAGCATCTGGGAGCAGGGAGCGGGGCGCATCTGGGCACCCGACGCTGTCTCTACCGACATTGAGGGCGCGGCGAACGAGGGTATGGACCTGGCGGCCGATCTGGCTGGCGAGAGGCCCGAGGATCACTATCAGGGCTGGACCATCTATGATCCTGAGACTGAAGAGTTCCGGTTCCCCGGCGACGACGGTGACTGGGCCGGCGGATACAACAGGTGGGCTGGTGGCTACCACGATTGGGCTGGTGGCTACTCCGGTTGGGCCGGCGGCACGACCAACTGGTCCGGCGACTTTAACGACTGGATCAGCGGTTACACCGGTTGGGTCAATGGCTACAACCCGTGGGCTGGCGGTTACTCCGGTTGGGCTGGCGGTTACTCCGGTTGGGCCGGCGGCTACTCCGGTTGGGCCGGCGGTTACTCCGGTTGGGCTGGCGGTTACTCCGGTTGGGCCGGCGGCTACTCCGGTTGGGCCGGCGGCTACTCTGGATGGGCTGGTGGTTACTCCGGTTGGGCTGGCAGCACCGGCGACCCGGACTGGGCAGCGGCCTTCGCCAACCTGGAGAACGTGCCCTCGGAAACGTCGGCCGTGGGGGTCAACAACTGGGTGGGCGACGACTGACCCCGAAACCTGTGTGACACTGAGCGGGGGGACCGTATACACCGGTCCCCCGCTATGCTGTAGAGAAACCAATCAGCTACAGCGTTACAACAAGACAGGGGTAGTTTAAGAACTCCTTCTTTGACGACATAGGCAGATGAATGGGACACGGATCGACACGGATTGTACGGATAAACACAGAAAAATCAGTGAAAATCCGTCTAATCCGTGACTATCCGTGTCCTATTTTGAGTTCCTAAATCGCCCCAAGACAGTCAGGGGGATGGTCCGATCGGGGCCTCAACCCGCGCCAATTGCTGCTTGACGCGCTGCAGATCGGCGGCGGCCCCCAATCTCTCGAAGATCCGCTGGGCCGCGAGGAGTTCTTCGTGGGCCCTCTCCGGTTGGCCTAGTCCCAGCGACAGCAAACTGCTCCAGTAGGCCGTCCGCCCGGCTTCTATCTGTGAACCGGTGGCCTGGAAGATGGCGGCGCTGTGCTCCAGGTGGCAGCGGGCGGCCGCCAGGTCGCCGCCTGCCTGCGCGATGCGCCCCATAAGCCGCTCGTATCGCCCCCACTCGAGCGATTCGCCCTCATTTGCGCCGGTCACCTTCCGCAGCAGGTCATAGCAGCGTTCAGCCCACTGCAGGGCGGCGTCGGCCTGGCTCTGTTCCAGGTGTAGCGTGCCTTGTAGTGCGTAGGCATCGCTCAGGTTAAGCATTGCGTAGTCGCCAGCCTCCGCATACAAGGGGATAGCGGAGTTCAGGTGCCGGGCGCTCTTAGCCCAGCGCCCTTGCAGCAGGTAGAGCCGGCCCAGGTTCATATGGGCCAGTGCTAGCTGCTGGGGCTGTGCAATGCGTTGAGCGACGGCAAAACTGCGGCGGAGGTTCTCCTCCGCTTTGGCCCACTCGCCGCGCTCGGTGTACAGCACCCCCAGGTTCGTGCAGGCCAGGGCCAGCCCTTCGACCTCGCCGATGCGTTCATGCAGTTCGACCGCACGCTCGCAGTCGGCCAACGCGCCGTCCCAGTCACCGATGATCCGCTTGAGGATCCCCAGGTTGTTCAGGGAACGCGCGTAGCCGACGAGGTCCCCCAGCCGTTCGCGGAGTTCCAGGGCACGTTCGACGCACTTGGCTGCCCGGTCCCACTCGCCGCGGTTGTAGTGCACAGCGCCCAACCGGTTGAGGATGGACGACAGCACATCGTAGTGCTCAGTGGTGCTGACCAGGGCCAGCCCCTGCTTCAGCCACTCTTGCGCCACGGACAGGTCACCCCGGCGCAGGCTGAGCCAACCCAACTCTGAGTAAATTTGGGCCTGCAGCTCAGGGCGCGCTGCGCTGGCGTGGCTGAGTTGCTTCAGGCCTTCACGCGGCCAACGTTCAGCCTCCTCCAGATCGCCGCGCTTGTCCCACACCTGTCCCAACCTGAGCATAACCTGGGCGCGGGCTTCCGGGGCGGCTTCCTCCCACTCTTCCAGCGCGGCCTGGTAGCATGCGGTGGCTTCCTCATACTCGCCGACGTGCTGTTCAACCTCGCCCAGGCCGACGGCCGCTTGCCAACGTTCGGCCTGGTAGTTGCCCAGGTGTTGCGAGAGTTGCAACGCCTGGCTGTAGTATTCAATGGCCTCACGGTTGGCAAAGCGCTCGCGGGCGCGGTCGCCTGCCAGCAGCGCATAGCGCATGGCCTTGTCACGCACGTGGGCGCGGTGGTAGTGCAAGGCCAGCACTTCAGCCTGGTTACTCAGGTCGTCAGCGTGGAGGGTTTCGATACACTCGGCCACTGTGCGGTGCAGCCCGGGACGCTGGCTGCGCAGCAGGCTGCTGTAGATTGTCTCCTGGGTGAGGATGTGGCGGAAGGCGAAGGCTACACCAATCTGTTCGCCAGTCTGGGGTCGTTGCTCCAACAATCCCAGGTCCGTGAGCCGTTCCAGCGGCGGCAGCACGCTGGCGGTGCCGTGGAGCCGGCGCTCGACCTCTCCCAGCAAGGGGGCGGCGAACTGCAAGCCGATGACGGCGGCATTGCGGAGTACGTGTTGCAGTTCCTCTGGCAGACGGTCCACACGCGCCATCATCAGCCCGCGCAAAGAGGTGGGGATCTCCAGCGCCTGCAGCGCCATGGCCGAGGTCACTTGCCATTGGCCATCCCCCAGTGTCAGCACTTCCTTCTCGATCAACATGCGCACAAACTCTTCAACGTACAAGGGGTTGCCCTCGGCACGGGTCAGGATGGTATTGACGAGTGGCTCCGGCGTATCTTTCAGGTTGACCAGGTGGGCCAGTAGCGCCCGGCTGTGATCTGTCGAGAGGGGCTGCAATTCCAGGGAAAGGGATAGGGGCGCGGCCAGAGGTTCCTCCGTCGGGGGGACTGTAAGGTCCAGGGGCGCTTCCGGTTGGGGCCGTGTGATGACGCACAAGAGCACAGGGGCTTCGTGGATGAGGTTGACTAGCGACTGTAATAAGTCCTGCGAGAGATCATCGGCCCAGTGGAAGTCATCCAGAATCAGCATGACTGGCCGCCGGCGGGCCTCGCCTAACAGCCACTCGCGTAGCGCCACAGCCGTCAACTGTTTGATGCGCTCCGGTTGCAGGTAGCGCAAGGCGGCCTGTTCCTCCGGCGCAAGCATCAGCCCCAACATCTGCCGCAGGAAGGGGCGCAGCGTGGGTGACACCTGGTCGTCCCACGCGGTGTCAGGCGGGTAGGTGCGCTGGACATCTTGCAGCAATGAGCGAAAGATGCCGTAGCCCACACCCTGGGCGTAGGGCAGCCCACGCCCTTGCCAGATTGCCACCTGGTCGGGTGTGACGGTTGAGAGCCATTCGGCGACCAGCCGCGATTTGCCCATGCCAGCCTCGCCCTGGATCATCACCAGTCTGCCGTGCCGATCATCGAAGAAGGCAGACAACAAGGTGCGCAACTGTTCCAGTTCGGCGTCGCGCCCCAGGAGGATGGTTGTGATGCCTGCCACGCCCCGCGTCGGCAGCGGTTTGGAGCGGTCCCCTATCGTTTCGTAGACGGCTATAGGCTGCGCGACCCCTTTGACCCGGGTCGTGCCTATCGCCTGAAAGTTGAAGAGAGCGTGCGTCTGGTGGTAGACGCGGGAACTGACCAGGATGTGGTCAGGCCGGGCCAGCGACTCCAGGCGCGCTGCCAGGTTGACTGTCTCTCCAATGACAGTGTAGGCCGCCTGCTCCTGGGTGCCGATGATGCCTGCAACCGCTGGCCCACTGTGGATTCCGATGCGGACTTGCAGAGGGGCGCCCAGTTGGGCGCGGGCGATGGGTTCGAACTCAGTCGCGGCCCTTTGCATATCCAGTGCAGCACGGATGGCCAGTTCCGGGTCATTTTCGTGGGCGACAGGTGCGCCGAAGACCGCCATCAGGCCATCACCTGTAAACTTGTCCACGACGCCATCATAGCGGTGAACGCACTCGACCAGGCGGCTCAGCAGGTCGTTGATCAGGTCGAAGACCGACTCTGCGTCCAGCGAGGCTGCCAGGTGGGTGAAGTTCACCGCATCGGCGAAGAGGACCGCTACCTCACGACGCTCGCCGCGCAGCCGCTCTTGATCGTGCAAGATGCCCTCAGCAACGACAGAGGGGACGTAGCGACGCAGGCGGCGGACGGCTTCCTGGGCTACGGTCAGTTCGTGCCGAACGTCCGTCTCGCTCGTTGCAGGGGGCATGGTGCCACTGCTGGTGAGAGCCGCGCCGCAGATAGTGCAGTGGGATGCAGCATCAGGATTGAGCGACCCGCATTGAGGACAGCGCATTATAGTCCCGTTTTCCAAACTCGAAGAGTGCTGATATTTTAGCACACCCTACGCACAGCGCCAATTTGAGGGCAGGGGGGCACAGGGCTTGGGAGCCCAGTCTGCTTGGCCCCAAAATATTCGACCTGTGCAATTAAAACTTGGCCTTACGAATTGTGAGTCACTATGGTACCATGTCCGGCAAAACGTGCCGGAGGAAAGGGGATGGCTAACAACTAC
>Ga0114918_10003702_pt1 | contig 13406 bp, 29 predicted proteins | sample LantaG_FD_87015 | JGI IMG/M metagenome (GOLD analysis project Ga0114918, IMG submission 87015) | Deep subsurface microbial communities from Baltic Sea to uncover new lineages of life (NeLLi) - Landsort_02402 metaG | ecosystem: Environmental > Aquatic > Marine > Oceanic > Sediment | place...
ATGAAGAGATATTATCTGAACATAAAGAAAAAGCATTTAAAGGTATGGGTATCGATAAAGGGTCAAAAGAAGCGGCAATGAGTGAAAATTGCCAAGTTATCTTTGAGATCAAAGAAAAACCAAAAGAAAGAAAACGTAGAAGAAAACTAAAGTAACGCATAATGACAGGGTCTATTTTCTTATAAGGAGAAACACATGTCGAGCAATGCACGCAAAATCGTCGAACAATTGAAGAGTGCCAAGACAACTGATTTCCTCGGTGTAATGGTTTGTTGGACGGTACCTCATGTTCAGATCGAGTATGACAAGGCTGAAGAACTTATTATTAAGTACGGTCTCAATCCCAAGAATATTACCCAACCTGGTAGCAAAAAAGCCTTCAGTCGTTCCGTTCGACGAACCGCCAAAGAAAACAATGATGGTGAAATCGTCAAAAAAGCAAGACGTATTGGTAAACACGCCGACACAGACGTTGTAGGTATCGTCGACGAAGGTGTTGATTTGGCCAATGATAAATTGTTGTACGATCAACAATCAACAATCTTCTTTGATAAGAAAGATAAAACCATTCGTGGTCATGGCGACTATGTTGATGAAGTGAGAAAGAACTTCGATAAATTCTCAACTATTGTCACTGATCATGAAATCCGCAACTTTATTCTTGCATCTATTCAAGAAAAAGGTGCGGTGCCACTTCGCAAAACAGGCGGCGTTTATTTTGTTCCCAAACCACAAGTAGATGTTGTTGAAAAGCTCAACCTGTTCTTGGAAGAGGTTCAAGTTGGCAAAATTGAACACTATCGTATCCCGTGCGGTAAAGATGAAAATACTAACATCTGGACTTCGGCAAAAAAGGAAATAACTGATCGCGCCGAGACTATAATGCAACGTTCAGATAAGATCAACAGTCGCCCCAACGCACTTCGCAAGCAAACTGAGAAGCTTGAAGTAATCAACGATATGCTCACATGTTATTCGGACCTTTGCGAATATGCTTCTGAGGCCGAAGAAGTCTCAAAGAGTATCAGCAAGATCAGTGATGATATTGCTCAGCATATTATGGATCTTGAAACAGATAAGAGCACCGCTAAGAAAGAAAAGTCAGAAAAGAAAGCAGCCAAATCTAAAGCAAAAGAAGAAGCTGCTAAAAAGCCAGACGAGAAACCAGTTTCCAAGAAGCCAGTTTCCAAGAAGCCAGTTTCCAAGAAGCCAGTTTCCAAGAAGCCAGTTTCCAAGAAGCCAGTTTCCAAGAAGCCAGTTTCCAAGAAGCCAACTCCAGCTACTTCTGCCCCCCAGGAATAGCTGGCTTCCCAGGTGGCACCCTCCACCCCCGAGGGTGTCACCTATCCCTTTATATTCTTAAACCCTAATTGAAGGAGAGCGATTCAATGGATCGTCAAAATCTAGTTAAAATCATTATGAATCTACCAATTGAAACATTGAACAAAATCATCAATCTCCGAACAAAGCATTCCAATATTGAAAATGACGAACAAGCAAAAGAATTGGTTACTAATTTGGAAAAGGCAATGGAGCTTCTTGGTGCTAACGAAGCGATGAAGAAACAGATCGAAAAAGCATCTGAAATTCGTGATGCATTTCTCGAAATAGAATCAGAAGTGCTCAATAGTCTACCTCGCTATCTTACTCGTGAAACAGTCAAGAGGGCGTCTCCAGATAGACGCAAGAATCCAATCACAAAAGAAGAACGAGAAGGCCGAGCAAGTTTTATTTTGAGAAAGACAAAAAACAAACCAATGACACAAAAAGAAATACTAACTGCCTTCAATGAAAATGGATATGATATTGTTCCCAAAGATATATCAAATCTTGTACAGCGACTAGATCGCATTGGCACACTCAAACGCAAAAAGGCACCCAAAGGTTCTTCTGCCAAATTCCTTTGGTACACATAGGGAGATGTTTATGAATTTCTCAATGGAAGGGTTTAAAGTCAAAAAGAGGTCGCAAGTAATTTTTACACAAGAATTGGCACAAGAAGTTCTAAGTCTTGAACGCTTTGAGGGTGATAGAGATGCCAAAGAACATTGGGTTAATTATCTAGCCCAACAAATGAAAGAAGGTACATTTCTCTGGGAATTGGTAACTATCATTGCCTGTGTATATAAAAAGAAAACATACAGGCTTAATTGTCAACATGTGTCTTGTGCAATTAGAGAACATATGCCAAAGAATTTCAAATCATCAACAAAGGTAAACTATATTGTTGTTGAAGCAAACTCTGATTATGATTTGAGAAAGCTCTATTCAATCATTGATAATAACAAACCAAGAACATTCTATGATAAACTCATTGCAAGATTATATGGCACAAAAGAACTTAAACAGATCAGCAAAAGTGAGATCAAAAGAATTGGTTCTGGGTATGCTAATTATCTTTCAGGAGGAATGAAGGCAACATTTGAACTTGATATTATCTGTGACAATATGATCAATGAAAACCAAACGGAATGTATGAGGATACATGATCTAATGGTCAGCAAACCATATGATAAATCCACTGCATTCCTTTGGAAAACACAACCAATCGCCATTATGTTTATGACTCTTGAACACCACAGTAAGATGTTTGAGGATTTTTGGTCAGGTGTTCTAAACCATGACACACTCAAAATGGATGACCCAAGAAAGACACTGGCAAAACTCCTAAATCAAGATATCGGCATACAGCGTAAGTTAGTTGCACCAGAAAGACCAAGAGTGTTTGTTTTTAAATCCTGTATGTATGCTTTTATCAAATGGACAAACGGGGAAAAGATCAGAAGTATAAGCCAATTCAGTTCAGTAAATAGGATCGGAGATATTGAAGGACTCTTTATCAAACCGAAAGGAAAATAAATGGTTCTATTTATGTGGAGAAGACACGGTCCAAATCAATGGTATTGTCATTCGTTCTTTTTGTCAAATGAGGAAGAAGCTAAAAAAGAGGAAAAGACACTTCTTTCACTTGGATGGAAAAAAGAAAAAGGATAATTATGACTACCTACAGAGTAAAAGTAACTGAAAAACATTCTGATTTTGTTTGGGTTGAAGCAAAGACAAAAGAAGAGGCTTGTGAAAAGGCACCAGGATTTGCGCATTGTGAATATGAGTGTTTATATGATTGTGAAGTCGTATCAGAGGAGGAGGAATAGATGGCTAATATAAATTGTAAGTGTGGGAAAGAAGAGAAAGGTGATCTATTAAATCTTCCAAAAGATTGGTCAACATACCCTCTTGGAATGTGTGAAATGTTAATTCTATGTCCCAATGTAAAAAAGAATTACAATCTATTCTCGACGATGTGAAGTCAGCTAATGATCGTTTTGATAATTTTACAGGAAAAGCGATATAAAAACACGAAAGGTGAATAGTATGTCATATGCAATAGGTGTCTTAATCTACGGTATTCCAATGACTGAATATCTTGAACAAGAACTTAATGAGATAGAAAATGATTGCTGTGAAGAACTAGACGCAGAAGGCATTCTTACTACAATGTATTCAGGTAGTGCAATGCATACTTGTGGATACATCGGAGTGAAGCTAGGAGAACTCAATGGCTTTGGACATGTACATATTTCAATTGACAAAGACAATGTTCCAATTATTAATGGAACTAAGCTAATCGTAACCGAAGAACAGCTCGACCAATTCAATAAGAAGATTGATTCTGTAAGTCCAGAAATTAAAGCCGTTCTTGAAAATCATATTGATACTCACGGATACAATATTGTTTGGGGAACAAGTTAAAGAGGAGTTAGTCTATGTGTTATCATGGCGACATTCATGAAGATTCTCAAGTATGGGCAGCGCATGAACTATTTGCATATGCGTTGCAATACATGTCGTGCCTGAGTAAAGGACAAAGAAATGAACTTGCAAAATTACTATTGAAACATGATTGCCCAGATCCTGCTTGTGATCTAGAAAACAACATTGCCTATAGAATAGGTAAAGATCTAAGAACCAATTGTTGTCGAAAGAAAAAAAAGAAAGGGTAACCAATGAAAGCCAATGCAGGTGTGTCAAAGGTAACTGAGAACAAACAAAAGTTCTTGGAGACCTTTGTAGAATATTATGGAAGCAATTATGCATTCATCTATGATACTCAAGCAGGTCCAGGTCTCTATAAAGGATTAGACGGTAAAAAGATCCAATTCAATTGTGGCAACAAAACAAATGTTTCAAAAGGTAGTCCAATCATCTTTGGAGAAAGAGTATCATCGAATTGTAAGATATATGCAGTCGAAAAAAATGTTAAGACATTCAAACTGTTGCAACATCATACTATTGATTATTCCAATGTTCATGCTTTACTTGGGACTCAAGAAGAAATGACCCCATTTGTATTCAATAGAACAAAAGATAAAGAGTGTGGTTTAGTCTATATTGACCCTAATGGATCATTCAATTGGGATATAATGCACAACACCTTTTCAAAGCATTATAATACAGACTTTTTAATCAATGTCTCTAGTGTATCTCTTTTAAGGCAAGCTCGAGTCTATGGAAAGAAGCATGCCAATATTGGATTACAAATGGCAAAATTGAATAGAAAGAATTGGTATCTAAATATTCCAAAGACAAAAAGTAATAGTAAGAATTGGATGAGACTCTTTGCTACTAATGATTATGGTTCTTCCATTGATAATGATCTTGATATGATTCCTATTGGTACCAAAGACATTTTACAGGTCTTTTGTGATCTTTTTGATAGTAAACCACAAACACTATCGAAATACATCAAAATAGAGGCCTCTAGTGATGTTAGAAGCAAAGCGGCTATCAAAGCTAACCAAACACGTAAAAAACTAGCAGAGGTGCTTAAATCATTGCGTAAGGGCCATTCAGGAGTCAAGATAAGTAAAAAGGTAGGTGTTCCTCTCGATTATGTCTACAAAGTGAGAGATAGATATCTCAAAGAATAAATTTCATTATTTTTCTGAATGTTTCATTTTTATTAGTATAATCTAGATTGTATCGGAAGAGAAAATCTAGCAAAGAATGTGCCAATAGGAGAGATGATGAAAAAAGCAATACAAGATGAAATCAAAGCAAGAAAAGAAAGCTTGATAAAAAAGGAATCGGAAAATGCCTATATTGAAAAAGAGATAGAAACATATCTAGTTAAACTAGAAGAAATCTCAATTGATCTTATAAGAGGTCAAAAGGCATTACAATTTCTTGAATCATTAGCTAACACTAGAAGAGGTAGTCTTAAAAATCAAATTGAAGAAGTGATTACATCTTCTCTTCATCTTGTATATGGTTCTGAATACAGAGTTGAATTAGTTTACGATATAAAGAACAATAGGAGCTATGTAGATATTGAGTTGGTAAAAGAAACTCCCGATGGAGATGTTAGAAGATCCATGAATGGGTTTGGTGGAGGTGTTTCTGATACTATCTCAGTTCCCTTGAGACTTTTAGTTCTTCTTGCGAGTCGTGAGGTAGAAAGGATTTGCATACTTGATGAATGTTATAAACATATGGATCTAGAGAGAATCGAAAGCGTAATGCAATTTCTAAGAGATGTATGTAGAAAACTCGGTATTCAAATCATTATGAGTAGTCACCACGAAGCAGCATTTGAAGCCGCAGATGCAGTTGCTCATATAACAGATATGAATGGAGTAGCTAAAATAGATATAATCAAATAAGGGGAATCAAACAATGCGTGAGTTTACAAGAGAAGAACAAGAAAATTTACTTGGTATCTTTTGGACACTACTTCAAGTATTAGAGGCAGAAGTAAAAATTGGTCCTGAAAGCAATTCAACAATAGATGAATTAAATAAAAACATCATCAATTCAAGTTATAATTTTCTCAATCGTATTGAATTCACACCACACAGGCCTAGATGGGAAAATAATGGAACTCTCAAGAAAAGCTAATAAGATTGCAGCCTGGATGTTAAAAGAACTTAGCCAACTAAAATACGCCTATAAACAAACAATTGAAAGCTGCTATGATGAAGCCATTAATTATTATGGTTTTCCGAAACCAGAAGTAGATGAGAAAGATGCAATTGTTCAAAAGGTAACTCAAATCCTCAATGAAACATGTAAGACAATAGGAAGATAGTTAATGGATAATGTTAAAGAGATTATAGGTGAGTTCAAAGCTCAATGTGAATTGTATAAAATTGAGATTGTCAGTTGTAATCTTAATCAAAAGACATTACCAACTTACAGAGAAAACGAAACCATCAATTTCATTACAGGCAAATTTAAAGTCAAGGTTAACGGAAAAGTTATAACAGTAAACTACAATAGTCGAAAGTACATGTCAATTAGCAATGATGGTAAGATTGTTTATAACAAAGGTGAAGATAATAAATTGCCATATAGAATCAACATTATCGATCGCTGTTATAAACGTCTATCCAGTGTAATGGAAGCTGTTTATGTTGCAGAATCTAAAATCCAAATGGATGAAGAATGGAAGAAGGAAAGAGAAACAAAAGAAAAAGCTCTAATTGGATGCGGTCGTAAATGGCTAAAGGATAATAACCTAACTGGATTCGAATTAGATTCATCTTGGCACGCTTGCGCTACATTTAAAAGAGACAAGATTACAATTCAAGTTAAGTTTGCTAAAAACAATTGTGCTGTTATTAATTTCTCAATGGATAAAATATCTCCCTGTGAAAAGATATTCGATAATGGCAAGGACATTTTGAGAGAGGTAATAAAACACATCAACCAAAGGTGAACAATATGAAGAAGAAAAGGTGCCTACCTATTTTTCGGATCAAACATCAAAACCTTAATCTTGATATGATAAATGTTATCAGAGCAACAATCTCCAAATCAATTAGCAAGTTCGTACCAGAGAAAATAGAATATCTCAGAAGGCTAAAGGCAACAGGTTATTCTGAGTTTTCTAATACCAATTCTATTCTGATCGATCTATTTCATGATATCTATCAAGATTTGTTAGAGAAGTTTGATCCAATGGAAGTGTATACCATTGTTGGGGATAGTTATAAAGTAACAAACAAGAATGATATTATAATTTTTCTCACTGGTTTGAAAAAAGAAGGAACAGTTAATTATTTCGAGAATCAGAAATTCCAAATATTTGGAAAAGAGCGTTACTTAGGATTCACTTATCATTCTTTGGAAAGATTGATCCAAAGATATTGTGAAGGCTCCATTAGCGTTCCAAGAATGGGATTGCAAGGTTTATTTCGTAATCCCATATTTCATGAAGTAAAGTTTCGTAATGGTCAAGATGCTATACTGATCTATTCAGAAGCGAAGAATTGGATAAAGACTGATGAATATGAAAGATTCCTTAATCGTGTGGGTTGTGAGAAAGACGATTTTCTAAAACTAGGATATTTGCCCATTGCAGAATTGAATGATAACTTTGCTTGTTTTACTACTTTCTTAATCCCTGGAATGTGGGGAACTCCAGAATGGGTTGCGGTGAAGAATATGGAACAGGAAAATTCCAAGCTATATAAGAAGACTCAGAAGTTTCTGGGTGGTAAATATTCTCCTGAGATGAATAGTACGCTAACTACATACTTGCATAGAAAGGGTTTTCAACAAGTTTTCAGTTTGGATGAAATGAAACAGCTCGTACCATAAATTTCAACTTCTTTTAGAAATTCTATTGTTAAATTCAAGTCCGACTCTATAATAACCCATATATATTAGGGGTTTAATTAGAGGAGAATTATTTCATTTTCTTTTCGTAAAGGACCAAAAGGAATTGCTACTATATTATAGGTCCTTTTTTAACCCGGATAAGGAGAAACAAAAATGGCTAGCAAAATTCGAGTAGCAGAAGCAGGTAAAATTGTCGCCCGCCGTGTAGACGAAGGTTACATGATTGATCAAGAAATTCTGAATCTCAATGTTAAGCGTGATGCGATTGTAATGGACATTCTTGACATCACAAAACAACATCGACAAGATTCCGAAAAATCAATTCGATTTGCAGGTACTGAATTGGCTATCGTTACTGTTACAGAACAGCCAAAGGTTAAGTTCAACATTGCAGAAGAAACACCCGAAGATCGTCGTAAGAAAGCGGCCTTCGAAGACAATGTTGATAAAGGTGTCTATGAGGGTGTAGTAACTCCTACCATTAAGATTAACGCTCCGTCTAAAGACATCTTCAAATTGGTTGAGAAACTTCAGAGCCAGCTTGGTCTAGATGTATCTCTCGGTTATGCGATCAGTGCTCCGAAACTTGAGAAATTCAAGGAAGATGGAAGCAAAGAAACGATCAAAGTGTTGACAGATGTTATTGAAGAGAGTTCTTCGGATAAATGTACTTTCCGAGCCAAGGATGAGAAGACGGCTAAAGTCACCACTCGTGCAGCGGCCAAAGCAGCAAAGAAGGTAACCAAAAAGAAAGTGGCCAAAAAGAAGTAAAGAGATTTTCCACACTAGGGTGGGTTGATTTACAGGGGAACCCACCCTAGTGATAATCATAGGAGCAGCAACCTAATCGAAAGGGGGTATTTATAGGTTGCAAAAAGAGAAAGGAGAGAGGAATGCCAAGAATTGGGAGAAGATTTTCAGCACTAATGACCTGTGTTCGCCTTTTGGAAAAGGAGCTAAAAGGCAAAATCAAAGGTGTAGAAGTAATTCAGAACTTTGCTGAATGTCCAAAGGATGATCAATCGATTAGACCATTTGTTTACGTTGAATATAATGAACGATATTTCAAAGAGACAAATGTTGATAATCCAAATCATCCAGATAATTTAATCAAAGACGCAGCAAAACATTCTGGATTAACAAAATTGTTTAAATATGCAGGTGAGGAATTTGTCGAAGGGAGAAGAGATATCGGGTTTGAGCTTAAGGAAAGCATCAAACTAGCCTAGGCAAAATTAGCTTCATTTTTAGGTAGCCTTTTCCATTCAGAGAGAAGGCTACCTTCACATAAGGGGAACGTTATATGGTCTATGTATTAACGCTCAATAATACTTTCGATTATGTTTGCAGTACAATACTCATTGGTGTTTATTCCTCTTATGAAAAAGCAGAGAAAGAAATCAAAACCAGGGAAGAAACAATTTCCTGCCCGCAAGATCCACCAATCAAAGATGGAGATTGTTTTTACGTTGGTCATGATAAAAGCATTCGAGAAAGACGAGAAGAATGGTACGAAGTTCACCCAACCGAAGTTGACAAAGGGCTTATTTCTTTTATCGAATAGAGTAAGGAGTAACTTTTGAATTCCAAGATTAAAATAATGTTGTTTATTCTCGCTGCTATCATGGTCGGATATGCAATCTATGATTTCAATACTACTGTTGAAGTTACAGAAATCGTTGTTCACAATAAAGAAGTTGTCATTGAGCGAGACGATAACGATGTAGATTATAATTATTATATCTACACAAATAAAGGACAACTTAGTGTTAATTCTGATTATGGATTTAATCGTAACGATCCCGCAATCTATAGAATGATAGTATCTGGCAAGAGGTATAGAGTCACATTACGTGGTTGGAAAACCTTTACTCGAATCATAGACGAAGCAACTGAAATACCCGTTGCAGAGGTTGATGGTTCTAATTTTAAATATTAGAAAGGAAATGTAAATGGGTCAATGTGGATTTTGCAGAAAAGAATGTAAAGATGAAATCATATGTGTTGAGACAGATTGTCTTGCAGCACATTGTAGTGAGGAATGTCTACTCGAACACGATAAGAAGTATCATAATGGTGTAAACCTTTTTATCTATGAAATCAAAGAGGAGGATGAAGATGAATCCAGGTGAAACAATCTCAACAGGAGCCAGTGATAAATGCGACATCTGTGGTAAGAAATTAGAACTTAAGGTCCTCAAAACTTGCGCCTACTATGTTGGAACCTTTTGTTGTGAACCTAATTCTCGTGAATCAGGATATTATGTAACTCGAGAAGAAGCACAGGCGGCATTGGATAGTGGAGACTTCGGACGATGAGCTTAAAGATAGGCGGCCCTTGCAGATTCTACCCACAAGAAGGACAAGAAAAATATATCAAAGGTGTGCTCGAAGAATATTTACCTGATGATCCTCATTTCTGCAAAAGACCATTCGGTGTTCGTTTGGCTAATGGTAATTTTACCTGGACAACAATCAACAAGATTAAGAGTGAATAGGAGAACAAATGATCAAAGAAGGCAATGGACCAGGTGCAATGTTTGGATTTGACGATAAAGGGAATCAATTCGGATTGTATTGAGAGAGAAAAAATGACAGTCAAAATTGAACCAGGACAATACGTTCATATTACCAATAGAGATTTAGGACAAATAGTCACACTTAAGAAATCAGAAGACTATGCTCCATCAGGTGTTAGCTTTTCACCATCAATAAAACAATGTTTAGAAGGAATCCCTTGTTTTTATATTGGCAAAGATAAACGCGCATCAAATGAAGAGTGGAAAAACAGAATGACATACCTAAAGAAGAATCGTATTTGGTATGTGTATACACCAATCAAAACTGAGTTCGGTGTAATACCACGTGTTGATGATCTACACCGAACAGCCGAAGTTAGAGTTTTGAAACATGTTGAAGCAAGATTACTAACGATTGTTAAAGTATATGCCAATAAAAAATGGACTGTTAAAGATATAGGAGAATCAAAATGAATCAGAAATCGGATACTATCATGGTAAGGATATTGAAATGCCTGTAAAACAATCATCAAAGCAATATAAGTGTACAAAATGTGGACACGTAATCCAACAGACAACAAACCACTATGGAAACACTTGGTCTTGGGGACGTAGTAACTGTTGTCCAAAATGTCCACCGTACGCAAAATATCCTGAATTTGGAGGACAGACTATCTGGGAATGTATTGAACAACAACCCCTTGAAAAGAATTAAGGAGAATCAAATGGCACGTAAACTTACAATGTACTATTTTGAAACACATATAGGTTGTGGGCTTCATAGTGCAAACAATCTTCAGCAAGCTCAGAACGAAATAAGACAAGAGGTTGGCTATGCTGTTTTTAAATCAGTTCACAAAGCAACAGAAGAAGAAATATCTTGGGTCAAAGCAATGAACGGATATGTTCCTAGTTTGGAGGTGTAGAATGATTATTTCAATGCCACTCTATCAATGTAAGAAATGCGACAATCAATTTGTTACAGATGGTGAAGAAATCTTTTGTCCAAACTGTGATGGAAATGATTACCTTATTCAAGGATCTATCACCCACGAAGACGTGAATGAACTATTGGCAGAGAGAAGAGAACTTTTGGAAGACGCCAATAAGAAGATCAAATGATCACAGATGAATTCATCAACTCAAAAGTTCTTGTTCGAAGTAACGATTTTAAAGAGCCTCTTACATCTGGTACTCTTGTTGGATTTCAAGAGGTGTCAAAAGCAAACAATACCTTGCCAGTTGTTAAAATGGATAATGATGATAAAGAATATCTTTGCATGTCTGTTGTTTTACCATATGATGAAGATCTCAAGGCCTTTTTAGAATCGCTCTCAAATGAAAGACAATGGGATCTGGTTTGCAAAATATCCAAACTGACAAAATACATTCAAAGATTGGATATGATTAGTACCAAAAGAACCCCTAAAGAATCATTGTAAACACTGCTCTGTTCAATCCAAAACGTTTCCGTGACTCATTCTTTCATATAGCCTTGCGAACGCTTAGAACACGTTTGTGGAGGTTTTAGGAATGTTCCTCGTAAACCCTTATCATATAAGAGGTTAAAACAATGAAATTGGGATAAGTTATGGTTCGTAAGACCCTATAAATACCAGCATATCACGTAAACCCTTATGCAGTAATGGGTTAAAAAACAATCCCTTTTTCTCCCTTTTCTTTTCGTAAGGTCCCTTTTCAAATTGCTATATATAATGTAAGGGAAAAGGGACAAGGGCACAGGAGTCGCCTCTGATGAGGGTCAAGCTCTCCACCGCACCGCCCTTAAAGTTTTTGACCATTCACTTTTTAGAAAAAGGAGATCCATATGACTACCGCCACTGCACTCAGAGTTCATGTACGCAAATCGCAGACTGTCAGTGATAAGTTGATTGCACTGTCGATTCTTCGCAGCATCAGCCCAGAAGCCAAAGACCATATCCGAATGGACTCTTTGGAACGCCGAGGCGACGCTTCCAACAATTGCACAACTGTTCATCTTGCTCGCATTGATGCTGCTAAAATCAAGAACAAGGATAAGAGCGTTCGCCGTGCATTGGCTGCCATTCAACATTTCGGTCGTGGTTCGGCAGTTGCTTTTGCCTTTGCCGCTCATGCACTCGAAGTGAACAATGTCAACTAAGAAATGCTTTCATCTTATTGCCCTCGCTCATTTGAGGGATTCTTAATTCAGAAAATTTATCAAGGAGATAAAGATGTCTTTGACCTATACTACTCGTCGCACCACTGTTGAAGTTGTTGAAAAAGAAGTTAAAGTCCCCAGTGGCTTTGCAATGTATACAAAATCAGGCGATCGTCGTTTGGCAAAAGATGCTCAGAAACTCCTCGATACAGTCGAATCAGTTACAAAACACGAAGATGATTATAGCAAACGTCGTAGTTGGTATCGTAAAGCTTTTGCTTCTTACTTTAAGAGTTATCGTAAGGCAACAGAATCAAATGCAAAAAACATGGAAGGTGCAAGTGACACCGCCGTTCGAGAATGTGTTTGGTGCTTCGCCCTTCAAGTTGCTAATGCAATTGACTTCAGCGAAAGTCGCTTGGATGATCTTTGGGACGACTATTCATAAAGGAAAAGATTTATGAGAATTTATTATGTATATGAAACTGCACATAAAGTTGTCGAACTTGTCGTCAAAGGTCTCAAAAAAGAAAAATCAAACGGTGAAGTTAGCATTGGAACATATACTAATGGTCGTGAAAATGGTTTCACCATTACAATGTATCTTGGCTCCAAAGAAGATTATCGTACACTTCGCATTTGGATTAGCAATCAAAGAAACAGTGACAGCCTCCAAATTGTATACGAAGATTTCAATGCTATAAAAGGAGATCTTTTTTCAGAAGAAGCTTACAAACATCAAAATAGAACTTTCGATTCTGATGATTATAAAGATGCTTCCGAATATGTTTTACGATTGGCCAAAGATGAAATTGCTTATATATATAAGGAGATCAATAAATGAGTGTAGAAAATAAGGCAGAAGATATTATCAATCGTCTTGGTCAAGCTTGTTTCGATCTTGCAAACGGAGCCGTTGCATGTCCTGGTTGTAACGATGAAGAAGTTGATCAATGGATTCAAGAAGCAAAAGATAACGGTAGTGAATACGTTGCTGAATATGTCGCAGAAATGATGTATGAAGACATTGGTACCATGCAAGACTTTATTGGTGATTGGTCTTTCGATGCAGCAAGCGGTGATAAAGAAAATCAGAAGTTGATTTTGAAACACATCGCTCA
>Ga0114918_10003703_pt1 | contig 13401 bp, 14 predicted proteins | sample LantaG_FD_87015 | JGI IMG/M metagenome (GOLD analysis project Ga0114918, IMG submission 87015) | Deep subsurface microbial communities from Baltic Sea to uncover new lineages of life (NeLLi) - Landsort_02402 metaG | ecosystem: Environmental > Aquatic > Marine > Oceanic > Sediment | place...
ATTGCAATTAATGTTTTGAGTTAAAAAATAAATTGCAAACATTAAAAAACTAAACTATGAAAACATTAAAGAATTACACACTAACAATCTTATCAATAGCCGTTATCTCTGTATTGATTAGCTCTTGCGCATCAACTTCTATGTCTATACAGATTTTAATACCTGCACAGATTAATGTGCCAAGCCATATCAAGAAAGTAGTTATTGCTAATCGTTCGCTACCTGCTAAAGGGGAGGGTAACCAGCTTAAAATTTTTCTTGAAGGTTTTATAACAGGCGAATCTATTCTGGCAGACAGGGAAGGCTCCATGAATTGTGTGGACGGTCTTGCTAATAAACTCGTTTCTTCTCCGAGATTTGAAGCTTCGCTGATGAATACTCTTGATTTGAGAGGAACAGGCACCAGGCAGTTTCCTATACCTCTTGATTGGAAAGAAGTTGAACGGGTTTGTAAACAATACAATGCTGATGCATTAATACTACTTGAAACGTTTGATTCAAATCTTCATATAAAGGAAGGCGATAAGGACGTTAAAAGAACTGTAGATGGAAAAGAAATTATTGTGAAAGAGTTTCTGGCAGATTTAAATATTAATGTTAATGCAGGTTGGCGTATATATGATATTAAGAATAAGCGAATAGTTGACGAAAGCACTTTTACAGATGAAAAAGGTTGGGGTGCAAGAGGAGAGAATCCTAAAAAAGCAAGGGCTGGCTTGCCTGATAAAAGACGAGCTATCAATGATGCCGGATATTTTGCAGGACAACAATATGGTGTTAGGATTTCGCCTAACTGGATATGGTCAGGAAGAAGTTATTTTGTAAAAGGACACGATGATTTTAAAACAGCAAAACGATTTGCCAGAGCAAAAGACTGGGATGGTGCTGCAGAAATATGGATGAAGTCAACAACAGATGCTGACCCTAAGGTTGCAGGAAGAGCTGCCTATAATATGGCATTATTTCATGAAGTAAAAGGTAATCTGGATGAGGCTCTTGAATGGGCAGAGAAAGCATACAAGAATTACAATATCAAAAAAGGACGGGAATACATAAATATCCTCAACCGCAGGATTATGGACCAACAAAGGCTTGAAAAACAAATGGAGGAATAATATCTATGCTAGGTAAAACATTCGCTGAAAAGATATTTAATGCTGAAAAAGGCAGTATTGTATTTGCAACACCACATATTGTATTATCGCACGATAATACTGCAAGCATTTCAAATACATTTAAAAAGATGGGTGGCAATAAAGTTGCTCATCCCGGTCAATTGCTGGTTGTGTTAGACCACAATGCACCGCCAACTAATGCTAAGTTGGCTAACGATTACCAGAAGATTCGTGATTTTGTTAAAGAGCAGCAGATTAAAAAGTTTCATGATGTAGGCGATGGTATTTGTCATCAGTTAATGTCAATCTATGCAAAGCCGGGTATGATAATTGTTGGTAGCGATAGCCATACCTGTACTGCCGGAGCTTTTAATTCTTTTTCTGTAGGAATAGATAGAACAGAAACAGCAGGCTTATGGGTGCAGGGCGAAACATGGTTCAGAGTTCCTGAGAGTATCAAGATAACCTTAAATGGCAAGCTCAATAAAGGTGTTTATGCCAAAGACATCGCATTATGGATAATAGGACTTATCGGCTCCAGTGGTGCTGATTATATATCAATAGAATATCATGGTGATGGCGTCAAGACCTTATCTATTTCTGATAGGATGACCATTGCTAACCTGGCATCAGAAATGGGAGCTAAAAATGCTGTGTTTCCTGCCGATGACGTTCTTTTTAACTTTCTAGGTAAAAAGTTTAAAGGTGTTTGGGCTGATAAGGATGCAATTTATGCCGAAGAGATTAACATTAATCTAAATGATATATACCCTGTAGTTGCTGCACCGCATCATGTGGATAATGTAAAGGCGGTTTCAGAAGTGCAGGGCACGAAACTTAACCAGGCAGTAATAGGTACTTGTACCAACGGACGTTTGGAAGATCTACAGATAGCTGCTAAGATACTTAAAGGCAAGAATATCCCTGACGGATTCCAGTTATTGGTTATTCCTGCATCGAAAGAGATTTACGTAAAGGCTATACAGCAAGGTATTCTTGCTGATTTGATTTCTGCAGGAGCTAATATATTAACACCTTCGTGTGGACCTTGTTTGGGAACAGGGCAGGGGATACCTGCTGATGATTATACTGTTATTTCAACGGCAAATCGTAACTTTCTTGGAAGAATGGGTAATAAGAATGCCTATATATATCTTGCATCGCCTGCTACGGTGGCACATTCTGCATTAAAAGGAGAGATTACCGACCCTCGTGGAATAAAAGCTAAAGATAAGTTTCCTGCTAAGGCTAAACAAAGCGATACAATTGAGATTAAAGGAGAAGATCGTTACGTTAAAGCTATCTGGAACTATGCTGATGCTGATGATTTGAATACCGACCAGATGTTTGCAGGCAACTTAACTTATGATATTAATAGTTCGGAAGCAGAAAAGATAATGCCACATTTATTTAAGGGTTTTGACGAAAGCTTTGCTGACAGAGTTAAACTTGATGATATCATTATGGCAGGAGCAAACTTTGGTTGTGGAAGCTCGCGCGAGCATCCTGCGGTAGGATTGGCACATGCAGGTGTTAAAGCCGTTATTGTGAAATCGGTGAACAGAATATTCTTTCGTTCCTCAGTAAACCAGGGATTGCCCATTATTGTGCTGCCCGATGCTGTGGATAATTATAAACAGGGTGCTCCTGTTCATATTGATTTTGCAAAAGGCATTGTTGCTATTAATGGTAAAGAGTTTTCATTTGCTCCTTTGCCTGAGAAACTAATGAATATCTTTAAAGAAAAAGGACTGGTGAATTATATAGCAAAAACAAAAAAATAATTATAATTTTAACGATTGATTGTAACAAATCAGTATAGTTGTTCGTCTTAAACTAAAATAATTAATAAATAAATCTAATTACTATGTACGTTTGGTTAAGAAAGTTCGCTTCTATTATTCTGGTTGCTTTGGTTTTCTTTTTTACTGTTATTTCAATACTTGCCATTTGGGATGTTATTGAAATTGAACATGTATTAAGTAAAACTTTCAGCTCATTACTGGTTATCTTTACTGCTTCGGCTATTGTGTTGTTTATCTTTGCCGTTGTTTATAAAAACGACCACGATAATAAGCAGGTCAGCTAGTTGTTAAGTAGGAGGGATTAACTTATTTCATCATTTGTAAGAATTGTTTCAATTCTTCTTTTCTCTCTTTGGGTAGCTTATGCCAACCTGCCTTAGCTTCTTTTCTAATTCTTTACCTACATTTGGTAATTCAGATAGCTTTTCCATAAGTTGACTTTATCGGTAAACTTCGCACCACTTGGTGTTTTTTTAATGTTTGGCGAAGCATTTGCTTCGTTATTATATTTTTCCTTCGCTGGAGCGGATTTGTAATCCGCTTCGGTTTACACTCGGATTACAAATCCGAGCGAGCAGGGGAATGTTCCATAATTATTTGTTGAAATAATTATCTATTCTATCGAAGGCTTTATTTACTATTTCTTCAGGTACGCAAAATGATAGTCTGATATGACTTTCTCCTGTTGGCCCAAATGCTATACCCGGAGTAGTGGAAACTTTTGCTTCTGCTAATAGTTTTTTACAAAAATCAAGTGAATTTTCTCCTTGTTTTCCGAGAATTTTCGGAAACATTAAGTATGAACCTTCGGGTTTAACATATTGAAAATAAGAATTTAGCTTGTTTAATCTTTCGCACATTAAGTCTCTTGATTTTAAATAACTAAGCCTAAATTCTTCAACACATTCTTGACTGCCTTTTAGTGCAGCAATAGATGCATATTGCGAAGCCACCGGAGCACAGATTGCAAATGGGATATGTGCTTTTTTGATTTGTGCAATATTTTGTTCGGAAGCATGCAAATATCCTATTCGCCAACCTGTCATTGCATAAGTTTTTGTGAAAGTGTAATTTGTAATGACATTATTTTTTATTTCAGGAATTGAAGCAATGCTGAAATGTTTTTTCCCGTCAAAAGTAAAATATTCGTAAGCTTCGTCGGTAATAATCGTCAAATTATTTTCCAAAGCTATTTTAGCCAATTCACGTAGTTCATTTTCCGAAAAAACAGTTCCGGTAGGATTACTTGGACTACAATACATAATAGCTTTTGTCTTGTTTGTAATCGCATTTTTAATAGCATCAATGTCTAATTTATAATTATTTGCTTCTTGCAACGGAACAAGCACAGGTTTTCCCGAAGCAAGTTTCACTTGTGTAATATGTGTAGAATAAGTAGGAGTGGGTAAAATAACTTCGTCACCCGGGTCAATAACACTCATAACTGAAGCCATAAGTCCTTCGATAGCTCCAATTGTAACTAATAATTCCTGAGGTTTTGCAATGATATTATTATCGCGTTTAAGTTTTTTAACGATTTCTATTCTTAATTCGGGCAAGCCTTCGCTTTGAGAATATCCGCCAGTCAATCCTTTTTCTATTGCAGAAATGACTGCATCATTAATATGTTTTGGTGTGCCGGAAGTTGGTTTTGCCCACGATAAAAAAGCCACATCTTCGTATTCGCTTGATAATCTTGTCATTTCGTGAATTGCAGATTTTGTAATTTGTCCTATGCGATTTGAAATATTCATAATTACTCTTCTTTTATTTAATTTAATATTTTTGTTTCGTTACTAATTTTGCATAACTACTGAATATGGTATAAAAATAATACTTTTCTGCATAAATAAATATTTTTTTGTAGTATAAGGCATTTTATTATACAACGAAGTGTCCTTATCCCCACTCACGATTGTTTCCGAACGAGTGTGTATTTAATACGTCGTTTAAAACGACAAGTTATTTGTTACTCATCAAAGATTTATCTGCTGTAATGCAATGAAGGCTGGAGCAGATTTGCAATCCGCTTCGGTTTACACTCGGATTACAAATCCGAGCGAGCAGGGGTTATTTGTTTAACCATTCTAATCCTTCATCTATATCGCAGAACATTTTAAATATGCCTTGCCCCCAATTAAAAGCAACTGTTTCTTTAAATTCTATTTTATTTTTCTTTTTATTGTAGGAATATATAACCGCACATCGATGTGTGTTTGTTAAGTTGGTTTTTCTAGTTAAATTCTTATTTAAATCATACTCATCCATAAAACTAAAAGTTTCTTCGGCTTTTTGCATATTAAACAGAATAGAATAGCTGTTGTGTTTTTCACCATAAGCAACAGCATTATTAATATACTCAACTATTTTAATAATGTCCACAAGACCAACTATTGTAGCAACGACAATGTTTTTTTGTTTATCAAATGTAAATTTCATTATTTTAATTTATTATTATTTTTAATAAACTTCGCTCAACCAAGCCACAAGTTACAAACTTGCGCTAGCGGATAGTTTTTCCAAAAACCAAACGTCTTGCAACAGCATAGGACCTCTTTTGCCTGCTGTTATTACATTTTGATTATCAACTACGGGGGCTCCCGAGCTGCTTGTTAGTTTTTTCTTTATACGACTCATAATTATATATTTTTAAGTTTAAAAATTAAAGTTACTTTTTTATTGGTAGTCTTAGACTACCTTATTATTACGAGCCACAAGTTACAAACTTGCGACAGCGGGTTATTCATAGTTTAAAAACTGATTAATTTCATTATAAACATATCCTATTCTATTTCTAATCAATAAATGGTTGCTATTCCAAGGTTGGGGAAATAGAATCCCGTGACCACCATGTTTTATAAAATCTTTAATATTCTTATCTGAATCATCAATCAATAAAGAGTTTGGATTAGCAAAAAGCTCTTTTCGATGTGTAAATACGTAATCATTATTTGAATTATTTAGTTTTAAGACCCATGATAATTTGCCACTGATACATTCTGGACTTTCAGTCGGAGCTGAGACAAAAACAGTATTACATTTTGTCTTACAGTAAGCATAGAGTTCATCAAACCATTCATATTTTGGAATTGTTTCCCAGAATTCCATTTTCTCAGTTACTTTCCAAATTTCACTTTGCTCCATTCCAATTACTTCATGAATATTATAGTTCTCTGGATAGTCAATTACCCATTTATCCATTATGGATTTATAATCAATACCTAAATATAAGAACATATGTTGCACCAAATTGCAACTTACACCATCCATATCCAAAAATATATATTTACTCATCACTATATTTTTTAGTTCGATTTACCCTTAATTGGGTTTGGGACTTCTCCTATTTCTTACGCTTTTTCCATGCTCACAACACTTTGTCGGGCTGAGTTATTTTTATTTCAAAAGACCACTTTGTCTAAGAATTATTGCAAGTGTAATTGCAAACATTGGTAATAAATAAAAAATCCAAATTAGTATCTTCGAAACCCCTGGGTTTATTTCGTTATTTATTCTGCTTGTTAATCCAAATAATCCTTTCTTTTTTAATATTTCATTGTTATCAAATTTTCTTGAATGACCAACAGAACCAAGTAACAGTCTATGATAATAAAAGAAGTCTAAAACAAAACAGCAAATCCAAAATGTAAACGATAATCCAATCAGCACATAGATATCAACCGTTTGGAGTTTGATTTGTTTTGTTAGCCCATAAATAATTCCTAGTGTTCCTATAAAAATACTTAGCACTATCGATCTAAATTTAATTATTAGGTCGTTAAAATGCATTTGTGTCTCAATGGTAGTTTTCCATTCAATTGCTAATAATTTGTAGTCTTTCTCTGAAAACTCAATTTTCTCAGGTACTGAACTATTCATGAGGCTTTTTGATTTATTTCTTCTTCTTCTAATGTTTCTATATGAAGCCTGAATAATAATTCCGAGAAATCCTCCAATTATAAGCAATATGATTATAAGTATAAAGTTCATATTCATTCTTTTTAATTGTCAATTATTTATCCGCTGGCGCAAGTGTTTCACTTGCGCCTTGTTTACATCCCCCTCGCCCTCCCGAAAAATCGGGACAAGCTCTTCAAAGGGGAATTTTGTTTTATTTTATCTTAGAGCATCAAATATACATTTTTATATTCAATCAATAGGTGAAAATCTCCACTTGCACGAATCCTTTCGTGTGGTAAATTCTAAGTTCTTACCAAATTTATACAAAAAGAATAAATCAGCATCTTAAAAACAAGCCTAAAAACACTTACATAAATCGCCGTAGCCGTTACGGCTGTTTTATGCAGTTTGTATTTTCTTCCGTAGCCGTTACGGCTGTTTTATGCAGTTTGTATTTTCTTCCGTAACCATTACGGCGGTTTCTTGCAGTTTACATCTTCTTCCGTAACCATTACGGCTGGTTTTTGCAGTTTACATTTTCTTCCGTAACCGTTACGGCTGTTTCTTACAATTGCCATCTGCTTCTGTAACCGTTACGGCGGTTTTTGAATATTTCCAGGGGCTTCCGTAACCATTACAGCGCTTAAAAACAACTTCCTTAATTGTCCGTAACCGTTACGGCGGTTTATGAATGTTTCCTGGGGCTTCCGTAACCATTACAGGGGCTTAAAACAACTTCCGGAGACGTCCGTAACCATTACGGCGGTTTATGACAGGTTTCAATGGCTTCCGTAACCGTTACGGCGGTTTTTGCAGTATGTATTTTTTGCCGTAACCATTACGGCAGTTTCTGCAATTGTTTAAGCCTGTTTTTTTGCATTTTTTACTGATGCATCCGTGAGTATGAGTAAAAAACCGCATAAAAATGCGTGTTTTTACTATTGTACAGGCAGCGCAGGCTTATTAAATTTACAGGCTTTCAAAAAAATTTAATTATAAACCAAACCAAAACTCCATGGCTACAAGAAAATGGCATTATTCTGAAAACCAGTTTAACAATTGTTCTAAAAGCAATTTTAAACGCATGGATATAATTTCGTCAGACCATGATTCAAACCTGAACAGCTACCCTGATGACCCTGCAATTGTTGATTTGTTTAATTATTTTCATCCTTATCGTTTAACCTACAGGTCTGCTTATTCCTTTTGGACAAGCTCGCGTGCTCTTAATGAAGGGGCAACACTTTTGTTTGAGAATCTTATCCGCGAGTTGTCAGGAACAAAAATCGAGGACTGGGACATACAGATACAAACAATTTATAAACGCGACACACCGCAGTATAAAGCCTTGCTGAATAATTACAGGGTGCCGTTCCAGTCAGGTCCTTACAATACCCGTATTAATGAACTTTTTGCTTTAATTAATAATATAGGCACAGATGCAAGCCTGGCAGCAGTAAAAACCGATATTGTGGCTTTTACGGATGAAATAGTTGCAGCCCGCGATATGCAGCAGGGCAAAGAGAGTAACCTGAAAACTGCATCGTTTGAACTGGAGCTTGAACGTGAAAGATGTGCCAAAGCCATGTATTACACACTGGCTACCCTGATGCTGAAATATATTGATAATCCTGTGCAGATAGAAGCATTTTATGACCTGGAAGAGATACGCAAGCGTGGCGGTGCAGAGGATGATGTTGAACCTGTTGACCCTACATGGTATGATATTATCATGATTTCAGACGTGACCATAGCAGGCACTATTTCAATCGTGCTGAAAGGCGAAGCAGGTCAGCCGGGCAAAATATTATGGGGCGACGGCACACAGGAAGACATCGTTTATGACGGAACTGAACAAACCTATACGCACACCTATAATGATGTGAGCGTTTACACCATCACGGTGCGAACAGGCAATCACCTGTTGAGCATCACAGCACAGGACTGCAAGCTCACCAGTTTGGCAGGCTTTGCTCCTGAGCTAACCAAGATTGAGGAAATCATGATGCCTATTAACCAGCTTACTTCGTTCCCTGATATAAGTACGTTTGTTAATATAAAAGTATTTAACCTGTATGATAATTACTTAACGGAAGTTGATTCATACATCATAAAAATCAATACACACCAGACTAACGACGGGCAGATAAATGTATCGGGTCTGGGCAATGAATTGCCCGAAGGCACAACAGCACCTATCATCCAGGAGCTTATTTCCCGAGGGTGGATTGTAACGACAACGCAGTGGCCTTAAGAACAAGGCACTAAGATAAGTCAAAAGTCAAAAAGCATTTTAGGCACTTCTAACTTCCGTATTCTAACTTTTAAATTTTAAAGAAGCCTTAGCGAGTGTTGTGTGAATATAATTATATACCTGCTTATTGATTATTTTCATACTTTTACACGATTAAAGCAATTCAAAAACAACATTCTTTATGAAAACACTTGTAATTACCTTTTTATTGCTTCAATTCAGTATTGTTGGAGCCTATTCGCAGGAAGCTGCGACAACTGAAACTATGATTTACAACCCTGAGGCAAATGTTAATGCTGACTTAGCTAAAGCAATTGCTCAAGCCAGAGAAGATGATAAATATGTTTTTGTGCAGATAGGTGGCAACTGGTGCAAATGGTGTGTTAAATTTCATCAGTTTGTCAATTCTGACCAGCAGATTGATTCTATGATAAAGGCTAATTATGTAGTGGTTAAAGTTAATTATGATAAAGAAAATAAGAATAGTGACATACTTAACAGATTAGAGCATCCTGAGCGATTTGGCTTCCCAGTATTTGTTATTCTTAAAAATGGAAAACGAATACATACACAGGATTCAGGTTATCTTGAATCGGGTGCAGCTTACGATAAAAAGAAGGTAATGCGCTTTCTGCAAAACTGGACTGTAGATGCTTTAAATCCTGAGCATTATAAGAAGAAGGATTAAATAGATTTGATTTTTAATTGTAAGTTCCCTAATTTTGAATAAATATATTTAATATAAGACTTATGAAAAAATATACTTTATTTACACTTGCATTTGTTTTAACTATCCTTGCGATACAAACAACACAGGGTGCTATTTATCAAACTATTGGCAGGGTAAAGGCTGATTCAATTATACATGCCAATATCGGCGACACTAACTTTGTTATTATTGATGTACGTACGCCTTATGAATATAATGGTGGGCATATTAAATGTGCTATCAATATAAATTATTATGCATCTAATTTTGGTACTGATATAGATAAGCTTGACAAGAATAAAACATACCTTATTTATTGTGCGACCGGCTCTCGAAGTGCAGTCACACTCATCCAAATGCAAAATAAGAGTTTCCAGGAAGTTTATAACCTGTCAGGAGGAATAAATAAATGGACACCTTATGGTTATCCTGTTTATGGCAATGCTGTGAAGTATCATTATGAAGATATTAACCTGTATATGGCTGATACTCTTATTACAGCTAATGTGGCTAATAAAGATTTTGTTATTATTGATTTACGCAGTCCTGGAGAGTATGCAGTGGCGCATATTAAAGATGCTGTAAATATTGATTATAAATCAAAATCATTTACTACTACTATCGGTAATCTTGATTCAAGCAAAACATATCTTATTTATTGTGCTGACGGTACATACAGCGATACAACATTGATATTGATGTATGATCTGGATTTTTGGACAGTATATAATATGTATGAAGGGTTTAACCAATGGGCATTATCAGGATATCCTGTTGATTCTATGGGTGTTGGTATTGCAGAGGTTTATAATAAAGATATTGATTATACTATTTATCCCAATCCATCTACTGGTTTATTTAACCTGGAAATAAGCAATAATGATAAAGAAGCATTAGAATTGGAAATTATTAATGCAGAAGGACAGATTGTTTTCAATAAACAGGTTAATAATTCTGTAATTGAAAGGATTGATTTAGGTAATCACCCTAAAGGATTGTATTTCATTAAGATAATAGGCGAGGGTAGTGTTTGTATAGAGAAATTGATTATACAGTAAATCTATAGCAGATTTACAAATAGCTTATTGTTCCATAGAATTATCGGAGTAAGATTCCCACTCAAAAACACCTCCATCATATAGTCTTACTTTTGGAAGATTTACAAAAGATTATTACCTGATGCTTTAGAGTTTTTAACTGGTTTATCTGGAGATTACTTTTTTACAGGTTTTATAATCTCACCTTTAATACATAGTATTATACTTTTGTTTTTTGCATTTGAATTAACAGTGATTGTTTTATTGAATACACCTAAACGTTTGGTGTCATATCTAACTTTAATTATAATACTCTTACCTGGCATTATTGGTGCTTTTGGGCAATTAGGCACAGTACAACCACATGAAGAACGACAACTTGCCAGAATCAAAGGCTGTTTTCCTATATTAGTAAGTTTAAATTCACAAATTCCATTACCTCCTTTTAATACTTTTCCATAATCATGAACTAATTTATCAAACTTGGCTTCAGGAGCATTAGTGTTTCCAGCTTCCTGAGCTTTAATAGAAAATATTCCAATTATTAGAATGCTAAATGTTACAATAATTTTCTTCATTATTATAATTATATTTTAAGTTATTTACTTGGATTTATTATAATAATCCGTTCTATTACAAAGATAGATATATATTTAACTTTTTACAAAATTAATCTAAATATTTTGTTAATATTTCTTACAACTACAAGCTCATAATTAAAAAAATAGACATATAAAAGTTTATATTTTATTTTTGCATTCTCTTCCTCTTAAAATGCAATAAAAAGCTTTCCGATTTAGAATTTTATTTTTATCTTTGTTCTAATGTGTTTAAAAAATATTATTCATAGCAATTCAGGTTAATTAGAAATTATAATTATGTCCAGAATTAGAATTACAAAATCAGTACCTTTAGTTTTATTAGTATTATTTTTAGCAATATCCCTTGTTGTTTTTTATTCTTGCAATAAAGATGAAGACGATAACAACAACAATGGAACGTCTTTTGCATTTACCAGTTTGGTTGCTGAACATGATACTATCATGCTGGATGGTTCTACTCTTATTACAGCTACGGCAACAGGCTCGGGACTTACTTATACATGGTCAGTAGCAAAAGGAAATATTGTAGGAAGTGGTTCGCAGATTACTTATGCTGCCACACCTTGTTGTGTGGGGAATAATGAGCTTTCCTGCACAGTGGAAGATGGTGATAATAATACATTAACCCATTATGTAACTGTAACTGTTATTTATTAATATGAGATTTATTGTTATTTTATTCGTAGTTGTATTTTGTTTTTCTCATAAAGTAGATGCCCAGTGTTTTGCTTCGCCCGGAAATCCTGTTGGTGGCACTGCCAATACAGGCACATTGAAAAAGAAATCGTTTCGTATTATATCGTTTTACCAATATAATTATTCAGATAAATATTTTGAAGGAGATAAACTTCCTAAGAAATATGTGCCATTATATGAAAAAGCTGATTATAACTATGCAGGTATTATGTTAGGATATGGTTTAACCAAAAAACTTACTGTTGAAGTGGAAGCAGGGTATTTTATTAACAAAACAATATATTATAATAAAGATAGAGGTTTTAATATTGTTTCTGCTCGTGGTTATGGGTTATCAAATACAGTAGTATCAGTAAAATATAGTATTTATAAAAACGACGAGAAACGTTTTGGATGGGCAGCAAGCGTAGGAGGGAAGATACCTTTTTCAAGAGAACCACAAGCTATTGATGGTGCTGACTTGCCAATAGATATTCAGCCTTCTACTGGTTCTTTTGGCGTTGTTGTACAATCTTTCTTAATGAAAGAATTTCCGTTTAAAGCATATCGTTTGTTTCTCATTAACAGGTTTGAAACAAACTCAACAGGTATCCTTGATTATAAATACGGAAATATTTATACCACAGCTTTAATTGTTTCAAAGCACTTGCATTTTCCTTGGACAAAAGGAGACGGTAGCTGGACTGCTATCGTTCAATTAAAGAATAAGGTTGCAGCTAAAAGAAGCCATCAGGGAGAAATAGTGCCTTCATCAGGAAGTAATGTTTGTTTCGTGTCGCCACAACTTAATTTTACAGTCAATAAAAAACTGAATATATCTTTTTTATATAATCATCCGGTTTATCAGTATTATAATGGTATCCAACTTGCCAATACAGGTGCTTTTACTGTTAGCATAATTAAAGATTTTTATAAAACCGAAGCTGAATCAACAGATTAAAAAAAAAGATTAATCAATTTTCTTTTACCTCTTTCATTTTCAATTTATTGATTATTTTTACTAAAAATATTTCTTATGCGACAACTAGCAGCCGTTCTGTTCTTGTTTATTATTTCCTGTAATTATGTTGAAAGTCAACAGGGGAAGATTGCCAACGATAGTACTGCTATATCCGAAGAAAAAACAAAAAGCCTCATTGATACTTCAGGGAAAACCATTCAGAATAGGATTTTAGTACCTGATAATTATGAAAGGGTAGAAGTTCAACAAGGTTCGTTTGCTGAATATTTAAGAAACTTACCATTAAAACCTAACGGTGCAAAGGTTTTTTATTACAACGGAG
>Ga0114918_10003705_pt1 | contig 13390 bp, 13 predicted proteins | sample LantaG_FD_87015 | JGI IMG/M metagenome (GOLD analysis project Ga0114918, IMG submission 87015) | Deep subsurface microbial communities from Baltic Sea to uncover new lineages of life (NeLLi) - Landsort_02402 metaG | ecosystem: Environmental > Aquatic > Marine > Oceanic > Sediment | place...
AACGGCGGCACGTCGCGAGGGCGACAGCGGCCCCGTCGCGCCGATTCTTGGGTAAGGGGGGCGGAGGGGGGGGGGGGGGGGGGGAAGCGAGGGAGGGGGAGGGGACCGAGGAAACAAAAAGTGAGTTTGCTTTTAAACAAGGGAAAGCTTCTTCGCTCCGCTGCCGCTCCGCTGCTCGAAGGAGACAGCAGAGCGCTCTTTCGCTCCGCCGCCGCTCCGCTGCTCGAAGGAGACAGCAGGAAGCCCTTTCGCTCCGCTGCCGCTCCGCTGCTCGAAGGAGACAGCAGGAAGCTCTTTCGCTCCGCCGCCGCTCCGCTGCTCGAAGGAGACAGCAGAGCGCTCTTTCGCTCCGCCGCCGCTCCGCTGCTCGAAGGAGGAGCGAAGCCAAAAAAAAACTCACCGGCGACCGCGGCCAGGTCCCGCCCCGTCACGATCCCCAGCCTCGCGGTCATGCACTGGAACGCGAACCCGCACCCGAACGCCAGCGCCACAAACCACAGCAGCGAGTAGCCCACGTGCGCCCCGGCCTGGATGTCGGCCTCGAGGTTGCCCGGGTCGAGGTAGGCGACGGCCATCAGCAGGCCGGGCCCGCACATGTACGCGAACTCGCGCCATGAGAACCTGTGCCGGTGCTCTCTGCCGCCCGGGGCGCCCGCGCCTAGGTCCGCAAAGGCCGCGCTCGCCTGCTGCCCGCTGCTGCTGCTCCCGTTCTTCGCCGCTGCCGCCGCCGCTGCTGCCGCCGCCGCCGCTGCCGCTGCTGCTGCGGTGCTGCCTTCGACAGAGAGGGGCGCCATCGACGTCGGGGTGGAGAAAGCGAGCCTGCCGCCCTCGTCGCTCGCGCCGGGCGCGAGGGCAGTCTCGCTGCCACTCTCGCTGCCGTCGCTCGAGGGAGAGGCCTCGTCGCCTCCCTCTCCCCTTCTCGGCGTCACGCAGCTACTGATACCGCCGCCGATCTGCTGCACGCGCTCCCTGGCAACCGCGGCGCCGTCGGGGCGGGCCGGAGAGGGAGGCGAGTCGTCGAGGCCAGGGACGGAGAGCTGGCGCTGCCTCCGCTGGAAGAAGGGCATGATGATGGAAAGCTGATAAGAAAGACAGGCGCGGGTCGGAGCGGCGTGTGTCCTGCGCGAGAGAGGAAAAGAAAGATGGACGAGCCCTGTTTTTCTTATCGAGATAGAAGAGGATTCGTGGTTTCCGGTGAGCGTCCTTTTTCTGTCATTTTCTCTCATTCTCGAGGTGGAAAGCCTGCTTCTTGATATCCTCTGCGCTGCGATATGCGAGGTGGGAGGAATCGGCGACGAAGAATTCCTGGAAGACGGGAAGGAGAGTTGATGTGTCGACAAGAGCGAAAGAGCAAGAGGTTCTTATCTTTTTTCCCTCTCTCTCGCCGCGCTCCAAACGAGACCCTGGCTTCTTTTCCTTTTCGCGACGCTTGGAAAGAGTACGGGCGCATCAGCGGCGGCGCATCTCGAGCGAGAGGAACGGCAGCTTCGTTCACAAAGAGAGGAGAGAGAGAATAAAAATTGTTGGCGTCAAGCGTCGACGACAACGGACAGACGATCGAGTCGGGAAAAGGGAGTCTGCTCCTCTCACCTTTCGCGAGCTTCTTTCAATGTTGATGACGCCCTCTCGCTCGTTCCAGCGCGATGGAGCGCGAAACTTGTGCTTCGAAGAGAGAGAGAGAGAGAGAGAGAGAGAGAGAGAGAGAGAGAGAAGCGGGGCTCGCGTGTGCGTGTTCTCAAGAGAGAGTCGAGAGGAAAAAAGTGGGCGTGAGTGCAAAAGTTTTTTTCATTTTTTTTCCTTCGCTCTCGAACGACGACGACAAGAGTTTTTCTCTTCCTCTGCCTTTCTCACCCTCACTGTCTCTCGAGAGCGCGAGACAGAGCCGTTGGACAGTTCGACGCAGGCACACAGAGAACCCTTCGCGTCTCTTAGCGACCACTTTCGAAGATGTCGGGCTGGAAGGTGAATAAGAACGAGGGGAGGCGAAACGGAAAGAGCAAGAGCGTCGGAAAAAAAACCGCTATCGCGAAAAAGAAGCGATCCCGATGCTTTTTCGTTATTTTGCCCTCCTCTTTCCCCGCTCTCCCTGTCTGCGAGCGCCTCTCGCTCTCCTCTCGATGGGGTGAAGCTTGTCCTCTCTCGTTCGCGGGCGAGGGAGAAAGTCGAGATTAAAAGGATACCGAGAGAGAGAAGGGGGGACGGCACCGATCGGAAAGGGAGCTTGGAAGAAAAAAACAATCGATGCCATTGCGCTCACGCTGCTCCCCTCAACTCTTTAACCTCAACAGCCCCTCGCCAACGACTCCTCCTCCCCGCAGCGGGGCTACTCCCCCCCGCGCGTCGCCGAGGGAGGAGCAGGAGGCACCTCCTCTTCTTTCGCGGCGGCGGACCCCTTTGCGGGCAGCGACGCCTTCGGCGCCGCCGGGGAGTTTAGGCCGCCGTCGGCCTCGGGCAGCCCTCAGACCTTTGGCGCCACCGACGCGGGCGCAGCCTTCGGCGGCGGCCGCGGCGCGAGCCCTGGCCGCGGGACGTCCCCGTCGAGAATTGCCGCCGCTTCTGCAGTCCCTACCGTCTTACCTTTCAACGACACCCCCGTGCCCCCGATCTCGACGACAGCAGCAGCTCCTCCGGCGGCCAAGAAGAGCAGCGCCGCCGCCGCGGCAGGCCGTAGCGGCAGCGGCAACAACGGCAGGGTCGCGCTCCTCGGGGGCAGCCCCGCCCCCTCCTCCGGCGCCCTCGGGGGCATCACCAATAACGGCGGCGGCGACGACTCGAGAGGCAACTCCAAGGCCCCGATCTTCTCGCTGCGCCGCCACCGCTCCCACTTCAACGTCGATATCGCCGACGTGCTACGCCGCATGCGGGACTCGGTCGCGTGCATCCTCAGGCCGGACTTCCTGGAGCGCGTGGGCGACTCCCCGGACCTGTACGGTCCTTTTTGGATCGCGACGACGCTGGTGTTTCTGTCGGCGGTGGCCGGGAACGTCGCGGCCTGGGCGAGCTGGAGGAGGAAGCACGGGGGCGGGGGGATCCCGCCGTCGCCGTCGCCGACGCCCTCGCCCGCGCCGTCCCCTCCCTTGCCCTCCTCCGCCCTAAGCTCCTTCCTCCTCGCCGCCCTCGCCGCCAAGGTCTTGCCCTCTTCTCCGGACCCCGTCCCTGCCTGGCTCTACGACGTCAACAAGGTCGGGTACTCCGCGGTGCTCTTCTACGGCTACGTGGCGGTCGTCGGCGGCGCGCTCTTCGCAGTGCTGCGCTTTGTCTTCCGCGCGCCGCGGTCGAACACTTCCTCGGACGATCCTTCCGTTTTATCTTCTCCGGCCATCACCCTCCCCGCGGTCTGGTGCGCCTACGGGTACTCCCTGACGCCCTTCATCCCGGTCTCGATGCTCGCCGTGATTCCCAACGAGGCCGCCAGGTGGTCGCTCATCGCGCTCGCGGCCGCGCTCAGTGGGGCGTTTCTGCTCCTGAACTTTCGCGGGTCCGTGTACGGGTGTGCCGGGCCGAAGGCTCTGCCGACGACGGTGGCGATGGGGTGTGCGCACGCGGGGCTGGCGGTGGCGCTGAAGCTGTACATCTTCCATTACTGGAAGTGAAGAGGTGGAAAGAGAGTGATCGGAGAAAAGTTGGAAAGGTTGAACGGACGAGGTCGGGGCCGAACTTTGAACTATTTTCGTTTTTCCCTTTCTTCGCAGCTTTTCTTTTTTGGTTTTTTCTGTTTTGCTTTGGCTTTGACTTTCCATTTGTTTCGTGCGAGTGCTGCTCCTTGGACCTCGAGAGAGAGGGCCGTGTTCTTGCTTTATGTAAATCGAGAAAAGAGTGGAGAATTAAAATAGAAAACGAAAAAAGATGACAACGAAGAAGAAGAAGAAAGTCTCGATAAAAAAAAACACTTTTCACTCCTTCCCCTGGATCCCGGCGACCACGCCCTTGAGCCTCAGCAGCTCCCCGACCGCCGCCGAGACCTCCGGGTCGCCGTTGCCTTTTCCAGAGTCCTTGAGAGCGCGGACCGCCGCGGCCTGCTCGGCGACGGCGGCCTCCGCGGCCTCGAGCGACGGAGGCGGAGGAGGAGGGGGGGCTCCTCCTCCGGCGGCGGCGTCGGAGGAGAAAGAAGGAGAAGCGACGGCCGAGTCGCCCGACGCGGCAGGGGGCGGCGCGCTCGGCCCGCCCTCGCTCCCGTCCTCAAACCTCCAGTGCCCAAACACCACCGCCTGGCCGACGTCCTCGCCCGAGGGCGACTTGACGTTGAAGAGCACGCCGTCCTGGATCTCGAACCTCGTCCCCCGCGCCGAGACGCGCCAGCCGCGGTAGTCCCTCTGCGCCTCGCCCGTCGCGGCCGCGCGCTCGAGCAGGCGCTCCCGGTCCGCCTGCGCGGCCTCGTCGTCCGGTTCGGCGCTTCTGCGCGACTCCATCCCCACGAGCTCGCCCCACGGGGCCTCGAAGACCTTCTGGGCCGCGAGGTTCGCGTACGTGAATCTGGGCTGCTCCCCCTCGGCACAGGAGAAGCGGTCGTGCGCCAGGACGGCGAAGGGGAACTCGTAGAGCGCCCTCGGGGCCGCGGAGATCTCGAGGCCGCCTCCCTCGTCGTCCCCGCTTCCGCCGATGAGGGGCTTCCCGAGCGCGCGGCGGTAGGACTCGACGAGCAGCAGCGTCAGCATCACGGCGTCGACCGCGGCATACGGTGGCTTCTCGCCCTTTGGGATCAGCGAGGGGGGCTTCTTCTGGGCCCCACCGCCTCCCTTCTTGGCCGCTGGGGCCGGGAAGGAGGTGAGGCGTCGGTGGGGCGCGGGGCGGAGGGTGGGGAGCGGCAGAAGGAGCGGCGCCGGCGCCGAGAGGGAGGGGCAGCGGCGGCAGGGGGCAGCGGCGCCCTCCCCGAGCAGAGGGGCTCCGCTGCCGCGTCCAAGGAGACTGCTGCTGCTGCTGCAAGAAGAGAGAAAAAAGAGGGTGTAATTTGTGTGGTTTGTTTCGGATTTCGGTGGGGGGAGAGGGTACATGGAACGAGAGAGGGAGGGAGAGAGAGAGGGAGAAAAAGAACCGTTGAGGGCGACCGTCAGTTCAGGAAGGAGGTTTTTTTTCGGCGTGTGGCGATCTCGCATCCCCCTAGCATTCTCGCCGATCGTTTCGAATTCACTCGGATCGTCGCGAGCGTCGGTGCTGTGTCGCGTACGCTGTCTCGATTGGGAAAACGAAGCAGGAAAATGAACGGACCCTGGTGCCATTTTTGGAACTCCACAAAATGTTTTTTTTTTCGATCGCCGTCAAAAACTGAGAAATGATGAAGAGTTCTTCCTCTTTTTTCCCTTTTTAAAAAAAATCACTTGAACTTGCCCACGAACGCCCCGGCCACCTCGGCCGCCTCCGCCTCGCTCCCCGTCGCCTCCAGCTCGGCCCCGACCCTCCCGATCTCCTTTCCCTGTTCGTCGACGGCGGCGAGCGTCGGGATGCCGCTCAGGGATAGCGGCGCCGCCCTGAAAGGGTGCGGCGTAGCCGGGCCCCGCCAGGCCTCCCTCCCCCCGACGTCGACCTCAAGCAGCGAGGCCTTGGCATTCTCGCAGGCCTTCCGGACGGCCGGAGCGCAGCGGCGCACGTCGGGGCACCACAGCGCCTTGGTCGAAGGGTCGAGGCCCAGAAAGAGCACGAAGCGGGGGGCCGGCGCGGCCTCGAGGAGGTCCTTGAGCGCGGAGGGATACGAAGAGGTCGAGGCGGTTTTGGTCCAAAACGATGCCATGTTTTTGAACGACTTGTCGCTGTCTTTCTTCGCTTTCTCTTGCGCGAGAGCTTCGACTTCGATGTCTGGAACGCTAAAAGCCACTGAACGGGGTGTAAAAGGAAAAAAACTGGAGCGAACACGAGGTGTGAAAGATCGATGCTTTCTGCGCCGGAAGTCAAAGAAGTGGTGGAAGAAACTGAGCGAATGCCTCTTTCCCTTCTCACTTTCTTTTGCCTCTCGCTTTCTCTCGAGAAACTCTCGACACCTCTTCTCTTCTCTTTCTTTTGTTCTCTTCATACTTGCAAAATTCATTCTAGCAACGACTAAGCAAGCTTCCATGCGGCGCATGTCGCTCCCCGGGGCGCAAGCGCGGAGCACCTGCAGCTCGACGCAGGTGCAGCGCTGCTGCTTGCCGACTGCCGCGCCTCATCTTCGTCCTCTCCAAATCCGACAGCGCCTAGCAGCGCAGCCGCGGAACCTCTACTCCAACGCTCCGCTCGGGATGCAGCACCAGCCTTTTTCTCGCGGCCTGGCGTGCTCGGCCTCGAGCGGGGAAAACGGGAGCGACGGGAGCGAAAAGGGAAGAGGCGGCAATGGCATCGCCGACGGCTCTTCTCCTACGTCGTTGAGAATTTCGACCTCGTCCAACCCGCTCCCCGTCCCCGAACCGATGCCGCCCTCGACGCGCATCGAGGCGGATCTGGGCGACGGCGAATTCGACGCCTTCAAGGAGGTGTCCAGAGAGTGAGTTGGTTTCTCAGGAATTAAGAGAGAGAGAGAGAGGTGAAAAAAAGACGACCGAAGGGAGCATTGGCTTGGTGCTCGCCGTCTCAGTCGTTTCCTTGTCCGACTCAAAAACTCAAAACTCAAAACTCAAAAAACTCTGAACCACAGGTACCGCCGCACCTACTTCGACTTTGAAAAGTGGAAGTCGCACCGCGCCTCGAGCCGGTACCGGAGGCACATCGTCGGCCTCTTCGGCTCGAGGATCGTCCGGGCCCTGGGCTCGCCCCTGCTGTTTGTCGTCGTCGCCGCCGTCTGCACGGGTGCGTTTTTCCTTTTCCTTTTCCTTTTCCTTTTCCTTTTCCTTTTCCTTTTCTTTTTTTTTCATCAGCGACGCGGAGAGAGGAGAAATGCTCACCTCTCCCCATCTTCTCTCCTCCTCCCCTCGATTCCGTCCCCAACGCACCGCAAACCCATCTTTTCAGGCGTCTACGAGACCTCGAGGGACTCGGGGATCCTCCCGGCCTGGCTCCCCTCGGTCGCCGTCGGCGCGAGCGGCGCCGCGAGCCTCTCGGGCTTCGCGCTCTCGCTGCTGCTCGCCTCGAGGACGACCAACTCCTACGGCCGCTGGCTCGAGGCGGCCAACCTCGTGGGTGCCGTGGGCGCGGCGTCGACCAACTTTGTCAGGCAGGCGTACGCGTGGATCCCCGACGGAGACGTCTCCGAGGACGATGCGGAGGACGCGGAGGAGGAAGGGGGGACCGACGACGAAACGCGGCGACGACAGAACCGGCGGAAGAAGCGGCGGCAGCCCTCGGGCAGGCAGATTAAGGCCGCCGCGGCCCGCTGGGCCGCCGTGCTGCCCCGCGCCCTCGCCTCGCGGGTCCGCGAGGACGTCGACCTCGCCTCCGAGGCCGCGCGCGTGCTCGACCCCAGGGAGGCCGCGGCGCTCGCGGCGGCGCCCGACGCGCCGCGCTTCGTCCTCGCGGCGCTGTCTGCCATCGCCGCCGCGGCGCCCGCGGTCTCCGTTTCTGTCTTCTCGGGCAGCGTCAGCGGTAAGAGCGCAGTCGAGAGCGGAAAAGAAGCTAGTCGATTCACTAGGAGCAGTAGTATGGCTAGCGGCAGCAGTCGCGTCACTGCCGACTCGGGTTTTCGGATCAGCATGGACGACGGCCTCACCGCGGCCAACAGCGCCGTGGCCGGCTGCGAGCGGCTGCTGCGGCTGCCGATCCCGCTGTCGTACACGAGGCACACGTTATGGGTGCTGGTGATCGCGCTGGCGTTCCTTCCTGCGACGCTCTGGAGCGACTGCGGAGTGAGAGAAAAAGACTTTTTTTCATTTTATTTTCTCTTTTTTCTTCGAGGCTGAGGTCGAGCATCCGGCGGCGGAGGGGGGCGGAAGGCTCGGAAAAAACTCACTTTCCTTTCTCTCTCTCTCTCTCTCAATTCCTTCAAACCGCAACAACAAAAAACAGTGGGCCTGCGTCCCGGCGAGCGCGCTCGTCGCCTTCCTGCTCCTGGGAATCGAGGAGATCGGCGTCGCGATCGAGGAGCCGTTCTCGATCCTCCCGCTCGAGAATATGTGGGCCGACGTCGACTCGGAGATCAGGGCCTTGGCCGCGGCGAGCGGGGCGGTGTCTTCGATTATGCTGAGCTGGGAGTTTGACAAGGAGGAAGAGGGCGTGGAAGAGGAGGGAGGAGAGGGTCGAGAGGGGGCGGAGAGGGCGCTTGCCGCCGGAGGGGCGGCGCGGTGAAAGTTTCAAGTTTTTATTTCTTTCTTTCTCTCTTCTCTTTCAAAAATCCTCTCTTCTCTCTTATATTTACATTTTTTTTCTATTAAAGTAATGTACGCTGTAGCAGAAAGAACGTAGGAAAACAGGCTCCTCCAACCAAACTTCCCCTTCCGCGACTCAGGGCGGAAGGAGAGAGAGAGAAAGGCAGAAAAAACGGAGGGGAAAAAAAGCGCTTTTTGTCGTCGAGGTTTTCCCTCACCACCGCCGCCGCTGCTTCCCGCCGACGGCGACGGTCGCGTCCGCGTCCTTCTTGCTCCCGCGGGAGGAGGAGGCCGCGGCGGCGGCTGCGAGCCCGGCGAGGGGTTCCCCCGCGGCACCGCCACTTCCGCTTCCGCCGCCGCCGCCGCCGCTCAGAGAGAGCGGCGGCGCCGGGGCCAAGATCGACGACGACGGAGGGGCGCGAGGAGGAGCAGCGGCGGCGGCAGGGTGAGACGACAGCGCAGGGAGGAGCGCGCCGCCCGACGGCGCCAGCGGGCTGCCCGCCGCATCGGCCGCGGCGACGCCGGCGACGCAGCCAACGCCGTTCAGCGCGCTCACCAGCCGCGTCGCGCGCGCGGCCTGCGCCGCGAGCCTGCCCTGCACGCGCGCCTGCTCCTCCTTCAGGGCGCGGAGTCTCGCGTGCAGGTCCGCCTGCTCGGCCAGCGCGCGCTCGAGCTCGGAGAAGACGGCGACGGCCGAGGAGGAGGAGGGGGGCGGAGGGGGAGCGGGGGGAGGGGGCCGGGCGAAAGGAGCGGGGCGGGGGTGCGGCGGGGCGGCGGCGGCGGCGGCGGCAGCGCCGCCGGCGTTTCGCCGCCTCTGCCTCGCGCCGCCTCTCCCGCCGTTGCCGCCGCCGCCGCCGCCGTCGTCGCTGTCCGTCGTTTCCATCGGAGCGACGGAGGCGGCAGCGGTGGCAACGGCAGGAGGCGCCGGAGCGCTCAGGGGAGAGGCCGTCGCCGTGGCAGTCGCAGAGGAGTCGCGGGGCATCGGGGAGGGGGTCGCCGAGGGGCGGTGCCCACCGCCGCCGACGCAGACGCCGCAGACGCCGCCGGGGGGTGCGGCGGCGCTCGTGCCCCCGGCGTTCCCTCCGTTCGCTCCTCGGGACTCGGCCCGGATCTGCATGCGGTACTTCTGGAGGTGGCTCTTGACGTGAACGAGCGTCACGGGGACGCTCCTGCCGCCGCCTCGGCTGCTCGGGGAGGGCGGGCTGCTTTCGCCGTTGCCGCCGCCGTCGTTGCCGCCGCCGTCACTGCTGCCGCCGCCGCCGCCGCTGCCGCTGCCGTCCCTGCCGCCCGCCGTACCACTCCCGTGGCCCGCCGCGGCCATCGCCCTGCAGATGGCGGCAGGAGTCGCCACCCTGGGGCCTCCCAGCGACGCGACGGCGTTCACGAAGGCGGCGTGGAGCTCCGGGGTCCAACGGAGGCGCGGGGCCTTGCAGTCGGCGGCGTCGAGGGCTGCACCGCCGCCCTTGACGCCGCTGTCGCCGCCTCCGTCGTGGTCGCAGAACCTGCTCCTCGCGGCAGAGGCGCCGCCGCCTCCTCCGACGGCGACCGCCAGCGGGCGAGCAGGAGGAGCGGGAGGAGGAGGCGCCGCTGCCGCTTGCTGCTGTTCTCGGTAGCCAGAGTCGACGTGCGGCCTCGAGGCAGAGGCGGGGGGTCCCGTGGCTGCTGCTTTCTTGTTTTTGAGGGAAGGGAGAAGGGGCAGGTGAGGGGAGCGGAAAAAAAAAAGTCGAGTCGAGTCGGGGAACCTCGCCTCCAATATTCCTCTCATCGAAAAGTCCGAGTCTCTCCAAAACGCACCGTCCAGCGTCACGAGCGCTTTCGCTATCCGCATGTCTTCGTCAGATACTTCGCCAGCTGATTAGAGAGGAGACGAATTGCGGGGAAGGGAGAGGTGAGGAGGAGGGGGTGAGCAGAAAATTGACTGATGTCGATCACGTTTTGTGCTCCGCATTTGGCCGACCGCGGGCGCCCTCCGCAGACTCGAATAACCGCGGGGGCCGGCAGACGAATTGGCCTCTCGTATCAATTATAAACAAACAAGGAAAAGAAGAGCTTACCCATCACAGGTGCCTCGAGCCGTTAAGGCGGCTTCTTAGCGCGGCAAAAGCTCCGAGATTAAAAAAAGAGTGGAGTGAGCGCATGCACAGCCGAGCGAGAGCGAGCGTCTCGAGAAAGGCGACCGAAGACAGGCGGAAGCCCGAGCTGGTGCAGCTTTCCTTCCCTCCAGAGAATCCTTTTCTCGAGACAAATCCTTTCGTCCGGAATTTGCGACCGGAATTCCGTCTCAACGCCCGGTTCCTGCGACTCAAAACAAAAAAGCGGCGTTCAGCTTTTCGTTTCCCACACGCTCACGGGAGACCACTTCGACGCCCTCCTCGAAGAAGAAGGATCGCCGATGCTGCCCCTCCCGGCTCCTGCTCCTCCCCCGTCGGGGAGGGCGTCCCCCGAGGCCGCGAGCACGCTCCCTCCGCTTCCGCCGGGCGGCAGCGCCGCGACGCACAGCATGCTCCTGCGGGGGGGCACCCTCCGCGCCCGCAGGCAGGAGACGGGGACAGCAGCAGCAGCGGCAGCGGAGGAAGCATCGGGAGGGGAAGACGCGTCGAAGAGCGCGACCCTCCCCGCGCCCGTCGCCACCGCCAGCAGTTCCCTGGAGCTGCCTGCGGGCCCTCCTCCTCCGCCGCCGCCGCCGCCGCCGCCGCCCTGGAAGAAGCACGCGCCCATCGCCGACGTCGACGGAGAGGGGCCGCCGGAAGCGCCGCCGCGAGCCTCGCCGTCGTCGAAAACGCAGGCCCCGCGCCAGCAAACCCGCATCGTCCTCGCGTCGACGACGGCGACGCCGCCCGACCTCGATCCCGTGACGGCTATCCGTTGCCCGTCGCGGGACCAGCAGCAGGCGGCCGCCGGCGCCGCGGCGTGCGCCCTGGCCGCGGAAACGGGGAAGAGAGAAGACGCGGGGGGGGCAGCGGAAACGGAAGTGGAGGAACAGGCGCTGCCTCCGGACTGCCGCAGGGACCAGAGGCGCAGGCAGCCGTCGGAGCACGCGGCGGCGACGAGCGCGCCGCCGCCGCCGCCGCCGCCGCCGGCGCCTGCTTCTCCGGGGGAGAGCGTGGCGCTGAAGACGTGGGCGGCAGCCCAGCGCGGGGGCAGAGAAGAAGATGGATTCGCTCCGTCGTCGCCGCCCGCCGTCGGCTGCGGCTGCGGCGGAGGGAGGCCTCCTCCTCCTCCTGCCGCTCCGCCGCCAGTCACTCGCCTGCCCGTCACCAGGTCCCACAGGAAGACCCCGCTCGCGGAGGCCGTGATGCAGCTCCGCGAGTCGGCCGTGATCTCGCAGGCGTAGACCTCCTCCGGATGGTCGGGCAGGACCGCGGCCTGGCGGAAGCGGGGGAGAGTTGTTGAGGGACAACGAGAGGACGAGGAGGAGGGGCGGCGAGGAGCAGCAGAGGCGTAGTTTCCGTCGTCGTCGTCGTCGTCGTCGTCGTCGCTCGTCATTTTCCAGATCCTCGCGGCGCGGTCCCCGCCGGCGGAGGCGAGCAGACGGCTCTGCTCAGGCCCCCAGGCGACGCGGAGCACGGGCTCGCCGTGGCCCCGCAGGGCAGCGACCTGCTGGAAGTCGCCGGAGGGGGAGGAGGAGGAGGCAGAAGCAGAGGTCGGGGGCGGGGGCGACGAGGTCGAGGGGTTCGCTGCCAGGCGATCGAGATCGACGCCGTCGGATGCACAACCGACCTCCTTTTTCCTCCGCCGCCACACTCGGACGACCTCGTCCTCTCCCGCCGAGGCGAGAAAGAACGAGGAGTCGTCGCCTGAAGCGGCTCGCAGGAGCGCGACGTCGAAGACGCGGGAGTGATGGCCGTACGCGAGGGACTCGGCGGCAATCGGAGGAGGAGAGCTCGGCAGCGGCGCTGGCCGCGGGGCTGCTCGGTTGGCGAGAGCAGCAGCAGCAGCAGCAGGGTCCTCTTCGGGGAAAAAGCCGCCGCCGGCGCTGCCGCCACCAGAGGCAGAGGCGGGCCTCTCCGAGCGCGGGCGAGGCATCGCTCGATCGGGCGAGTCTCTCTCTACGCGACCAGTGCTTCTTCGGACTGGGGGTTGGAAAAGAGTGAAACCAAAAAGAGAGAGACAAAAAGTGAGAGGGCAAAACCCAAAACCCAAAAAGATACCGAAAAAAGTTGCCTTAATTTTCCTTCCCCTTCTCTCTCTTATCTCTCACTTGCCATTTTCTTCGAGAGAAAGTCTCCTTCTCGCAATCAGAGCAGCGATCCGGGACCGCGTCGATCCCACCGAGGCGTCGGAAGATGGCGCCTTGAAATTGCTCTCGCTCGCGAGCCGGAATCGCCGGAGCCAGGATGAGCGATCGAGAACGCGCAGCACCTGCAGCGGCGACGACCGACGGCGATGGGGCCCGTCTTCGTCCCCCGATGACGGCGCAGCCGCCGGCTGCGTCCCTCACGCAGGCGGGCCGGTTTCTGGTGCTCGACCGCGAGAAAAGGGTCGCCGATGGTGAGCTGGGGAGGTGTTTGCAATTGCCCGAGAGGCGGCTCGAGGCACGCGCTGCACTGCGGTCGAGGGCGTGGGCAGCGACAGAGACGTGACGAGAAAGCACCGCGGCGCTCTTTTTCTCCTCTTCTTCTCGCCGGTCCTCTCGCTCGCTTTCGAGCCGCTCTCTCGGCTCGCTCTCTCGACCGACCGACTCACTCACTCGCCCTCGCGCGCGCGCGCCCCTTCCCTCTCACGCACACAAAACACACGGAAACCTTCGAAGACAAGCGCCGTCGCAGGAGGGCGTCGAAAGCGCAGAGTGAGTTTTCCAAGAGGAAGAAAGACGGAGCCTTTTCGGGTTTTTTTACTCCCCCTGGCCAAGGAACCAAGTCGATGTTCTTGCTCCTTTTGATACCTTCGTTTCTTCTATTCCCTTTCGAAACTCCTATTCTCCCCTTTCCATTCGCTTTCCATCTGCGCCTCTGGGCCCCCTTCCGATCGCTCCGACGAAGGGCCTCGCTTGATCCGGAGAGGGGCGATCGCCAGGGCTCGAGGCCGCCGAGCGACCCAGAGACCCAGAAAAAGGAGAAAGGAAAACAAGGGAGGGGGGGGGCAAGAAATCAAGCCAGAGACGAGAGAAAGGAAGTTCCCTCTTTCGCGCTTCCCTCCGTGTCTCTTCTCCGAGCGCTGGCTCCTGGAGACAGAGCCTCGCTCGC
>Ga0114918_10003706_pt1 | contig 13389 bp, 12 predicted proteins | sample LantaG_FD_87015 | JGI IMG/M metagenome (GOLD analysis project Ga0114918, IMG submission 87015) | Deep subsurface microbial communities from Baltic Sea to uncover new lineages of life (NeLLi) - Landsort_02402 metaG | ecosystem: Environmental > Aquatic > Marine > Oceanic > Sediment | place...
CCGGGAGCAGCAGCAGCAGCAGCGAGCGCGGCGTTGGCGGCGGCGGCGGGAGGGAACAGCCGAGCGAGCGAGCGCGGCGCGACCTCGGCGAGGAGAGCGATGTCCCCGCAGACGGTCCCAAACAGCAGCAGCACCAGGCTCGCCTGGGTGACCGACTTCAAGAGGGGCCCGCCCGCCTCGCCGGCGACGCCGTCGTAGGTGTCGTGCCCCGTCTCCTCGGCCGCTGCCATCAACAGCCGGCACGCGCACGCGTTCGCGGCAGCGACGACGACCATTATCGCCAGCCCGGGGACTAAACCGGCACGGGACCAGGCATAAGGCACGGGGAGCACGCTGCTTCCCAGGATGGCGAGCGTGAGGGTGAAGAAGGAGGAGACGAGGAGGCGGCTGTCGGACTCGAGGGCCGCGGTGAGGCGCGGGTCCGTCGAGGTCGACGATGCTTCATCGCCTCCGACTACAGCAGTCGCTCGTCCCTCTTGGTCTCGCCCCGGAGTGCCGTCAGAGTCTCCGCGACGGCCTCCTCCTCGAGCCATTGCAGGGATCAAAGATGGAAGAGCGAGCTCGGCAAGGGAGAGACGTTTTTTTTTCTCGATGCCGACGAGAACCTAGTCGCCCCTCACTTTTTTTGGAAATGAATTCTCGTCGAGCCTCCGTCGCTCTGCTCGCTGCCGCTCGGCGAGTCGCGGCATCGTCGCGCTCCTCCTCCTCTTCGAGCGCGGCGGCATCTGCATCGCCTTCTCCCTTTGCCTCCAGCAGGGCATATGCGTCTTCCCTCGCGTCCACGAGCGGGAGGAGCGGCCATTTGAGCTACTCGCAGTTCTCCGCGAGCGGACTCCGCTTCGCATCGACGGGCGAGCCGCTGAGCGGCGGTGAGTAGATGCTGAATTTTGAGTTTTTTCCCTCGGGAGCTACAACGAGGCAACAATTGTCTGGGTATCGAGAGCGGAGAGCGCGTTCTTTGCTGCTGCATGGAGAGATGGAGAGAAAAAGGAGAGAAGAAAGCGCACGGCCGCGATGCCTGGTAAGCTCTCTCTTTTTGATCGCCAGCTTCGACCTTCCGGCCTCACGATGCGACAACGGACCTCTTCAACGTGTTCTCTCTCTCAAAAAACAAAACAAAAACAAAAAACTGCACAGGCCGCCCGCCCTCGTCCTCCGCACTTGGAGAGGAGGCCCCGTCCCCGACCGAGGACCTCCCGGAAGACTCGCCCTGCCCCTTCTCGACGCCTGCGATCCTCGGGGGCCACCTCCTGCTCCCGGAGCTCGCCTCCGCGCTGCTCTCGGGCCCGGAGCCGCCGCCGCTGCCGCTGGGCTTTGGCCTCGGCGGCGGGGTTTATCAGGGAATCGGGGGAACTGGCGGCGGCCTCTTTTCTCCGTGGCAGAGGCGGCAAAAGGGAGAGGGAGGGCACGCGGAAGAAGAGCAGCGGTGGCACGCTGCTGCTGCTGCTGCTGCTGCTGCTCCGTCACTGCCTCCCGCGGACATCGAGGTCGACTTTTGGGGCACGCGCCTGCCTTGGCCCCCGGCGACCGTCGTCGGCGACGAGCCCGCCGCCGCCGTCGTTGACGAAAGTAGTTTAGAATCTCCTCCTCCCGGGGCCCTCCACTGCGCGACCAAGCGCACCTTTCAGCCGTCGACTATCATTCGCAAGAGGAGGCACGGCTTCCTGTCTCGGATGCGGAGGAAGGGGGGAAGGGACGTGGTCGCGAGGCGGAGGGCGAAGGGGAGGTGGAAGCTGACGGCATAAAAAAAAGGGGGGGGGAAACAGAGGAAGAAGAAGAGACTTTTGTTGGTATGCGTGTGCGCCTTTCTTTCGTCCGCTCTGTTCCGGTTTTTTAAAGGTGCAAAATAAATCAGTTGCGATAGTCTTCTTTTCCAGAGCTAAAGCGGCGGAGGGGAAACGGAGCCTTCGCCGTCGCTGTCCTCGTTCTCTCCTGTAACGACGGCGGCGGCGGAAACAGCTCTCCCCGCCGCCGCTCTTCCGCCTCCTCCCCCTCGGACCTCCCGCCCCCTCCCCCCTCCCCCCCCTCCTCCTCTCCCCCCGCCCCACTCCCGAATGCACGCCTCGTCCAGCTCCTCCGCCGGGTCGGCAAGCGGCATCGCCACCACCAACCTCCCCGAGGCCAGCGACCTCCTCGCCGCCGCCCGCGAGGGGTCGACACGCGCGGGCAGGCGCGCGCAGAGCAGGGACCCGGAGAGGAAGACCCTCGCGTGCCTCGCCCGCACGTCGAGCTCGACTTCGCCGCCGCCGCGCCCCGTCGTGCCGAGCGCCACCTCTAGGACGAGGAGAGGGGACCCGTCGGGGGAGGGGAAGAGGGCGAAGGGCCAGCTGCCGTCGTCGCACTGGCGGCGGCGGCGGCGGCCGGGATTTCCTCTTCTTCCGCCTCGCTTTTCTCCCTCTTCTCCCCCTTCCCCTCCGCTCGAACCGTCGTCTTCGTCCGACGAAGACGAAGATGGCCAGGGCGGCATCGAGGTCCGCAGGGGTTCGACGGCGCGGGATGAGTAGTCGAAAAGGTTCACAGGGCTCGCCGGCGTGGCTGCTGCTGCTGCTGCTTTGCTGCCTCCGCTGCTCTGCTGCTGCCCATCGGCGGCAGCCGCGGTCTCCCGGGCGAGCAGGAGCCGCGCGGCCCGCGACCACGGCACCTTCGCCTCTTCTCCTCTTTCATCTCGCTGCTTCTGCATCTGCTCCTCCAGGAGGTCCGCCTCCCTCTCGAGGTTTCGGAGGTCGGTCTCTGAGGAAGAGGAAGAGGAAGAGGAAGAGGAGGAGGAAGCGTCGCTCTCTTCACCGTCGCTGTCGCCGTCGCCGTCGCCGCCGTCGCCGCCTTTTCCGTTATTTTGCCTCTCGGGATCCACGAGCTCTCTGGTCAGCTCCGGGAGAGCCTCCAGAGCCTCGATGCGCTCGATGGCAGTGATGGCGACGCCATCCTGAGAGGACAAAAAGAGAGTTTAGCTTTCTAACGACGTGAGCTTTTTCTCGTTTTTCGAAAGGGGAAACAAAACAAACTCGAAAGAAAAAACTCACCAGCTCCCTCAGCCTCGGCAGGCTCGCGACCACGAAGCTCCTGTACCTGCTCCACCCCACCGCCACGGGGCACCCGACGAGAGAAAGGCGCTCCAGGGCCGGGGCGGACGCCAGCGAGCGCAGTGTCTCGCGGATCGCTGGCTTGGAAATAAAGTTGCCCGAGAGGTCGAGCCTCTCGAGCGACTCGCACGACGAGAGCGGACCCTCTTCGTCCTCCGCCGCCCGCCCCGTTCCCTCCTCGCCTTCCGCGCTCCCCCCCCCGACGCTCTCGATCGCGTTCAGCGCGACGTTAAGTGTCTTCAGCTCCTTGCACCGCCCCAGGTCTCGCGGGCCGCAGGGGAGCCGGAGCAGGGAGTTGCCCGCGAGGGAGAGGTGGCGGAGCCTTCGGCAAACGCGGGGCAGCAGTGAGCGGCGGCGGTGGCGGCGGCGCTGCTCGATGCTGCCCTGTTGCTCTTTTTCTTCGACGACGAAGCCGAGGTTTATCAGGCCGAGCTGGTTCAGGGAAAGCTCCTCGAGGGAGTGCAGGACGCCGTCGTTGTGCTCGGCGCGCTGATTTGGATTCGAGAGGGGAGAGAAAAAAAGGTGCGAGAAAGGAAGGGGGGGGAGAGAGAGAGAGGGAGGCGAACGGACACGCTTCAGCTGACGGGCGTTTTTGAACTTTAACTCTTTCTCCCTCTCTCTTGTCGCGTCCCCCTTCTCCTTTTCTTCGAGATAATTACCTTTCGTATCATCTCTATCGTCAGAGTCGCCATCTTCGGAGAGAAGAAGAGAAAGAGAGCGCGCGAATAAAGTTAAGAAACGGGTGAATTTCTGTTGTGAAGTTCGTTTTTTTTTTTTTTGCACGAGCTCTCCCTCCTCTTCCTCCTCCTCCACCTTCCCCCCACTCACTTCCAAGCCAGCTTCTCCAGCACCGCCGCGTGCGTCGCCGCGTCCCCGGCCGCCACCACCTCCCTCGCCAGCCCCTCCACCGAGTGCGTCCTCGTCGCCGAATCGTAGTTCGCCCTCAGCTCCCCTCCGCTCCAGTCGGTCATTTTTCCTCCGGCGCCGGCCACGACGGGCGCGATCGCGAGGTAGTCGTAGGGGCCCAAATCGGCCTCCACCACGAGGTCCGCGTGGCCCAGCGCGAGCAGCCCGTACGCGTAGCAGTCGCATCCGTACAGCGGAATGCGCACTTCGTCGCGTACGCGGGCCCAGGCCTCTTGGACCCTGCCGCTCGAGAACATGTGCGGCGTCGTCGCGTACAGGTAGGCGTCCTCGAGTCTCCCGCCGCAGCTCCTCGTGCGTATCTCTCCGCCGTTGAAGGTCGTCCTCGCGCCCTTGAGCCCGAGCCAGCGTTCCCGGAGAACGGGCTGGTCGATCAGGCCGAGCACGGGCTCCCCCCGGTGGAGGAGCGCGACGAGCGTGCCCCAGAGCGGCTTGCCCGTGATGAACGATTTGGTCCCGTCGATGGGATCGACGACCCAGAGGAACTCCGATCCCGGCTCTCCGCCGTCGCCACCGCTCTCGCCAGGCACCATGCCGGCCTCCTCGCCGAAGACGGCGTGCGAGGGCACGCGGGCCGAGAGCACGCGCCGCACGGCGCTCTCCGCCGCGCGGTCGGCGGCGGTGACCGGCGAGGCGTCGGCCTTGGAGTCGACGGCGAGCGAGGGGGACCTGAAGTAAGCCAGCGTGACCTCTGCCGCGGCGTCAGCGCAGGCGGCGGCGACGTCGGCGAGGGCGGCGAGGTCAGAGGCGGAGAGAGAGGAGGAAAAGAAGGAGGAGGGAGCAGAAGAAGAAGCGGCGACAGCGGTGGCGGCAGCGGCGGCGGCGGTGCGAAGAGGCATCGTCGAGTCTTCAGATCGAGAGAGAGTGTAAAAGCCCTCTGTTGGAGTTTTCGACGGCTTTGATTTTGATCTTGAGGGGTGGAGTCGATAAGCGGCTCTCTCTCGAGGGCTAGGTCGCTGCGAAAAAGGGCGGAGCGACGACGCTGTCGTCGAGGCCATCGCTCAGAGAGAAACGAAACTCAAGGAAGCAAAGAACTGAGAGAAATGAGGGAGACGAGGGGAAGAGCGGCGACTTCTTCCAGAACATGGCGCTTTCGGGTGGAGCCGAGCACTCCGGAAAATTATCCCCCTCCGGGCGGCCACTTCGCGCCCTCTTGAACACCGATTCAACAACCGCTCTATGGCTGCAAAGTGCTGACCGCATCAGATGCGCGAGCTCCCTGGCACCGCGGGAGAGATAGAGGAAGAAATTGAAGCCCCCGATTTGACGAGCGACGACGGCAACAGCGGCGAAGAAGGCCCCGTGGTCGTCGGTGGCCGCGGCGACGAACGAGACCTGAACCTCGACCTCCTCGACGACGACGGCGACGAAAGCGACAGCGACGACAGCGACAGCGACGACAGCGACAGCGACGAAGACGACGAGGACGGACGCCGAGATCCCCTCGAAGAGCGCAGGCGCCTCCTTGCGGCCGCCGCCGCCCTCTCCCCCTCGGCGGCGGCGGCAGCCTCCCTCGCCTCCAGGGAGACCGAGGCCGCCGCGGACGCCGCCGCCGACCGCCGCACCGCGCTCGTCGGCCTCGCCGTCGCGCTCGCGACGTTGACGAGCTACCAGTCCCTGGGCGCGCGCCTCGCGACCGCGGCCTTCCTCCTCGCCTCGGTGGCCAGCTTCCTCGCGGCGAGCTCCGGCTGCGAGAGGCGCCGCGGGCCCGCGCGCCGCTGGTACGCGGGCAGGGCGCGCCTCGCCGCCGCGGTGGGGTACCGGCTCAGCTTCGCCGCGCTCGCGCAGGTCGTCGTCGCGTCGGGCCGCGGCGCGGGCCGGGGCGCCGCCGCTGGGGCCTCCTCGTCCGCCGCCAGCTTCTGGGCCGCCCGCGCGGCCCCGGCGATGATCCCCTTCTTCACGCTGAGCGCGCGGCTGGGGGGCCGCCCCCGCGAGCTCGCGGGCGTGCTCGCGGCCTACCTCGCCGTCGTCGCGCTGATGCAGCCGGCGGCCTGCCACGGCATCGAGGCGTGCTGGCCGCGCGGGCGGGAGTACTTTCGGGCCGCGGCGGGCGCGCTGAACAGGCTCGCGGCCGTGGCGTCGGGCTCCGTGGCGGTGACGGCGCCGGCGGCGGGCGCGGGCAGGAGCGGCGGGGGCGGGAGCGAGAGCTCGCCTTGGGGAAACGACGCCTCCTCTTCCTCCTCCTGCTCTGCTGCTGATGCTGCTGATGCTGCTGATGCTACTGGCTCCCCTCCCGCCGCCGCCGCGGCCGCGGCGGCAGCGGGAGAGAGGGCGTGCTTCGACGTCATGACCTTCCTCTTTGTGTCCTCTGCCGCGGCGTCTTTCGTGCTGGAGCGGATGTACCATCACCGGAGCAGCTGCGGCGGCGGCAGCGGCAAGGGCGGCGGCAGAGGCAGAGGCCGGGGCGTTCCTCCCTCCCCCCTCGGCTCCTCCCCCCCGCCGTCCTCCTCCAACTCCCTCTCCTCCCTCGGGAGGACCGAGGCCGCGACCTCGTCCCTCGCCGCGGTGCTGCTGTCGATGCTGCTGACCTGGATCGCCCTCGCGGTCGCCGGCGAGGTGGCAAGGAGTGGCGGCGGCGGCGGCGTGGCGACGACGCCAGCGAAGCCCTGGCTGACCCAGCTGCTGGAGCGGCACGGGCAGCTGCCGTGCGCGCCTGCCTGACTGCTCATGTTTTCCGCCCCTCTCGGAAAGAGAGAAGAAAGAGGAACGGGAAAAAAAGGGGGGAAAACGCGGAGCAAAGTCGTCACAAATTGAAAAAAAACGAAAATAGAAACAAAACGTTTCCTCTTCCCGTTGACCGCCACTCCCTCTTCTTCCTCTCTCTCGTTCTCTCTCTCTCTCCCTCTCTTCTCCTTCTCCACGCTGCCAATGCCCTCCGTAATGGTCTCGTTCTACGAGGGAAGGCAGCAGGCGTCGGCGCGGAGGGACGCTGCAGCGAGCTCCGCCGCCGCCGCCAGCGCCGCCTCTGCCGCCGCCGCCTCGTTCGCCGGCTGGCACCTGTCTTCCGCCCTGCGAGCCGACGCATCCCGCGAGCGCTCTGCCACCCAGAGGGCCAGGGAGGAGGCGGAAAAGCAGCAGAGAGAAGCCCTCGCCGAAATGAGGAAGCGAGATGAAATGGATCGCGCTGCCACGGCACTGGCGGAAGCTGAAGCGGCGGAGGCCGAGGCCACCGCGGCGCCTGCCGCCCGCCGCGCCGCCGCCCTCGCCCTCGCTCGCGCGCGGGAAGACCAGGAGCGCGCCGATGCCCGCGAGCGCTCCTCCGAGGCGTCGCTGCGCGCATGGATAGAGGCGGACGGCAGGATGCGCGCGGGCGTGAGTATTTCATTTTTTCGAGTTCTCCTCCTCCTCTTCTTCTTTTCGGACTCAAAAGGCGCTCCTTTTTCTTCGCTTCTCCTCCTCTCTCCGTCTCTCACGCTCCCTCCCCCACCCTCTCTCTCGACATACGCGACCCCCATTCGCCCCACCACATCAGGCGGCGGCGCATGCCCAGAGGGAGAGCTCGAGGGTCCAGCAAGTCCAGGCGCAGGCCTCGCTCCGGGGGAGGCGGGAGGCACGGCAGCTCGAGATGAGCGCCGCGAGCGAGGCCGCCGACAGGGAGAGAGAGGCGGCGGCCGGGGACTCCGCCGCTGCTCTCGCTCGCCGGAACGCGGCTCGGGGCGCCGCAGAGGACCTCTCGAGAGCCGCGGCCGAGGAGGCAGCGAAGAAGAAAGCGCAGCGCGAAAGGCGCCTTGCGGCCGAGCGGGCGTCGGCGGCAGCAGACGCGGCGGCGGCGGCGGCGACTGAGGCCGCAGAGGGGGCGGCGGCGGCAGCGCGCCGGGCCGCCGTCCGCGACTCGTTCAGGCTGCAAGAGGACTCCAAGGAGTCGGAGAGGCGGGCGAGGGAGGCCGAGAGGCTCTCGTTCGCCGCCGCGGCGGCGGCGGACGCCGGCGCCGAGGCCGCCACCGCGGCGAGGGCCGGCGAGGTCCGGGCCGCCCTCGGGCTCTCGGCCCGGGCCGACCTCCGCGCCGCCGGGGCCTCGCGAGAAGCCGCGGCGGCGGCGGCTGCCCGGCTGCAGCGCTCCGTCGATGCCGACGCCGCCGAGAGGGATGCCGCGAAAGCGCTGGAGGAGGCGAGGCTGCGCGCCGCGAGGCTTGCGCTCGCCGCCGACGCGGCGGCGTCGCGCGCCGGCGCCGTCGCGAGGAGGGCGGCGGAGAGCGCGAGAGCGGCGGAGGACACGCGTGCCGACAGATTAAGAACAGACGAGGAGGCGCGACTCGCTTCGAGGGAGGAGCAGGAGGCGAACCAGAGGCGGCTTGGGGAGCAGGCCGCGAGGAGGGCCGAGATCGAGGTGATGAGAGTTTTTTTTGCAGTTTTTTTTCATTTTTCTGTTCTTCTCTGGATTTTTCTCACCCTCTTCGACCCCCCAAAAAACGAAAAAAACTCTCTAGGCTCAAATCAGGTCGAAAAACGAAGCCTCCGAAGCCGCAGAGCGCGCCGCAGCGACCAGGACCGCGCGCGAGGCCGCTGCGGCCGCGGCGAGGGAAGCAGCTCTCGAATTTGCTCTGGCAGGGGTCGCGTTTCGCTAAAGAAAACAAAAACGTTTTTTTCTTCTTTCTCGAGACTCGAACGCATCTCTAGAGCTCGCCCGAGACCTCGTGAGGCCTGCAGGCTCCGCTCAGGACAACGCAGAGTTCCTCCGTGCAAGAAGGGAGCCTTTGCTGCTGCTGACGTCGATGCGAAGGCGAAGAAGGAGAAGAAGGAGAAGAAGAAGGCGACGCGTTGAGGAAAAAGTCGGCGAGGCGGGCCGAGTGCGCGGCGAGGAGTGAGCCGCAGGATTGGCGGTGTCTTCGAGGGACCTGTTCTTTGCGTTTGTTGCTTTTTTTTTTGCTTTGGCTCTTGTAAAAGCGCCTCTTTTTCCCAGAAAAAATAGAGCGCGAAAAGAAGAGAAAGGAGGAAGCGAGAGGAAAAACCAGGGAAACGAACCTCGTTGCAAGTCTGCTCCGCGAGCGCGGCAGCGACCTCGGGTTCGCTCGCAAACACGGGGAAGGAGCGGCCGCGGCGCTGCTGCTGCTGTGAGTCTTCTCCCATGCTCATCATGGGAGAAGAATCGCCGCGAGTCTTTGAAAGCGCACGGTCGACGGCCCGGCTCGTGTCTAGGCAGGCGGCGCAGGAGGGTTTCGTTTCGGCGGTGGCGGTCGTGGTGGAAGCGAAGAGAGCCAAGAGGAGGTTGAAGACGACGAGCGAGAGCGCCCGTCGTCGCATCGTTGCCTGCCTCTCTACTCTGGAGGAGAACGAGCTTTTCTCTTTCTCTTCTACTCTTCTGACTCCATTATATCGCAGGGGATTGTGGGCGAGCCTCGTGGGAGCGTCGAAAATTTTCTCGAAAAAGGCGGGACGCGAGAAAGAATCGAGTCTTCGATGGCCAACTCATCGAACGGTTCGACCTTTTCGCAGAGTGAGGGGTTCCTTTTTTCACTTTTTTCTGCCCTTCTTGTCTCGCTCTTGCAGAAAGAAATTATATCTTCTGCGGCTCTTCCCATCGGTTGCTCCTTCGCTGCTCCTCCAGCCCTTTGCCTCCCACGTCTCGCTCTCGCTAGGAGAGAGCTCTTCGTGTGTGTGTGCAGGTCTAAGAAGTAGCAGCAGCAGCAGCAGCAGTAGTTCCGAAAGAGAGAAGCCAGCGAGAACAGCGAGCCCGAGAGAGCTTCAGTCGCTATGTCGCATGCCTTCGCCGCCGCCGCTGCCGTGATGGCTCCTTCGCCGCTCCTCCGCCGCGCCCCCGCGGTCGCCCGTGCCCCGCGCCGCGCCGGGGCGCTGCCGAGCGTGTCTCCCGCGGCGGTTCCGGCCCTTCGCGGGCTCAAGGTAAGGCCGCAGAAGGAAGAGAAGGAGATGATCGAGCGAGAGCGACAAGGAGATTCTGTTTCTAAGCGATGCATCGGAATGCGTAATGCCCCCGCGCGACACGGCTCCTCTTGCGCTCGGTCTCCCTCTCAGGACGACGCTGCACGACTGGTGTATGGCTTCCAGAGAATGGGCAAGGCCGAGAGGCGCTGCCAAGCGCAAGAGAGCGTTCGTCCCAGGCTGCTTTCTTCCGAGCCGTCGCCCTCCCGTCGCTGCCGCCGACGCCCTCGACGCCCTCGTCTCGGCGTCCAAACCAAACCCTAAAAAAAAACTATCTCTTCTTCCCTCCTCCTCTCTCCCCCCTCCAAAAAAAAAACAACACCGACCAGCTCCGCGCCCCGGCCCCCTCCCCGTCGGCCTGGCGCCCCCGCGGCCTCCCCGGCCGGGGCAACTCGCCGCACACCGGCGTCTGCCGCGCAGGGCACGACGCGACGCCGCCGGCCAGGGGCCTCTACGACCCGGAGCAGGACAAGGACGCCTGCGGCGTCGGCTTCGTCGGCGAACTGTCGCGCGTGCCGACGCGCGCGTGCGTCGCCGACGCGCTCGAGATGCTCGTGCGCATGACGCACCGGGGCGCGTGTGGCTGCGAGTACAACACGGGCGACGGCGCCGGGTGCCTGGTCGCGATCCCCCAGGGCTTCTTCCGGCGCGTCGTCGCAGAGAGCAAGGGAGCGCTCGGCTTCGAGGCGCTCCCCGCCGCGGGGGACTACGCCATCGGGATGTTCTTCCTCCCCACGGACGCGGGCCAGCGCAAGACGGCCAAGGCCGCGGTCGACAAGGTCGCGAAGGAGCTGGGGCACGCGGTGTTGGGCTGGAGGCGAGTGCCGACCGACGCCGCCTCGCTCGGCGACAGCGCCAAGTCGACCGAGCCGAGGGTCGAGCAGTGCTTCTTCGCGAAGTCGGAGAAGCCCGTGACGTCCTCCCCAGACCCGGAGGCGCAGTACTTTATCCTGCGCAAGCTCATCGAGTACGAGCTGTCGGCCAAGGGGGTCGGGGACGACTCGGCGTTCGTGTGCTCGCTGTCGAGCACGACGATCGTCTACAAGGGCCAGCTGCTGCCGTCGCAGGTCCCCGAGTACTTCCCCGACCTGGCCGCCCCGGACTTTGAGAGCTACATGGCTCTGGTGCACTCGCGGTTCTCGACCAACACGTTCCCGAGCTGGGGCAGGGCGCAGGTAAGAGGAGGAGAAGAAGAAGAAGAAGAAGAAGAAGGAAAAGGACAAGAAGAAGAAGAAGAAGAAGAAGAAGAACAACAACAACAAGAAGAAGGACAAGAAGAAGAAGAAGAAGAAGAAGAAGAACAAGAAGAAAGAGTTCTTTTTCTGTTCCCGATCTCCTTTCGTCCGTCCTCCTTTCTAGTCTCCCTCTTCTGTTTCTTCACTTGCTCACCTCACCTCTCTCTCCCCCCTTTTCTCCCCCCCCCCCTCCCGAAAAAACGAACAGCCCATGCGCATGCTCGGCCACAACGGCGAGATCAACACCCTCCGCGGCAACAAGAACTGGATGCGAGCGCGCCAGGGCTCGATCGCTGCGGCGGGGCTGGGCGTCCCCAAGGACGTGCTCCGCCGCCTGCTGCCCGTCGTGCCCTCCCGCACTTCGGACTCGGGCTCGTTCGACGCCGTGCTGGAGCTGCTGGTCCGCTGCGGGCGCGACCTGCCCGAGGCGATGATGCTGATGATCCCCGAGGCATGGCAGAACGACACGCTGATGCCCGAGGCGCGCAGGGACTTCTACCGCTTCGGCTCGGCCATCATGGAGCCCTGGGACGGCCCGGCCCTCGTGGCCTTTACCGACGGGCGGTTCGTCGGGGCGACGCTCGATCGCAACGGGCTGCGCCCCGGCCGCTACTACCTGACGAAGGGCGGGCGCGTCGTCATGGCCTCGGAGGTTGGCGTCGTCGACGTGCCCGACGCGGAGATCTCCGCCAAGGGGAGGCTGATGCCCGGCAACATCTTCCTCGTCGACTTCGAGGCTGGGCGCGTCGTGAAGGACGATGAGATGAAGGAGCGGTACGCCGGGGCGCGGCCGTACGGAGAGTGGCTCGGGAGGCAGACGGTGACGCTCAAGGACGTGGTGGCGGCCGCGGGCGGCAAGGCGCTGCCGCCGCCGATCGCTGTTACGGGGGCCGGCGGCAGCGGCGCGGGTGCCGCCGCGCCCGTTGTCCGCGCGGGGAGAGACGGCGCTTCCTCCGCTGGCGGAAACGGTGCCTCGTCTGCGCCGGCCGTCACTTCGGCGGCCGTCCGCCGCCTTCTGTCCCCGCTCAAGGCCGCGGGCTACACCCGCGAGACCTTCGACCTGCTGCTCCTGCCGATGGCCACCGAGGGCGCCGAGGCACTCGGCTCGATGGGCAACGACGCGCCGCTCGCGCCGCTGTCGAGAAGGCCCAAGCTGCTGCCCGAATACTTCAAGCAGCTGTTCGCGCAGGTAACCAACCCCCCCTTGGACCCGCTGAGGGAGAAGGTAGTGACGTCGACGAGGTGCATGGTCGGGCCTGAGGGCGACGTGACGAGTCCCGGTGAGTAGAGGAGAGAAGGAGTTCAAAATATTTTGTGTTTTTTTTTCTTCGTTTCGGGGTCGAGGTCCGGAAAGAGAGAAAGCTTTTCAACAAACAAAATACAAAAAAACTCACCTCCTCCCTCCCTCTCTCTCTCCCTCCCTCTCTCTCTCTCCCTTCCTCCCCTCCCTCCATCAAAGGCGACGAGGCCACGGCGCGCCGCCTCGAGCTCAGGCAGCCCATTCTCACCCGCGACGAGCTCGAGGCCTTCGTCGCGATGTCCAACGACGCCACCACGGGGCCGCTTCACCCGTCGATGCGCGGCTGGACGTCGGCGCTGCTCGACGCCACGTGGCCCGCGGCCGACGGCGCCGCGGGCCTGCAGCCGGCGCTCGCGCGGCTCTGCCAGGCGGCCAGCGCCGCCGCCGACGACGGCGCCGCGTTTGTGGTCCTGTCCGACCGCGAGGCGGGGCCGGAGCGGGTCGCGATCCCCCCCCTGGCCGCCCTGGGCGCCGTCCACCACCACCTCGTCGGCCTGCAGAAGCGCTCGCGCGTCGGCTTGATCGTCGAAGCCAGCGAGCCGCGGGAGGTGCACCACTTCTGCTGTTTGTTGGGCTACGGCGCCGACGCGGTCTGCCCTTCCCTGGCGCTCGAGGCGCTGAGGGCGCTGCGGGCTGACGGGCGCACGCTGCCCAAGGACTCGGACGAGGAGGTGGCGTCGAAGTACGTCAAGGCGATCAATGCCGGGGTGCTCAAGGTGAGTATGGAGAGAGAGAGAGAGAGAGAGGGAGGGAGAGAGAGAGAGAGAGAGGGAGATAGAGAGAGAGAGAGAGAGAGGGGGGAGGGAGAGAGAAGGGGAAAGGAAATGAATAGCGGTGGCGGAGGCGAAAAGAACAAAGAAGAACAAGAAACTCACTCTTTTTTTCTCTTTCTCCCTCCCTCCCTCTTGGGTAAATCTCTTCCGAAAATATCAAAACTCAAAAATATCAAGGTCATGGCGAAGATGGGCATCTC
>Ga0114918_10003707_pt1 | contig 13388 bp, 16 predicted proteins | sample LantaG_FD_87015 | JGI IMG/M metagenome (GOLD analysis project Ga0114918, IMG submission 87015) | Deep subsurface microbial communities from Baltic Sea to uncover new lineages of life (NeLLi) - Landsort_02402 metaG | ecosystem: Environmental > Aquatic > Marine > Oceanic > Sediment | place...
AATTGTAAACTCTATCGACTTTTTAGAAGGTCATCCCTCGTTTTATACAAGAACATGGATAGAAGATCAACTAGGAGGCGTCTGGGTATATCTTTGCGACCAACCAAGAACTCCAATAGTGGAGAGTGGAATTTATGGAGGTTGGCAATAAGTGATAAAAAAATATTTTTTATACTTAATAAGATGGCAGCTAAGCACGCCGATTTTAGCTGCCGTTTTACTTTTAATGGCATCTCAAAACAAATTATGGGCAACAGTAGTTGCTAATTTTATTGGTGGATTGATATTTTTCTGGGTTGATAGACTTATCTTTTCTCATAAATTTCCTTTCGCATTTTGGACTATAAAAGAAGAAGTTCATTGTTCAGATTGTGATAAATTATGCCGAGGATACAGATTAGTTAAACACGAAAAATATGATAAACTCAAAGACGATAAACCAAAATTTAGATGCGAAAGTTGTTCTAAAATCAAATCTAAGGCCCTTAGAGATATGGGCATTATAATTTAAAAGCGCAAATTATATATAAGGAATAATAAATAGTTATGGAAACATATAGATTATTTGTTTATGGAACTTTGAAAAAAGGCAAAGGTTTAAATGGAATACTTGGTAAATCTGAATTCTTTAGCGATGGTTGGCTAAAGGGATTTAAGATGTATGGTGCTGGAGTTCCTTTTGTTATACAATCAAATAATCCTAACGACAAAGTTTATGGACAGATCTTCTTAGTTAACTCTAGCATACTTGCGAATGTTGATGAAATAGAAGGTCATCCCTATGGATATACCAGAACATGGATTCCAGATCAGCTAGATGGAGTTTGGATATACTTACAATCAGCAAGATGGGGTTCATTATTAAATAATAGAGAAATAAAAAGCGGAATATGGGAAAATTGAAATGTTAGACGTTGGATTAGACATGGATGGAGTTATAGTAAATTTTATTGCTCCAATATGTAAATGGTTAGGAGTAAAACCGAAAAACATGACTTCGTATAAACTTGAAGACATGTACCCAAATAATCCAGATAAGATAGCTCAGATACGAAACTATTATGGGCAAAAAGGATATTTCAAAAATTTGGATCCATTTCCTGGAGCTTTAAATTTTATCGAAAAATTACAAAAACTAGAAAATGTTAGAATTTGGTATGTTTCAAAACCATCAAAATTTTCTTCTATCACGTGGGCAGATAAAGCCGAATGGATACTTAATCATACTCCAGAACTAATGAAAACAACAATTCTAACAGGAGATAAATGTATTATAGCTGTTGACGTTTTGGTAGATGATGATCCTAATAATCTTTCCAGTAGCATAGCAAAACATAAAATTCTTTTCGACCAACCGTGGAACTACGACGATAAAACATTCGATAGAGTTGAAAACTACGAAGAACTCTATTTAAAAATAAAAGAAATAGCTAAGAAGGAGAAATAATGACAAAAGAGAACGAAACAATTCCCGAATCTTTAATTGATTCAAGCAAATGCTGTCCGGGACCTCGATTAGAAATAGATCCGATATATTTCTCTAAAGAAACTTTAGAAGAATTATCAGAAATGATTGCTGAAAAAGTTATATCGAAAATGAAAAAATCAGAAGATGATAGACGTAGAATATTGATACAACAAAAATCAGCGACTGGAATAAGATAAATATAATAAAATCAATAATCTATATCAATAAAATAACGTGATAAAATACAAAAATGTTTTATCTTATATGAATAAATATAAGAGGTATTTAAAATGCGTAAATTTGAATATAAATTCGAACCATTGGAAGAATTTGTAGAAGATACAGAAGAATTTTTTGAAGATGGCGATGGTTGTTGTGAGCTAAATACAAAAACAATAAGTGAATTAGGATTAAGCGGCTTTGAATTATTTCAAGTTATTATGATTGATGGAATTCAACATGGATGGTTTAAGAAAGAAATGGAATAAGAAAGCGCTCTACGTTTCTTTGTTATATTGTATGGGGATAATAAAAAATGACAACAGAAAAACAAGAAAATTCTTTTTTGCGTTGTGATTGGGAATATCATCGAAAAAAAGATGAAAAAACTTATTTGAAATGCACTCACTGTGGTCGTGTGAAAAGATCAGATTTACCCGATGTTCAACAGTGCGTTGGTTCTAACACGGCCCATAAAGCTATGTTGAGAAAAATACTCGGGCAAGAAGTTACTGAAAAAGATATGGAAGAATTAGAAAAAAACGACGAAGAAGACAAGGAGAATGATACCAGTGAGTAAAAATAAAAAGAACAACAACTCTCTTTCTGTTGATAATGACGATGATTTAAATAGAATTTTTGATTCTATAGATAATTCTAATAATGTAGCGTTAATATGTCATGATACGCCTGATCCAGATTGTATTGGTCCTGCGCAAGCTATAAGTGAATATTGCACGTCTAAAAATATATCATCTAGAATTTTATATGGAGGAGATTTGTCTCATCTTCAAAACAAAGCATTAGTAAATGTTTTGGGAATTGAGATGACAGAACTTTCTTCATTAACGGAAACAAATGAAAAAGAAGATATTACAAAATATATCAATGAAAATTTTGATTTAATAATTATTTTAGATACTTCTAGTTATGGTGGTAAAGGGAATATGAAATTTATCGACAATGTTCCTGGCATTATCATAGACCACCATCAAGGAGACGCAGATCTTAATGGGGATTCAGTAAGTATTCTTTATCTCAATCATAAGTGTGGTTCAACTTCTAGTATAATTGCTCATATGTTCGAGAAAAAAAGAATTGCATTGTCTAAAGAATCTGGAACATCTTTATTTATCGGTTTAATGTCTGATACTAATTTCTTATCTTGCGCAGCTGTAAGCGAAATTGATCAAAATGCGAATAAATATTTATTGCAATATGTTGATTTTGCTCTTTATACTCGAATCATGAATTATGAAATGCCCGATGAACTTTTAAGAATTAAGAAATTAGCTTATGGAAATTATTTTTTTAGAGAAAATACATTAGCTATTATTGGAATTGGATATTTAAAACCTGAATTTAAAGATTTACTAGCTATCATTGCAGAAGAAATAGATCGAGTAGAAGGAATTCAAAAAGTCGTTGTAGTTGGAATCATCGAAGAAAGAGATGGCTCTAGAGCTGTTAGCGCAAGTGTTAGAACTTCAGCAGATACAACGAATACAGGATCTTTTTGCAAAAAAATATTTGGAGAAAGCTCTGCTGGAGCAAAACAAGGTGCCGGCGGAGCATATGTTAAACTATCGGGTTTTGATTCTGAAATGATAGAAACAAACGAAACAAATAAAGAATCTTATTTCCAAATGGTTTATGATTGTTATAAAAAAATAGTGCTTGAGGTTCATACGAATGCCTGATAATCCTTTCGAAGAATTTACTCTTGACGATATCATGTATGTTTACATGATAATTGAAACAAGATTCGATCTGAAATCTGCTTCTTATATTCCTAAATTTATAGAAGAAGCGGGAATATTTGGAACATCAGAAAAAGCATTTACATACATAGAAGATGAATTAGAGCAACAACCAAGAATTTGGTATTCAATCGCTCCTTTGTGGATACCAAAAGAATTAGATTCAAGAGAATTTATGGATTGTTTAACTTTTGATACTATGATTAAAGAAAAATTTCTTCCTGAAGAAGAGAAAGAAATAAAAGATGAAACACAAGAACAAGTTAGAGCAAACATAATTAATATAGAAGACGTTTGGGCTCCATACGGCGGAATTCCCGGAACAGAGGAAGAAAACGATGAAGATGACTAATACAGCGACTAGTCATCTTAATGGCGGCATTACTCCTAAAGAATTTAATAAATGGTCTCGAAATAATCCATTTTTCCATATAAGCGACATCGTTTATATGGAAAATAATAAATTAACGCGGGCAACTCGACTGGTGCAACAGAGGTCTGTCTCATAAACAGAATCAGGTAGGTTCAATTCCTACGCCCGCTACCATTTTATTGGAGAAACCATGACTGATTTTTTAACTCACGAAAGTTTATTTAGAACCAAAGAAGTCATGGCTCTGCGTGCAGAAGCCAAGATTTTAGTATTAGGACTTGGAGCATTAGGTTCCAATCTTGTTCCTATGCTTGTCAGAAATGGATTCATGAATATTACTGGAATTGATAACGATCGAGTTGATCGTCACAATCCAGCGAATCAATATTACACTAATTTAGACGTTGGTCGAAAGAAAACCGCTATTCTCAAAAATAAAGTTCATCGAGAATTAGGAATTAAAATCGAAGTTATTGATATAGATGTTCAGAAAACGAGCGCTACATTTTTCCAAGATTTCGATTTAATTATCGATGCTTTCGATAATTGGGATGCTAGAAAATATACCCATGATGTATGCGAAGCATTAGAAATGCGAGACAAATTAGTGCATGCAGGAATGAGTGATCAAGGGTATTTCGAAGTTAGATGGGACAAAAACTATCAAATTCCACTAGAAGAAGTCGAACAAGAAGATGTTTGTGATTATCCTCTTGCGTGTAACTTGGTTTATTTTACCGTTTCATTCTTATCAGAAATAATTTGCAAATTCATCGACAATGATGAAAGAAAAAACATTTCCTTTACTTTAAACGATTTATCAATTTCAGTTAATTGATAAATCGTTTTCATTTATTTTTATTTCATAGTTAAAATTATCTTCTTTAATAATTAATCGAACTCTTCTAGAATCATTTCTTTTTTCCAATGCTTCATTCAATAATTTTTCGATGGTTTTAATTTGATCTTGCCTTCTTTCTAAAGTAACACATCCCGGTCTTAAGAATCTATATTTATGTAACACTTTGTTTACGAATCCAAGTTTTCCAATAAGATCTAAATTAAGTGCTAACCATCTATCAGCTGAAGTTGGAATAGAAATATCAAATCCTCCAATTTCTTTTAATGGAGATTTTTTGCAAGTAAGAAAATGAGAGACAACAATTCCAGGATCATTAAGCATTCCATTAATTAAATTCTCATATTTGTAAGGATCTTCAGAAAGACCATTCTTTATTTTATTTTCTAGATTTTCATCCCATCTTTCATTTTGAGACCAAGCACAAATAACCCCAAGACAAGAATCATAATAATTGTTCATTTCCAACAATGCGTTAGACATCAAAAAATCATCTGAATCTAAAAATCCTAAATATTCCCCTTTAGATTCTTCCAACCCTTTTTGCCAACAATATGCTTGAGAATGAGGACCGTTTTCAACTTGAATATTTCTAATTCTTGAATCATCAAATGATTCAATTATTTCTTGAGTTTTATCATTTGATGAATCATTTATTATAATCAATTCCCAGTTACCATATCGTTGGTCTATAACACTCTGGACAGCTGTTTGTATGTAATTTTCAACGTTATAAGCAGGCATTATTATTGACCACTTAAGAATAGATTCTTTTAGTATTTTCTTAATTATAGAGCAATATTGATTTGACACTTTTTCTTCCGAATATTCTTTTGCTTTTTCTTTTACGTTCTTACTTGTTCGTTTTCTAAAATTAACATCTGTTATTAGTTTATCACAATGATTTAAAACATCATGCAAACTATCACAAACTAAACCTCCATCTCCAATCGTTTCTTTTAATGCTCCTTTATTTTCACATATCACTGGAATTCCCAATGCTAAATATTCAGCTACAGCCAAACCAAAAGACTCTTCGTGTTCAGATGTTAGATATAAGCATATATCAGCAGAACCCATAATTTTTGCTCTATTACAACCATATAAACCTTTTCGAATATTAAAATTTACTTTCCAGTCTAATAAGCTTTTTCTTAAAGTTTGTTCATCATCTCCATCGCCGATAATATCAAAAAAAGAATTTGAATATTTATCATTAATATATTTAATAATAGGAACATAAGCTTGATGAAACTTTCTGTTTATTATTCTAGAAGTTCTTCCAATTACTAGTGAATTAGATTTGTAATTTATAGAATTACTTTTTTTAACATTAAAAAAACAATTTTCAATTGGATAATACGCGATATAAGTTTTATCTTTATCTGGAGAAAATTTCATATTAAATTTTGAAGACACACAATAGTAATCACAAATATCTGGCATTACTTTTACTGAATCATAAATTAAACCAATTGTCGGTATGTGCGTTTTTTTAATCCATTTATACCATTTTTCAAAATCAACATTTCTTCTTTCTGCGGATGAAGACCAATGAATAAATATTATATCGAAATCTTCATTTTTTATTTGATCAGGCAGTTCTATTTTTTCATGATTAATTTTTTCATGATTTAATCTATCTAAATAAGATTCAATCGCCACATCTTGATCTTGATCCGAAAGATAATAAAATGTGTTCTCTATACCATTATATTTTTTCAATCCAGTAGATATAAGAGTAGAAATTAATCCTTGTCCTCCTTCCAAACAAAATTGAATATGAAGAGCTTTACATGAAAACTCTTCTTTTTTATGAATTGAATTTTTATATGTATTTTTTTGTATGTATTGATTTAAATTTTCTTTAAACTCTTCGTACTTAGTTGAAGAATATTCTTTATTATATTCTTTTATTTCTTCTAATTTATTTCTATCTTTGTCAATTGATTCTAAATAATTTATTATTTTTGGTATTTGCTTTTCGGCAATGGAAATATTTTTTTGTTCTCCCATTATTATAGGAGATTTATCTGTTCTATATTCTTTTACGTCTATAGCAAGACCATTTTTATCTGAAAAATATTCGTTATAAGTAGTATAATCTGGGCCAATTAAAACATTTCCTAATTGAGCGGCTTCTTGCATGCATAAACCAATTCCTTCTATTATTCTTGGGGCAAAATAAATATCTGAATCAGACAATGAATTTATATAATGACTTCGATCTTTTAATCCTCCTAATATCATTTGATTAATATTTTTCAGATTAATATTAGAAATATTAAGATCAGAATGATTATCGACTTTTAAAGTATAATTAAAATTAGGAAAATTATAACACAATCTTTTAATTAATTTTGTCCAAAATTCTTGACCCCAATTTCTACTTCTAAAATGAAGAAAAAGTTTTAAATTATTATTGTGTTTATTGTTTTCAGAAAAAAATGGTTTAGACCATAATTGAATATGATCTAAAGATATTTTGGAATTAACATCACTTATTCTATCAAATAAATACTTACTTGGAGATAAAATAGAATACCAAGTATCTTTCGCATCTTGAATAAGTTTCCAAGGTCCTCCTCCTAAGAATTCTTGGCAAGGAATCCAAATTATTTTTCCGCTCTTTGCCCATTTCTTAGAAGGTTTTCCTTCGCATACAAATATTAAATCATATTTTTCTTTTATATCTATGTTCTTATATGTATAGAAATAGTAACTAGAATTCCATACACTAGTGTATGGAAGGCTTTCTATTTCAACAGATGATCCTAAAAATAGTTCTTCTATGGTATTCTTTAAATGTTTAGATAAATATGACCATCCTGAAGAATAGTGATCAAAACTTTTGATAATAAGTATTTTCATTATTTTAAATTAGAAAAATATATAATAAATTATGAAGATTTATTTAATATCTCAAGTTGGAGGAATGAATACTGATATTGTTCCTCATTTTTTAAAATATTATGAAAAATTAGGTGTTGACGGATTTTTCATAACGTTCCATATACATAAAAATAATAAAAATTTTTCAAATTCTGTTTGCTCTTTAACAAAAAAATATAACATCATTGATTTTAATGTTTTATCAGAAAATTGGTACCATGTATTAAAAGGGCGGTGGAATAAAAAGATATTTGAAGATAATTTTTCTAAATTTAAAAACGAAGATTGGATTTTAAGAGCTGACCAAGATGAATTTCATAAATATCCTGAAAAAAATTTGAAATTATTTCTTAAAAAATGTAATGATCTAAAATATGAATATATTAGAGGAGAAGTAGTTGATCGATTGAGTCCTGATTTTCCGAAAATAACGCCAGAATGTTCATTATGGGATTCTTTCCCAAAAAAAGAACAAATAATAAAAGTTTACAAAATAATGGCAGCAAAAAAATATGTTGAAGTAGAACATGGAGCTTTTCATCAGCTTATGAACGAAATAGAGCCAAACAAATATAAAACCAATTATAAAAAATATCCAAAAGAATTAAAATATGATCATTTCAAATGGGATCAAAGTATTTCCGATAGACTCGACGAAAGAATAAAAATTGGATCTCCTAATTTTAATATTAAAAGAGAGCGTCAAATAAAAAAAACCCTTGGTTTCTCCACAAAAATTTTTAAAAAATTAAATTAAGCGCTAAAAAATAATAACCTATTATCTTGATTAAGTTCAATCTTATTAAAGGAGTAGAGCTATGACTACAGAAAACACGCGCGAATCAGAAGCAATAGAAGAAGTTGATATTCGTGTTAACATTCTTGACACGCTTTTGACTTGTCCTCACCGAAAAGTCAATGAAAGTGTAATTGACATTCATAAAACCATGGACGAACAAGATCCTATTTTCTACGCTCATCTAGGAGCATGGGCACAAAATAACACGGCAGTCCGTGATCATAAGGAAGTTTTTATCGCAAAAATGTTTTTGTCAGAGTTTGCAGAAAACCGAGAAGCTGCATATGTTCTTTTGCAAGATCTTCCTCCATACCAAGTCAACAACGTTATTGATCATATTAAAGGCAAGTCTATAACTAGTCGTAACGGTAAGATTTATGAGGAAAGATTTGGTAAAAACTTACCTCGAACCTTTAAGAGTGCGGTTAAACAATATTTGTGAATTAGAGAATCAGATCGCGATTGGTTTGATTCTGCCGCTTTAAGAGATAGAAACTCTTTAAAATCTCTTTATTGTCGATGCAGAATTGCGCCAGGAAATAGTCATATTAGAGCCGTTGTTTTTGGAGACGGAGAACCTCAAGAAGGCTCTAAGTTTGCTCAGTTTAAATCTATTGGAAAGGAAACAGATCCCGTTAAACAAGCAGAAATGATTGTTGAAGCTGGCATTCCATATACGACCGCGATTGGCATGGTAAAAGAGGTTACTCCAGCCGTCTTAATTGCTCTTATTAACAACATGACTTCTCAGGAGCTTTTGGTTAATTTAAATAACATTAAGGAACGCGGAGCATTAAATGATCTTGATGTCAAGGCTTTGATTGATCAAAAGATTCAAATTGCTAAAAAAGACAAAAAAGTCGATGTCTTAAAAGCAAGTCAAGTCGCCAAAAGTGTGAAAGGATTAGACGAAGAAACGAAGCTTTCTTTTCAGGAAATCACTGATCAAAAGTTGAAGGATACCAAGATTACTAGAAAGACCGCTCTTTTAATTGATAAGTCGGCTTCTATGTCTGCAGCGATTGAAGCTTCAAAATATATTGGAACTTTAATTTCGGCGTGTTGCGTGGAAGACTTCTATTGCTATGCATTTGATAGGGCCGCAATCGCAGTTAATTGTGACTCTTCAAATTTTAGTGATTGGGAAAGAGCAACTCAAGGAATCAGAGCTCATGGCGGAACTGCAATTGGAGCTCCATTGAAAAACATGATTCGAAGAAACGAGCTAGTCGATCAATTTGTCATCGTTTCGGATTTTTCGGAAATGAACGATCCATGTTTCGCCCCAGCATATCAAGAATATGTTGATCATTTTGGTGTCAAACCAAGTATCATCATGGTCAAGGTTGTTGGTAGATGGGGATCAAGACACGATCAGTTCATGAGAAGTATTGCTCCTTTTAGAGTTGAGAACGATACTTATACTATTGATGGAAAAGTTGATTACTATTCTCTTCCATCATTGATGAATTTCTTGACTCGTAAGAGTAAGTTCGATTTGATCCAGGAAATTCTTGAGTTTGAATTACCAACTAGAAAATAAACCGAGTAAAAGTAATGTTCTCCTTTTACTTCATGATAACTCCTTTATCATAGATTTACTGAATGACACAGTTGGTAATTCTTTTAGAAAATCCGATAAATTTTTATCGGATTTTCTTTTTTTTATCTATTATATAGACAGAGGTTTTATTCTTAGTGTTAAGAAGTTTTTCCTTGAAGATAAAAGTCGAGACATCAAGTCGTCTTAAGACGGATTTGCAAAACAGACTTCTAAAGAAAAAATATAATTTTTGAAAAAAGAGGCAAAAATGCCAGAGCAAAAAGCTTACTTAGTCGTTATTAGCGATAAAGATATTAGAATTATTAATGAAGCGGCAGAACTTTCAGCGCTAGAATTTGATAGTGTTGAAGAAGCAGAAAAAGTTACAATATTCGAAATCGCAATCAAGAAAAAAATTAAATTTGATGCGAAAGTCACGAAAGTTAAATTAAATTTAAGCGAGTAAAAAACAAAAGGTATAGTTACTATAATTACTGCGAGAGATATTTAAGTCGTGGGCCACTAAAGTGCCCCTCCTAGTGGCATCTGGCCCAGCAATCGTGGAGTCGCTCCTGCTGGGGAATAACTGGCGACCAGGGGGCACACGGTTTAAACATCTTACAAAGAAAAAGAGAGGAATATCATGCCAACAAGAGAAGTTGATGAAAGAATTCACGTAAGATACGATGGAAACACGTATAATTATTTGATCGAAGATTTGGATATCTCTGATAATCCAACTGATCAGGAAATTGTAGAAGTCGCGCAATCAGCTCTTTCCGATGAATTAGAAAATGCAGTTTCATTACAAGGATTCGTTGTAGAAAGATATGAGGCGAATGGACTTTTTGATGTTCACCCTCAGGCTAAATTTGGTTAAATTAAAAAAAAATAAAAAAAAGTAAAAAAAATAAAGGATGGTGTGTATATTAAATTTTAAATGTGTCGTGCTGATCCGATGAGCTTACATTCTTGATCGAATAAGCTTCCCGCCATTTAGAGCGGGGAACAACGGTTCAGCGAAAGTGCCGGTCGTAGAGCCGGCCAGCTGAGCCGAAAGCTCTTCAAAAACGCACGATGTATTTTTGATTTATTAAATATGGGGAGATGGCGAAATAAAAAGAAAATATAGTTCTAATAATACGAACAAATTCTTTGTTTTGACCATCAGAACTTACATTCAAAAGGCAAACGCGCTTGTTTAACATACAAGATATTCCTGATTCGATTTCAGGTCTCCCCAGTCCGACAATTTTCGATCTACCTTCCCGTGGTGTCGGATGTTTAAACTAAAAGATCGATTATCATAAACAGCAATATTAGATGCCGCTAAAAGGGGATTTGTATTTACATTTAAAGCTTACATTCTAACCAACATTTATGGAAAATGCTAAAAGAAACCAACAGCTTTTTTAAAACGTACAAATTACCTCTTTTAACGAACAATCAATGCGCAAGGAGTTTTTGAAAAAGATTTTCGTAAAAACATTTAAAGCTTACATTCATTTATTTGCTTAATTGGTTAAGCATTTATCTTTTTTATTTTTTTTGTTAAGATTTTAATAATAATATCAAGATATGGTTGAGCATTTCGAGGTTTAAAATATTTCATATTCGAGGTATCAATCCAAATTATTTCTATTCCATGTTCATAACAAGCTTGATGTTTTCTTTGGTCGTTGTTTTTAATCTGTTGGAGTTTAGATTCACCAAAAATAGGTTCATAATGAAATATACCATTGATTTCAACAGCTAATTTTAAAAACGGAATATAAATATCAAGTTCAGAATTAATAATTGATTTATCATTATAAAGAATTTTTAAATTTGGATATAATTCAGAAAGTTGTTGTTCTAGCCATTTTTCAAGCTTAGATCTTCTTATTCCAGTTGTTTTATGCAAATTTCTATATGTAGCAGCACATGATCTATTACAAAAATGATTTTTAGATTTTTTAAGTTGACCTATTGTTCTGTAAAATTCTTGTTGGCAATGGACACATTTTATTTTTGATGAATTTTTTTTTGTTAAAATAAAACATTTTTTTGAACAATATTTTCCGTTATTAGGAAGATATTTTATAAAATATTTTATTTTGCTTTTTCGTAAATAAAAAATATTATCACAACAATAACACCGCAATGGTAAAAAATCAGAACAATTAGCGTTATTAAATTTGTATTGAGTAAATAATTTCTTCATAAAACTATATATTAATTTTTATCTAATTTTTGAAAAATAATTTTCAATTCCCGCATAGATGACCAACACCAGCTTTTACGACACGTACGAAGATCTTTTTCAAAAACTTTTAGCGTTTTTTATTCTTAAAAAAAATCAAAAAAAAATGAACACGTTTATATTATAGTCTATGATTCTTATTAGAACATGGAGGGATAAATGATTTACGTGTTCATAGCTGAATCTCCTGACGGAGAAATTGAAACATGCAGAACTCTAATAGAAAGAGAAATAGCTACTGATTATATGATTGGATGGGCAGAAGACAATGGAATATCACTTGATCCAGAAGATGGTGATTGCGAAATATATTTAGAAAGCGATGATGAAGGTGATTATATAAATCAAATCATTAATGAAAGCGCAGGAAGAGCAATAATAATTCCTTGCGAACTTGAAGAATATTAAACGAAAGAAAGAAATTCATGTCTGACATTTTAAATCTTATCAGAAAAGTTGGCGAGTCTGAAAAGGCTCGCCAATCTATTATTGTATTCATCAAAGAAAACCAAAGAAATATTAAACTTTATATCCATGGAGGTCTTTCTAAAGTGTTTTGGATTAGACCTCAAGAAGAAGGATTTTATGAAGTCATTCTTCAAAACAACAAAATTAAAAATATTTCAAAAGTCGACGATGACGCTACAGAAATCTATGATTTCTTAGAAAACCGTCGTAAAATAAACATGGTTCTTTGTAGATCTGCTAGCGATTCTGATTGGCTAGCTATTCCAGAAAACTATGAATCAGCTGAACAACTTGGAATTGTTGGAGCACAAATAGTTTCTCGCTGTGATAATTGCAGTTATTTTGATCACGTCATATGTTCTATTACAGACGACCATACTTTAGTGTTTTTTGAAATTGATTATACTTATACAAATGATATTATCGAAGAAATGAGAACCAAGTTCTTAGAAGCAAGAGAAAATTTTGATAAAAATATTGAAATGCAATTATCCCCTCTTCATCAAGAAGCCCTTACTCTTGCTATAGCAGAAATAGAATATTTAATTGAAGAAAGAGAAGCTGAAAGAAAAAAGGCGGCGGCAGAACGACGAACAGAAATGAGAAGAACAATAGAGGGTCGAATTAGACTTTCCCTTGAAGAAACAGGCGCCAGATTAAATAGTTTCGTTGTAAGAAGAAATTTAGTTGATGTTTCTTGGAACAGTGAAAGAGGAAACACATATCACTCTGTTCTTCAAGTTCAAAGTTTAAATGTTGTATCTG